>OFHG01000800.1_pt1 | contig 11898 bp, 18 predicted proteins | sample 1521931 | NCBI WGS metagenome assembly OFHG01 (sample SAMEA2468438, study PRJEB22500) | soil metagenome | biome: Glassland; feature: Farmland; material: Clay | place: Australia | collected 2013-01-31 | depth 0.55 m
TGAAGGAGTAGAACAGCTTCTCCTGACCACCAGTCAGACGACCCATCATCGCATTGACCTCCACCATCTGGTGGCTTCATTTTACCAAGGAAACGGGCCGATTTCGACTGGGTTTTTCAACGGAATAGGCCAATAGCATACATTCGAGTCACCAGCACCACCGGACACTTTCAGACCATAATCGTCGCATGGTTTTAAGTTTCCAGCCATAATTCGTGCATGGTTTTATCATTCATACCATAATCAGCGTGTGGTTTTACCTTTCAAACCATAATGATCATATGGTTTTAACGGCAAATGGAGACTGGCTTGATCCATTTTGCCATAAATCTATTATGGTTGTAATGTTTTTCCAGATCGGCCTAGATTAACTCTTGTTAATGTTGATCAATAGGAGTCAATCATGATTGCTGAAGTAATTTTATTCTTTTGCGCGCTCGCTGTCCCGTTTGTATTCTTATTCATGCGCATGGCCAAAGAGACCAAGAAAAACGCATAAGAACATCTGCGTTTTACACAGCCTCGGTACCGACGGTATCGTGAGTCCGGCTGTTGTAGTTTCCCCATATGCAAACGGCCCCGATTCCGGGGCCGTTATTCATGCGAGCTGCGTTTATCTCAACCATCGAAAAGGCACGCGCTATTCCCTGTCATTTTTTTTAGAATCCAAGAAGTTTATAGCTAGAAACAGACCTATGAGTATGATGAAAAGAGCAATGGTCCCATCAGTCATGAAGTCGCCAACGTCAATAGAAACAAGATTTGGGGTGGAATCAGTGTGATTCACCTTGTTCTTGGTCATGGTGACCGGAGCCGGGGATGGCGGTTCTGACGCGTAAGCAGTACCGCACGCCAACATCAAGCCAAGAGCCAATACCTTTAGCAAGCGTAAATTCATGCGGCAAAGCTGCCAGAATTCATCCGCTCATTGAAGTGAGAATGATCCCCTTTTGAGCCCCAAAGGCGTTGTGGGTATGACCGTCCGCTATTCCAGGGCGAGCAAGCTGGGATCGATCCGTTTCAGGTCCCCGCTTTTTACAGCACACTAGAGCCCATGATGGACATTCAGCTTACGACGGATATCGATGGCGTATCCCGGCTCCTGGAGCTGGCTCCGCTGGGGAAAAAGCGCGATCCCAAGCTGCTTGAAACGGCATTCCGGAACAGTGCGCTAAGGGTGTTCGTCTACGATGGCCCGGTGCTTGTCGGAGCAGGTCGCGCCTTGTCCGACGGCGTATGGCGCGCGGCGATCTACGATGTTGCGGTGCTGCCACAGTATCAGGGCAGGGGAATTGGAAGCATGATCATGAAGCATCTGATTGGATCGGCCAAAGTCGACGTGATCATGATGTATGCTGCACCGGGGAAATCCGAATTCTACGAGCGCTTTGGTTTCAGGAAAATGACGACCGCCATGGCCATCATGCCGAACTGAGGCGGTCGCCATGTTGCCGTAGGGTGCCGTTTTGGTTGCAATCATCTGCTGGTTTCAATTACGACGAGGTGCTGGATTGGATCACAATGCTTGGAATTTCCAGAAACCCGAGTCGTGATTGAAGGGTAGCATTCCATTTTTCTGCACCGGCTCACGCCCCAGGTTGGCGATTGTCTCGATGGCCCGATCGAGCCCTTGTTTCTCGATGTGTGCCGGTTGTCGCAAAGGCGACAAAAGGCGGGATGTGTCGCAGAAGGGCGGTGCGGGGTATCAGCCAAGATATTGAAAACATGGGGATCATGGCGTGGCACGGCGGTTGCACGACTACGGCATGGATACCGTTTCGAATCCGGGCCAGGAGCGCCGCATCGTCATCGACGACACCACCCTCAGGGATGGCGAGCAGTCGGCTGGAGTGGCCTTCAGCCTGGAGGAGAAGCTTGCCATCGCCCGCGGGCTGGACGCGCTGGGGGTGCCGGAGCTCGAGGTCGGCATCCCGGTGATGGGCGAGGAGGAGCGAGAGTCCATCCGCCTCGTTGCCCAGCTCGGCCTGAATGCCCGGCTTCTCGCGTGGTGCCGCATGAATGCCAAGGATCTGGCCAGCTGCATGGGCCTGAACGTGCACATGGTCGACCTGTCCATCCCGGTTTCCGACCAGCAGATCGCGCGCAAACTGGGCCGCGATCGGGCCTGGGTGCTGGAGAACATCCGCCGGCTGGTGCCCGCCGCCTGCGATCTGGGCCTTCAGGTCTGCGTCGGCGGCGAGGACGCCTCGCGCGCCGATGCCGATTTCCTGAATCTTGTGGTCGAGACCGCGCAGCAAGCAGGGGCATCCCGTTTCCGCTTCGCCGATACCGTCGGCGTCATGGAGCCCTTCGGTGTGGTCGCGCGCTTCAAGGCGCTGCGTGCGATCACCGATATGGACCTGGAGATGCACGCCCACGACGACCTTGGCCTGGCCACGGCCAACTCGCTGGCCGCAGCGCTGGGTGGCGCTACGCACGTGAATACCACCGTCAACGGCCTGGGCGAACGCGCTGGGAATGCGGCCATCGAGGAGGTGGCGATGGGGCTGAAGCGCCTGTACGGCATCGACGCCGGCATCGACCTCTCCCGCTTCCAGGCGCTTTCCGAATACGTCGGCAACGCCTCCGGCCGCCCCGTGTCATGGCAGAAGAGCCTGGTCGGCGAGGGCGTGTTTACACACGAGGCGGGCATCCACGTCGACGGGCTGCTGAAGGATCCGGCCAACTACCAGGGGCTGGACCCGGCCGAACTCGGCCGCGCCCATCGCCTGGTGCTCGGCAAGCATTCGGGCACGCACGGCGTCTGCCTCGCTTATCAGGAGATCGGGCTGATCGTCAGCCGGGAGCAGGCCGAGATGCTGTTGCCGCGCATCCGCCAATTCGTCACCTGTAACAAACGCCAGCTTTCCTCCGACGAATTGCTTGCCCTTTACCGACAGATAGGAGGTGCGCCATGTCATTCGACAATCGCCGAACTTCACTGCTGAGACTGCTGCGCGAGGATCTGGGTTGCGTGTTCGATCGCGATCCCGCGGCGCGCAACCGGTTCGAGGTGCTGCTGACCTATCCGGGGCTGCACGCACTGATCGCGCATCGGCTCGCCCACGGCCTGTGGGGAGGCGGCTGGCGCTTTGCGGCGCGCGGCCTGTCGTTCGTCACGCGCATGCTGACCAATATCGACATCCATCCGGGCGCCACCATCGGCCGGCGCTTCTTCATCGATCACGGTGCCGGGGTGGTCATCGGCGAGACGGCGATCGTCGGCGATGACGTGACGCTGTACCACGGCGTCACCCTGGGCGGCACCACCTGGAACAAGGGCAGGCGCCACCCGACGCTGGGCGACGGCGTCATGGTCGGGGCAGGCGCCAAGATCCTGGGCGCCATCACCGTCGGCGCCCAGGCCCGCGTCGGCGCCAATTCGGTGGTCATCAAGGACGTGCCGGAGGCCTGCACCGTCGTCGGCATCCCCGGGAAGGTGGTGCAGGTGCGCGAGGCGGGTATACCGAACGCGCGCGGCATCGATCTGGACCACCATCTGATCCCCGATCCGGTCGGCCGCGCCATGACCACGATGCTGGAACGCATCGAGCAACTGGAGCAGGAACTTTCCGAGCTGAAATCCGCCGATCGTGAGGGTGGGCTGACCGTCGTCGGCGATGCCGGGCTCAAGCAGGTGGCCAACTGATGGACCTGTTGAAGGAGCTGGACGGCAGCGATTGTTACTTCGAGGAGAAGCTTCCAGACGAGGTGACCCAGATGCTGGACGCCGCCGCCGAGAGCTACGGCGAGGAGGGGGCGGAGATGCTGCTGCTGCGCGCCTTCCTGCGCTCGCCCTCGAGCCTGACCGTGCTGGTGGCACTGTACCGCTACTACTTCTACCAGCACCGGCTGCGCGACGCCCTGGCGGTGGCCGACCGGGCCATGCAGGAATCCGGCTGGAGGCTGGCCCTGCCGGCTGGCTGGCCGGAACTGACGGCCAAGAGCTTCGACCGGCAGGCCGCTGCCCATGTGACGATGAGTCGCTTTTACCTGTTCGCACTGAAGGGGGCGGGCTACATGAACATGCGCATCGGCAAGCTCGATTTGGGTGCGGCGATGCTGCGCAAGGTGCGCGAACTGGATCCGGAGGACCGGCTGGGCGCCAGCGTGCTGCTGGATGTCATCGACTACCAGCAGGGGCTGAGGGTCGTGAATTGAGATTGAGTCGAATGAAAAGTCACGTCCATGTGGCGCTAAGGAGGTTGGCATGAACGAGGATGAGTTGGAGATGGACATGGAGGATCTGGTCAGCGCCGAGGACTTCCTCGAATACTTCGGCGTCGTCTTCGATGCGCACGTGGTGCACGTGAACCGGCTGCATATCCTGCAGCGCTTCCACAACTACGTTTCCGAGGCGGATGCCGCATCCCTGGATGAGGATGCCCGGCGCGAACGCTACAAGGCGTCGCTGGAGCGCGCGTATGCCGATTTCGTCGCCTCCGACGCCCTGACCGAGAAGGTGTTCAAGGTGTTCCGCATGCACGAACCGCAGACGACGATCATACCGCTGGACCAGCTGTTCCGTTCCTGACGATGGAGAAGCGCTTCGACTATGGCGACGAGGTGCGCGTGACCCGCAACGTGCGCAACGACGGCACCTATCCGGGGCTGGACACCGGCACGCTGCTGGTGCGCCGCGGCAGCGTTGGCCATGTCGTCAATGTCGGCACCTTTTTGCAGGACCAGATCATCTACACCGTGCATTTCCTCGATGACGGCATGATGGTTGGCTGCCGCGAGGAGGAGCTGGTGGCAGCCAGCGAGCCCTGGGTACCGAACCTGTTCGAGTTCCGCGACAAGGTGACGCCGAGGATGACGCTGGCGGTGGGTGGCGAGGTCATCGCCGCACCCGGCGATGCAGGTGAGATCGAGAAGCTGATCCGCGACATGCCCTCGGGCATCCACTACCACGCGCGCTTTGCCGGTCGCACGCTGCTGGTGCCGGAGACGGCGCTGCAGGCCCTTGCGGGCCCCGATGCCTGAGCGCGCATCAGAGGCCTATGCCATGCTGCGCCAGGCACTGCAGACCCATGGCATGGCACCGGATGAGCTGGATGGGGCGCAACTGGCCGAGGCCAGGGCGCAGGTGGCGCGCGAGATGGTCATTCATCAGGACGTGCTGGCCTCCGGCATGGCTGGGGATGTCCATGTGTCCAAGGCCGAGATGGCGGCGGCGATGGACGAATTGCGCGCACGCTATGCGGATGAGGATGCGTTCCTGGCCGACCTGCGTCGCCACGGCCTGGATGCCGAGGGATTGGCCCAGGCACTGGCGCGCGAGCTGAGGGTGAGCGTGGTGCTGGATCGGGTCGGACAGCAGGCGCCGGAGGTGGCGGAGGATGAGGTGCGGGAATACTACGACCGGCACCGCGACCGCTTTGCCTATCCCGAGACGCGCGAGGCGCGCCACATTCTGGTGACGATCAACGACGCGTTCCCAGAGAACCGCCGTGAAGTGGCGCTGAAGCGCATCCGGGATATCGCCCGGGACATCGGCGGCGATGCCGGCCGCTTCGGTGAGCTGGCGGCAGCCTGCTCCGAATGCCCGACTGCGATGCAGCAGGGCATGCTGGGACGCGTGCGTCCGGGCCAGCTTTATCCGGAGCTCGATGCGGCGCTGTTCGCCATGGATGAGGGAGAGATCGTCGGCCCCATCGAGACGGAGATCGGCCTGCACCTGCTGTATTGCGAGGCGATCCACGCGGCGGGCAAGCTCGACTATGCCCAGGCGGCGGCGCGCATCCGCGAGCGCTTGCGCGAGATCCGTGCGCGCCATCATCAACGATCCTGGCTCGCATCCTTGCGCGATAAGGCTGTGGCTGACGGTGTGCGTGGGTAGCCGGTGTCATGCAGGACGTCATGCACGACACAATAAAAATTCCGGCCTTCTTTTTTCTTGCGAGCCAGGCCTAACGACCTAGGGATGTTCGCCGGGTCAGTAATCGATATAGGCGTGGTCGGGATAGCAGTACAGCCAGCGTTCGCCCGGTTCGGCCGAGGCGATCACCGGATGACCCGTCGCTTCAGCATGCCGCGTGGCATGGTGGTTCACTGAGCTGTCGCAGCACAGTGTGACCCCGCAGGTCTGGCAGGTACGCAGATGCACCCATCGATCGCCAGTTTTGACGCATTCTTCGCATTCCTGGCGCTCGGGCTGCATGACGCTGGTGATCGCTTCCAGGTGCGCACAAGTCGGCCCATTGTTTTCCATGGCAACCCCCTTGCCGTCAGATTGACCACCCTCAGTCCATTGAAGTGGCATGGCCGAGAAAGCGCAAGGCGCTATGGAGGCAATGTTGGCTCAATTCCGGCTTCGCGCCTGGCTGTCAGGGCAGGTGATGCGTTTGCAGCATTGCCTCCAGCGATTGTTCCGCCCGGCGCGCCAGGCGCCGGATATGCAAAAAGCGCATCAGGCGTATGGTCGGTTTCATGGCGAAGAAGATACTACCAATCAGGAACAGCCAGGACCCGGTGTCCTGGAAGCCGGGGTAAAGAAAGAAAATGCTCCCGGAGACAAACAGCAGTGCGGCGGCGAAATCAACCAGCAGGTGCGCCCATTGGTACAGGGCATGCTGCCTCGGCGTGAGGCCGCCGCGGATTTCGTTGTCGCTCGCCATGTCATCTCCCTATTCCCGGTGCAGAGAGGGCAAGCGAACCAGAGCTGCAGCCCCGGGTCAAATCGATGGATGCCGATTCGTACCCGAGCCAAGGACGCTGCATTGTATTTTTTTTGCAGATGGACTTAGTCCTTTGGCTAGTTGAAGGCTTCGTGTGGTGGCCGTGTAATAGACCTTTGCATCAAAGGTTCTTGGGAGGGGTGGAGGCATGGCCGAATCCGCGAAGCAGGGATGTGCAAACAGGAAGCCAAGAAAGGTCGTGCTACCCAGGCCGGCGCTCGCGCAGCCGATCGCCGAGCGGATGCCGGCACAGGCCACTAGAAGGCCCAGGGCCGGGTAGACCACGTGGAACTGGCCAAGCCGACCGGGGCGACTGGATCCAGCGACAAAGGGCGGGGCGGCAAACGGCCTTCCGAGCCTGACGCCGGCTTGGTGTTGTCCGGCAATGTCATCATCGGGCATCAGGTTGCGCAGCTTTTTTCGTCCACGCGCGGCTGGCAGATGCAGGTGGTCGACAGGGACAAACAGGCCTATGGGCATATCTCCCAGGGCCGGATGGGCACGGTCGTCGCCGACATCGATACCGGTGACCTGGGAGGGCTGGCATTCCTGGTCTATGCCAAGCGCCATTGGCCATCCGTCATCACCTATGCGATCACCAATAACGAGGATGCCTATATCAAACAGCTAGCCTGCGATATGGCCGGATGCGATGGGTTTTTCCATCTGTCCACGGGAAAGCTGATGCTCGATATGCGTTCGGGTATGGCGGCCCAATTGATCCGTGGCGTTCCCGAAGGTGGTAGGACGACGGGGTCGGAAGAGGGCGGTGACGGACGAGGGCATGGCTTGCCGTGATATATCATGAAGGTCGAGACGGCGCGGGCACTGCCATGGGGTGTCATGCTGCTGGTGTTGTTGCTGTTCGGTGGCATGTGATTGAAGCGGAGATAAAGGAAGGCACTGAAACAGAACGCCAAGGAGGCGATCGAGTACAGTGCCAAAACCGCCACCGATCAGCACGGGCGGGCGCAGAGCTATCTGCAGCCGCACCGTTAGGTTCGCCACCAGGGCCCTGCAAGGGGCTTAATGCCACAAGCTTCCCATGATGTGTGAGCGGGCTGGGCCGAGCCGGTCTTACAAGGGTTTGCCCGAGGGCATAATCGCATCCAAAAGGGGTCCGATCTTCACCTTGACGCTTTCCGGCATGGGGACTAAAAAAGGTGCGGGAGGCGCTGGATAGCGCTTCTTTACGGTCTGGCTCCAGCCTTTGTGCAAGCGGTAGCCGGTACAATTTGCATCGACTTCGTGGGCCAGACATCGATTGGTATCCAAGTAACCAGGAGGTGCATCATGGTAACCAAGAAACGCTGGCAAGAATGGGTCAACATGGCTCTCGGCATATGGCTGTTCACTTCTCCGTTTTTCGGGTTCGGCCACGTGGGTAGTGCGGCCGCATGGAACGCCTATGTCTTCGGAGCGATCATCGTGCTGCTTTCGGCAGGCGCGCTGTTCTTCTCTCAGATATGGGAGGAATGGATCAATATGGCCATCGGCATATGGCTGTTCATTGCGCCCTTCGTCTTGGGATTCTCCCTCATGCATGGTGTCATGCTGAATCAGATGGACGTGGGAGCGGCGTTGTTCTTCATCTCCCTGTGGGCGGCTGTTATGCATCCGCCGTATGAACATAGTCGGGATGTGGAGCATTCTTTGCCCCATATCTGATCCTTCCTCGCTTCGTATTGGGGCCGGCAGTTGCCGGCCCCATTTTTTTGTCCGAGGTGAGATAACCATGTGCGCGCCGGCGAGGCATGGTCTACGCTTCGCCTTTGGGTGAGGGGAAGACACCGGCATAAGGAGCATGGAATGCGTAACACAGTATGGATGGCTGCGGCGGCATGCACTCTGGCCATGTTGGCCTCGGCGTGCACGACCTTCGTCAAACCCGAGGCCCAGGCACAATCGGTGCGGATCGCCACGGCCGGCGAGGTGAAGGGCTGTACCAAGCTCGGTCGCACCACGGTTACGGTGCCCTACAAACTCGGATTTATCCACCGCTCGGCATCGTCGGTGGCCGATGATTTGCGGACCCTGGGCCAGAACAGCGCCGTGGACATGCATGGCGACACCATCGTAGCCGCCAGCCAACCGGACAATGGCAATCAGACCTTCGACGTGTATCGCTGCCGGCAGTAACCGCGCGGCGTGAAGGGGGCGGTCTTTCGGGGTTAAATATGGATTGACGCGACGGTGCGTATCCATAACCTTCCCCGCTCCTCAGGTCCCCATCGTCTAGAGGCCTAGGACACCGCCCTTTCACGGCGGCAACGCGGGTTCGAATCCCGCTGGGGACGCCAATTAGGTTGCAAACTGGGCACTCCGATGTCCTTACTGGCCATCGTATGCACAAGGGCCGCGTGGCTGCCCTTCATGGTCGCCTGATTTCCTTCGATGCGCACCTCGTCCACCAGCAGTTGTAGATAGCGTTTGCCGAAGCCTGCATCCCTGTCCATGAGCTTGTTCCTGAGCGTGGCGCAGAAGGCCGCCACCTGCCGTTTGCCGATGACCTTAACGGGCAGGTGCACCTTTTGCCGCGCCCCGGCGATCTCGATAAGCAGTTCCTGCCTACGCGCTTGCAGGCGTTGGGATCGGCGGGTGAGGGTATCATCCAGCGGCAACAGCCCTTTCTCCACGGCCTCATAAAGCCGCTCTACCTGCTGTTCCAGTTTCTTGAACTCAGCATTCAACGTAATGAGCTGCGCCTCTTCCTGCGACTTCGCATCCTTCATGTTCTTTTGCAACTGCTTGAGCATGAGTTGGACTCGTGCCGGGGTGAACACCTTTTCCGCCAGCCGGGACAGCACCAGCCCGTCCAGCTTCTCCATGGGGATGTTCGGCGCATCGCAGAGGGCAACGCCCTTGCTCATCTTCGTGGTGCATTTGTAGTACTTGTATCGACCACTCTTGCCGGTGGCCAGCGTCATGCCGGCGCCACAGTGGCCGCACTTGAGCAGGCCGGTGAGTATCGTTGGATTGGTGACGAGTCTCGGCGGCGTTTTCGAAGCGTGACGAGCGGCCCTCGCGGCCGCCGCACGCTCGAAAGCCTCCGCCTCGACAATCGGTTCGACCGGCGTGCAGACCCATTCTGCTCGCGGTTTGGCCTTGCCTGTCTTGTTGTCTTTCCGGTTGAAGTAGAAGCGCCCGACATAGGTTTCATCGGAGAGAATTTGCTGGAGCTTCTGGATACGCCAAGGCTTTCCCCGCATCAGAATGCTGCGCTCGGTCAGATGCTGGGCGATGCCCTTCATGCCGAGCGTGTGGCCGCGGTGGCCGTTGATATACAGCTCATAGATGCGGCGAACGATGGCAGCCTCTGCTACATCAACCGCCAGGCGCTTCTTATGGCCCCTTACGCCCTTTGCCTCCGCCTCGACCGTTCGGTAACCATATGGGGGTCGTGACCCGTTCAAAAAGCCCTGCCTCGCATTCTCCTTCATCGCCCGTAGCGTATGCTTGCCGTTCTCTTTGCTCTGGTACTCGTCGAACACCGAGAAAATCTTTCGCGCCATCTCCCCGGCTGGGTCGTCGCTGGTCTGCTGGGTGATGGAGATGAGCTTTGCGCCCGCCTTGTTCAGCCGGCGCTCGTACAGGCCGAAGTCCAGCGAATCGCGGAAAAAGCGGGAAAGGCTGTGCACGATGATGGCGTCATAGGGAGTGGGAGATATCGTAGCGTCGGAGATCATCTGCTGGAACACGGGCCGGCGGTCGTCGGTGGCGGATGCTCCCGGCTCGACGTACTCCATGCCGACCGTGTGGCCGTTGGCCTTACACCATTGGCGCATCTGTTTGAGCTGGTCGGGGATGGATAAATCCTTCTCCGCCTGTCTTGCGGTCGATACGCGCGCATAGAGTGCTACGGCCATGGCTTACTCCTCAACGAAAAGGGCTTTCAATAATGGAAACGGCACTGAGCAACCAATAATGTGTCGTCCTTCACGGCGTAAACCAATCGATGCTCTTCGTCGATGCGACGTGACCAGAAACCTGCAAGATTGTGTCTGAGCGGTTCCGGCTTTCCGATACCCTCGAAAGGTGAACGCTGAATGTCCTTGAGCAACAAGTTGATCCGCTTCAGCACAGCCTTGTCTTTGGACTGCCAGAACAGGTAATCCTCCCATGCCGCTTCCGAGAATCTAATCTGCATCGATCAGGTCTCGTTCCTGTCCGCCATCGATGGCCAACTGCTCGATGGATTCCATCAGGCGCTTTGCGTTCTTCGGGCTTCGCATAAGGTATGCGGTCTCTTCCAGTGCATTGAAGTCCTGCAACGACATCATGACCACCGGGGTTCCGTTCTGCCGTGTGATCAACACAGGCGCACGATCATCGCTTACCTTGTTCATAATCTCCGATAGGTGCTGCCGAGTTCGACTATAGGTCACGGTTTCCATACTGTCCTCCAATTCAATATCTGTACTCAGAATAGTACAATGTATCGGCATATTCAATAGTGGATCAGGTCTCCTTTTGCAGTTCCAATAGGATGAGGGCATCCCTCATCAGCTCCGGGAAAAAGGCCCGGATCAGGTCTAGTTCCTCTTTGCTTACTGTATCGTCCAATGCTTCTTGCTTAAACTTAAGCTCAAAGTCGGTTCCATTTATCTGTTCCAAGCATAACGCACCTGTGCATAGTGTATTCCTGCCCGGTCGTTACCTTTCCTTTTCGTTGAGCTGGAACAACTCTTCCAGCTCCCTTTCCAATCCACTCTTGCCGAACTCGTCCAATACCACCTTGCGATAGGCCCGAAATTGCCTTTCCGGCAGGGATGACTCGGCCACAAGCAAAACCCGATTGATTCGGGCTTTGATCCTGTCCATGACTTGGTAGTGCCTGATCACTTCCCAAGCCTCATTTCAGACATGCGCTTCTCCACGTCATTTCGCCATGATCGCGGGTCATGCACTTGCCTGAGCAAATCAGTGAGAACCCCGACAGCCTGATCCTTGCTTATCATCGGTTCGTTATCTTGCAGACAACGGATTGCAGCAATGCGCTTTGTGTATCCATAGATAGAAATGGCCATGCGCATGAGCCTTTCTTCCAAGATGGCCGGTTCTGCATCGGTTCTGCTGATACCAAGGCTATCCAGCCTGCCTATTTGCAGGATCATGTCTTCCCATAACGAATGAATGGGCCACCGGGAGCGGTTCGAGTCCGTGCTCTTGGCCCTCAATGTGGTGTGTTCGGTTGCGAGGAAGTGCAGCAGGTCGCCTA
>OFHG01000801.1_pt1 | contig 11889 bp, 9 predicted proteins | sample 1521931 | NCBI WGS metagenome assembly OFHG01 (sample SAMEA2468438, study PRJEB22500) | soil metagenome | biome: Glassland; feature: Farmland; material: Clay | place: Australia | collected 2013-01-31 | depth 0.55 m
GCTTTGGGCTGCGCTACGCGATGCTCTCCGGGCATCTGGCGGCGAAGGCCGCGCTGAGGGGCTCGCCGGAGGTATTCGGCCAACTCTGGAAAGAACGGCTGGGCGGCGCCCTCAAGGCAGGGCACGTCAACCGGTTCCTGTTCCAGAAGCTGGGGGATGCAGGGTACCCCTGGCTGCTTCGATTGTTTGAGCGCCGCAAGAACTTCCGGGAATGGCTCCGTCTTTATTATGGCTTCTCCTTCTGGAAGAGGTTTGCCTATCCCCTCGTCTGTCGAACGGCCGGTGGCGGAAGGCGAGGCGCAGCCTGAATGAGAAACTACTCCCGCGCGACGTGCCGCGGCCCGCGCAGCGATACGGAGCGAGCCTGAGAAGTCTTCGCTGAACTGGCAGCCTCCGCCGGGCGCGGCAACGTCGCCTTCATGAAACTGCGGGGAATCTTTGGGAAACTCGCCACGAACCAACGCACAAAATGAACCGGGCAAGCCCGTAGCGGGATGGAAGTTCGCCCTGCGAGCTCTGCGCCACCGCAATTACCGGCTGTTTTTCACGGGGCAAAGCGTTTCGCTGATCGGCACCTGGATGACGCGAGTGGCCACCGCCTGGCTGGTTTACCGGCTGACTCATTCGCCCTTTCTGCTCGGCCTGGTGACTTTTTCGGGGCAGATTCCGGCCTTCTTCCTGGGGCCGTTTGCGGGCGTGTGGGTGGACCGTCTGGACCGGCACCGCGTGCTGGTGGCCACGCAGGTGCTCTCGATGATCCAGTCGTTCGCGCTGGCGGCGCTGGCGTTGACGGGTATCATCACGGTCTGGGAGATCATCGTGCTGGCGATATTTCAAGGCTGCATCAACGCTTTCGACATGCCCTCGCGGCAGGCTTTTGTGATGCAAATGGTGGAATCGCACGAAGACCTTTCCAACGCCATCGCGCTGAATTCCTCCATGGTGAACGGGGCGCGGATGATCGGACCGTCGCTGGCGGGCATCATCATCGCCGTTGCGGGCGAGGGCTACTGCTTCCTGATTGACGGCGTCAGCTACATCGCGGTGATCGTTTCGCTGCTGGCGATGGTGGTAGCGCGCGGCGAGCGGAAGCCGCGGCGCGTCGGCATCCTGCACGAGCTGGCCGAGGGCTGGAGATATGCCATGCACTTCGCACCCATGCGCTCCATCCTACTGACTCTGGCGCTGGTGAGTTTAGCCGGGATGCCCTACATGGCCTTGATGCCGATCTTCGCCGGCAAGATTCTCGGCGGCGGCCCGGACACGTTGGGATTCCTGATGGCCGCTTCCGGCGTGGGCGCGCTAGCGGGCGCGCTGACCCTGGCGGTGCGGCGGACGGTGGTGGGCCTGGGCCGGATGATCGCCGTCGCTGACGCCACCTTCGGCGCGGCCCTGCTGCTGTTCGCACTCTCGCGCTGGATGTGGCTTTCCATGGCGCTGATGCTCTTTACCGGCTTCGGCATGATGCTGCAGATGGCTTCGAGCAATACCATTCTTCAAACTATTGTCGAAGAAGATAAACGCGGACGGGTGATGAGCTTCTACGCCATGGCCTTCATGGGAGCGGCGCCAGTGGGCAGCCTGGCGGCGGGGCTCGCGGCGGAGTATATCGGCGCGCCGCTCACGCTTGCGGTCGGCGGTTTGATATGCCTGGCGGGCTCCGTGTGGTTTGCCAGCCGATTGCCCGCTATCCGCAAACTGGTTCGCCCCATCTATATCCGCTTGGGCATCCTGCAGGAAGTGGCCAGCGGCCTCCAGGCCGCCACGGCGTTGCAGGTCCCGCCGGAAGAGTGACACGGCAGCGGAATTTCAGCGACGACCAGTTGGCGCGCAGCGAAGCTGTGCGGCTTTTGCGTGCCTGCTCGCACACGTCGCAGAAAGCGCGATGGATGCGCCAGCCGCGGGATGAGCTGATCGTACCCTCACTGATGGTGCCCGGCGATAATGTGGTCGACTTCGTCCAGGCTGAAGCCGTTCAGCCGCGTGATTTTGGCTTGCTCGCGGAAGGCGGGTGGCAAGATACCCCGCGCCTCATCCTTGTTTTCTACGTCCACGACGATCCACGCCTTGTGCTCGCCGTCCGTGCAGCCCCAGTCGGCGTGGGTCATGAAATGCGAGCCGGTCTTGAGAAAGATTTGTACCGCGCGCGCGCAGGCCACGCGTTCGGATTCGTGAGGAGCTTCAATCAAGAACTTTGCCATGGTGCACACTCCTTGACCTGATTCATTCAGTTCCCGGCGCAACCGTCGGGTCGGCCGCCTCCGCCGGGATGGTGCTGTTACGCCTCCGCGGAATCTGCGGCGGAGCTGGGTGCGACGGTCGTTTTGGTGTTGGTGCCGAGCCGCGGGATAAACATGGGGACCTGCTTGCGGTAGTCGGCGTAAGCGCGGCCGTGATGCCGCACCAAGTCGCGCTCCTCGAATCGAATGGCCACCAGGATGTAAGAGGTGGTGAGGACCGCGAAGAGCAGGTGCGCGAGCGTCATCGTCGGCGTAGCCCAGAACACCAGCAGCCAGCCCACGTAAAGCGGATGCCGGATGACCTTATAAGGGCCCGGCGTGACGAACTTCAGCGGCGTCAGCTCGCGGCCGCGCAGGTGAAGATAAACCTGGCGCATGCCGAACAGGTCAAAGTGGTTGATGAGAAACGTGGTGACCAGAACCTGAACCCAGCCCACGGCGTAAAGGCCGTAGAGCGCGGCGCGCGCCGCAGGGTTCTGGACGTCCCAGATGCCGCCGCCCATCGGCTGCCATTGCCAGAAGAGCAGGATCAGGGCGAGGCTCGAAAGAAGCACGTAGGTGCTACGCTCCGCCGCGACAGGAACTAGGCGCGTCAGCCAGCGCTTGAACCACGAGCGCGCCATCACGCTGTGCTGGACGGCGAATACGCCCAGCAAGAGCGCGTTGAGGGTCAGCGCCTGCGCCAGCGGGACTTCCCGGCCGGAATCCATCGCTTTGGGCACGGCGATGTTGCCGATGAACCCAACGGCGTAAGCGAAGACTCCCAGGCAGATCGCGTAAGCGAGCGTGCCGTAGGCGAAAACCAGGATTCTGTGCGACCGCCCGGCCGCGGGCGCCGGTTTTGGGGGACTGCCGGCGGCAATGCCGGGCGCTGTGTCTCGATTATTCATGGTCGTCTCCTTTCGCTTCGAACTTCATGGCGTTCTTTGCCCACGGAAGGGTCTGAAGAGCGAATTTCACATTTCCGCGCCGCAGGTGATAGGCAAACGTGCCGAAGCAGAAGCCGGCGAGTTCGACCGCCAGCGATGCCGCCAAAAAGATTGCCTGAAGCACGCAGGCCGCAACGTTGAATCCGGTGAGAATCAGCAGAGCGATGGCCAGCGCGAAAGCTCCGGCCATCGTTTCCGCGCCTCTCCGCGGCGCCGGCGCGGCACCGAGACGAAACGCACCGGGCCGCCTGCCCAAGGACAGGTTGTACAGAGCGCTGAACGGATTCAGCTTCGGGAACAGAGCGCTCAGCCACAGGAGTGCGCCGAGGACCGCGAAAACTGACGGGGACTGGAAAAGAATTCCGGCAACCACCAGCACCAGCACGATTCTCGGCTGAAACGTCAGCGCGGCATATTGCCGTTGGCGAACTGCCGGATCAGGATCCGCGAACCCCATTTGCAGAATGAAGTTGCGCATCATCACGTCCCGGCGCCCTGTGGCGGCGGCGATTGTCGTGGGCCGGCTGCCGGCGACTGTGTGGTTCCCGATCGCTTCGTACCTCATTTCAATCTCCCTTCTTCCCCGCCGAACTTGATTAGCTGCGGGGATGACGCGGGAGAGTGTCGCTGAAGAATCGAGTTGACACAATGTCTGTCACTCTGAGATTCTTAACCGAGACTCCGGAACCCGTTGGGCCTGTAAATGCTTGTGGGTGTGTACGATGGACGTGCTCTCTGACGTCTTGCGGGTTGTCCGCCTCTCCGGCGCGATCTTCTTTGCCGGGGAGTTCACTGCTCCCTGGGCGCTCGAGTCCCCTCCCCCCAGGGTTCTCGCGCCCGTCATCCTGCCGCGCGCCGAATGCTTCACCATCTTTCACGTTCTCGCCGAAGGCACATGCTGGGTTAAGGCGAAAGGCGATCGGCCGATCCAGATGACCGCCGGAGACGTGCTGGTTCTGCCTCGCGGCGACGAGCACGTGATGGCGAGCGACTTGTCACTCGATCCGACGCCGATGAAGATTCTGGTTCCGCAGACGCCCTGGCCGGGAATGCCCCCCGTGACTCACGGTGGCGGGGGCGAAGTGGCGCGATTCGTCTGCGGCTTCCTGCACTGCGACCAGAAATTCAATCCGCTGTTCGGCTCATTGCCCAAAGTCTTGCGCGTTCGGAGCCTTGCAGGAGACGTGATGCTCGAATCCGGGGGCGCGGAGAACCAGCCCCCCAACCGGCCGGTTCCCATCCACGCCGGCATGTGGCTGAACACCACCATCTATTATCTGATCAAGGAAGTGCAAACCCCCGGCAGCCAGATGATGCTGGCCCGGCTGGCGGAGCTGATGTTTGTAGAGGTCCTGCGGCTTTACATGCAAAATCTCGCTCCCGACCAGAAAGGCTGGCTGGCCGGCCTGAATGATCCGCACGTCAACCGTGCCATCACCCTGCTGCACGAGCAGCCGGCGCGGGCTTGGACGGTGGAAGACCTGGCGCGCGTCGCGGGCGTTTCGCGCTCGGCGCTGGCAGACCGGTTCACGGATTTGATCGGGGAATCGCCAATTCGCTACCTGACCAGTTGGCGCATGCACCTGGCCAAGCAATTGCTTTCGGAGGGAGAGCAGAGCCTGGCGGAAATCGCCGAACGCGTCGGCTACGAATCCGAATACGCTTTCAACCGCGCCTTCAAGCGCCAGGTCGGCAGGCCTCCTGCGGCCTGGCGGAAGAAAACCTCGGCCTTGCAAGAAGCCCTCTAGCAGGCAACTTTTCCTTCGTTATGAAATCCTGAGATGCCTGAAATGCAAGAATTACTGCACGGTTCATGCTTGACTCCCTTCTGTTCTCGGGCGGCTGGCGCGCGGAGAACGTGTGCGGCCCTTGCCAGGAAGCACAAAGCCCACGGCCACGAAAAGCGGTGAGCGTGGCTAAATTCCGCAGATCGCAAAACCGGCGGTCTGCGCGCTGCTTTTTCCCCGAATTGGCGCAGAACCCTTCGCGCGCTTTGCTATTGGCGCGGGCATCCTTTTGGATTAACATGGCCCCCTCTTCGATTCTGCACCAGAGCAGGAAGTCGAATGTTCTACTGGAGAAACCCCATGCGATCAAAAATCCCCCTGATTTTGGCGGCGTCCTTTGCTGCGATTCTACTGGCGGTGCCGCCGGTGGCAAGCCGAGCGGCGCAAGCCGGGGCGGCCGCTTCCGAAGCGGTTCCGGCCTACCGCAATCCCCGGCTTCCCATTCCGGATCGCGTAGCCGACCTGCTGTCGCGCATGACGCTGGAGGAAAAAGTCGAGCAACTCGTCCCTTCGCGGCCGAAAGGCGTGATTGACCCAACCGGGACGTTCACGGACGCCGAGGTTCAGCATTTGTCCTTTGAGATGCAGGACATGCGGCATCCCCTCAGCCCGCGCAAGGCGGCGATCCTGAGGAACGCCATCCAGCGCTACCAGATGGAGAAGACGCGCCTGGGCATTCCCCAGATCTTCTTTGGCGAGGCGCTGCACGGCTCCATGCAGCACGGCGCCACGATGTTCCCCGTGCCCATCGGCCTGGCGAGCACGTGGGATCCCGAACTGCTGGTGCGCGTCTACACGGTGGCGGCCAACGAGGCCGCGGCGACGGGCATTAAGCAGGTCTTCGCGCCCGATCTTGACCTGGGCCGCGACCCGCGCTGGGGACGCACCGAAGAGACCTTCGGCGAGGACCCCTACTTGGTGAAAACGATGGGTCTGGCTGAAATCCGCGGGCTGCAAGGGCCGTCCTATGAAATCGGCGCGGACCACATCCTGGGCACCGCCAAGCACTACACCGCGCACGGCGCGCCCGAGGGCGGCACCAACACCGCTCCGGTGAACGTGGCGGAGCGCACACTGCGCGAGAACTTCCTGGTTCCTTTTCGGGCTGCGGTGGAAGAAGGGCACGTGGGCAGCGTGATGGCCTCCTATAACGAGATCAACGGCGTTCCCGACCACATCAACCGCTGGCTGCTGACCGACGTGCTGCGGCGCGAGTGGGGGTTCGACGGCCTCATCGTGAGCGACGGAGGCGGCCTGCAAATGCTGGTGGACCGGCACCACGCCGCCGCCAACTATGCGGACGCGGCGCGCCTGGCGCTCCGTGCCGGCGTCGAGTACGACCTCTCGAACGGCGCCGTCTACCGCACCCTGCTGGATCAGGTGAAGGAAGGGCGCGTTTCCGAGGCTGAGGTTGACCGCGCCACGGCGCACGTTCTGGCGGCGAAGTTCCGCATGGGACTGTTCGACCATCCCTACGTCGATGTGGACGCCGCCGAGCACGCGCTGAATACGCCCGAGCACCAGAAAGTGGCACTGGAGGCGGCGCGCGAGGCGATGGTGCTGCTCAAGAACGACGGCAATCTCCTGCCTCTCGATCCCGGCAAGTACAAGACTATTGCCGTGATCGGGCCCGACGCCGAGCAGGTCCACCTGGGCGGATATTCGCGCGATCCTTTCCATGAAGTCAGCGTGCTGGAAGGGATTCGCAATCTCGTCGGAAGCCGCGCCCAAGTGGTCTTCAGCGAAGGCTGTAAAATCACCACCGACGTCAACGAAAAGACGCCCGGGTGGCTGGCTTGGTACGATAACGGCATCAACCTGCCCGACCCGGCGGAGCAGGAAAAGGAAATCGCCGCCGCAGTCGAAGTGGCCAAGCAGTCCGACGTCGCCATCCTGGTCATCGGCGAGAATGAATCCATCGACCGCGAGGCGTGGAGTTTCCAGCACCTCGGCGACGTGAACGACCTGAACCTGTTCGGCGATCAGGAAAAGCTGGTGCGCGCCGTCACGGCCACCGGCAAGCCGGTCGTGGTGGTCCTCGTCAACGGCCGCCCCCTCACCATCAACTACGTCGCTAAAAACGTTCCCGCCATCCTGGAAGCGTGGTTCCCCGGCCAGGAGGGCGGCACGGCAGTGGCCGAGACACTGTTCGGCGAAAACAATCCCGGCGGCAAGCTGCCCATCACCTTCCCCCGCACGGTGGGCGACCTGCCTGATTTCTACAACCACAAGCCGAGTTCGGTCATTCCCTGGATCGGGACCGACCGCAGTCCCCTTTATCCATTTGGTTATGGGCTGAGCTACACCACGTTCACATTCAGTAACCTGCGCTTTGAGGATCCCTACGCCGGGCCCGCGCCGGCCAGGCCCGCTCCCGCCGTCGAGGCCACAGTTGACGGGCATTACGAAGGCACCGGAAAGAACAAGAGCGGGGAGACGCAGCCGATTTCGCTCGACTTGACGCAGAACGCCGGAGTCCTGACAGGCCAGGTCAGCAGTCCCGTCGGCTCCGGTCCCATCCAGTCCGGCAGCCTGCACGACGGGAAATTCGAGTTGGAATTCAACGTCTACGGGCCGTACAACATGACGATGGAAGGCACGATTGCGGGCGGCGAACTGAGCGGCACCTACAGCATGTCCGGCCCGGGCAGCCAGGTTATGGACAGCGGGACCCTGACCCTCAAGCACATGCCGGGCCCGGCGCTGACCATCGGCACGGAAGGCAAGGCCGTCGTCAAAGTGGACGTCACCAACACCGGCTCGCGCGCCGGCGACGAGGTGGCCGAGCTCTACATTCACCAGCGCGTGAGCGAAGTGACTCAGCCGGTGATGGAGCTGCGCAAGTTCCAGCGCGTCACGCTCCAGCCGGGCCAGACGCGCACCGTTACCTTCACGCTCGAGCCCAGCGACTTCGCGCAGTGGGACATCAACATGCACTTCAACGTCCTGCCCGGTGAGTACGACGTGATGGTCGGCGGCAGCTCGGACGAAACCATCACCTTGCCGATTGGGTTGGTTCAGAAGTAGCGGGTAGATGCAAGCAGGCCAGTTGGCGCACGGTGAAGCTGTGCGGCTTTGGCAGTGGCGGAGCTGCGCTCGGTGCCAACCACCGGGTCATGGGTTTGCAATGAAACGTAGCGGCGAATTACTCATCAGGATTGCGCTTCTTGTTCTGATCTGGATTCTCTGGATATGGGTGGCCAGTCAACCCCTTTCAAACGCCCAGAATCTGTCCATCATTGTCGGCGGGCTCATCTTGGTTTTTCCGGTTGTTTGGGTCGGGAGGAAGGTGCTCGACAAACGCCCAACCCTGGGCCGGGCCGTTTGGGTAACCACGTTTGTGCATTTTGCCCTGGGGTTTGTATTGGGTGTTCCCATCATTCAAGCCGTAGCCACGCATCGGGACTGGTCCGGCGGGGCGCTTCCAGTGCCCACTGAAATCGGCTTGGCGCTGGTCATCATTACCGGGGCGGCTTTCCTGCTGACCGTGGCAAACCTTGCCCTGAAAGGATTCGGGGCGCCCTTTTTCATCGCGCTCAGCCGGAAATTGGCGGCCGACTGGTTGTACGCCTGGACGCGCAATCCGATGGCGTTGGCAGGCCTGGCCTTCCTTGTATCCCTGGGAATCTGGTTCCAATCCGTGATGTTTGTGCTCTGGGCGCTCGTCCTGTGTGCACCCGCATTGCTCTTCTTCATCAAGGTGTATGAAGAGCGGGAATTGGAGATTCGCTTCGGGGCATCCTATCGCGAGTACAAATCCAGGACTCCGATGCTGTTCCCAAGAAGGCCAAGAGGTTGAAAGTTGTGCCGCCCGCCGCTTGGCGCGCAGCGAAGCTGTGCGGCTCTTGGGCGGCAATTGTCCACGCGGGGCTGTGTTGTATCGCGTGTCGAGGCTGCGTCGTCCGTTTCTCTCTGACCGATATTTCTCTGTGACAGGCGCAGCCACGGTCAATCCATCACCCGGCGAATTGGCCGCGGGTTCTTCCTCGCAGAGCGGCGCTCTGTGCCACGCCTGCCCTACCCGCTGAATCGGGCACCAGATGGGTAATTCTGAGGTATGATAGCCGTTGGCAGTAGTGTGTAGTATAGCTTCAGACTGGGTATTGTTCTCAGGACAGGAGCCATGGAAACTGACGATCCACGCCGGAGTGACCGTGTTTATCTCGAACTCGAAGTCGTTATCTCGGGAGCTGATGCCCTGGGTCAGGAATTCGTGGAGGAGACGCGAACCCTCGTCCTGACCCGTCACGGGGCCAAGATCGTCTCCACCCGGAACCTCGTCCCGGATGAAGTGGTCCTTATCCAGTGCCGCAAGACTGGAAGAGAGTCGGATGCGCGAGTGGTGGGGCAAATCAGGCAAGATGCCGAGGGAAATTACTACGGTGTCGAGCTTTTGGACCTGGGTGTGAACCTTTGGGACATCGAATTTCCACCCCTGGCCGAATCGGACCTGGCGGTCGGGCGTGTTCTGTTGGAGTGCCCTCGCTGCCACCGGCAAGAAGTTGCTTACTTGGACGTATTGGCCATGGAAGTTCTGCTGGCAGAGGAGCGGCTCTCGCGACGATGCCCACGATGCAATGACACGACTTTATGGGGTCGAGCCGTGCCCCGCGCAGTTGCAGAGGCGCCGCCCGGCACTGCCCCTCCGGCCGATCAGCGAGTTCAGCCTTCGCGCGCTGAGCGCAAGCATGCGCGCATAGATCTCAAGGTCGACGTTTGCATCCTGCATCCTGAGCACGGAGAAGAGGTAGCCGTGACCGAGAACGTCTCCCGCGGGGGATTTCGGTTCAGGAGCACGAAGCAGTACCGCAAGGGTTCGGTGATTAAGTTCGCGCTGCCTTACTCGGCTGCCGGCGGCAATATCTTCGCTGAGGCGCAAATCGTTTACGCGGAGAAGTTGCCAGGAGAAGGAACGACGGCTTACGGCGTTTCCTACGTTTCCAGCCGCAAGGTCCCACCTCGGGGATAGACTCCAAAAGTATCCACCGGATGGCGCAGACCCTGCGGTCTGCGATTGATTGTCCCTCTCATGCGCCTTCGGCGCGCAGACCTGAACAGTCGGCGCCAGCCCCGTGAGCGTTCCACGCCCGGATCCGATCCTCCGCGGATTTTCGGGCTTCGGCCTCTGTCAGCATCGGGTGGGCGGCGCAGAGTCTCGTTCCTTAGAACCTCTGCGGCCTTTCCTTCGTTATGAAATCCTGAGATGCCCGGCGTAATAAAACCACGAGTCGCTAGCGCAGACTTTCGCACCTCAGAAAGTCTGCGGCTTTTTCCGGGAGGGTTCGCACACACCTCGTTCCCGCCCGCTCGCATCATATCGCCCGGTATGATGTTATGGAACATTGAAATGCCCCATGACAAATCAAGTACCAGAGTTTCAATCCGTCGGGAGACGGAACGAAACTCTTCGCTGCTCTCGGCAGGATCCCGCAAAGCACAACGGCGATTTCCCCCGCCCCCTGCCTTTGCGTTCTCGCGCCATATCACCCACCTCGTGCTGGCTTTTCCGCTCATTGGGGCTTGGTGTCTCAAAGAAAGGCGGGCTTGTGCAGAAAGTTGCAGATTCCGTCGAATTCCTCATCAGAGGAGGGACATTTTGTTGCCCCGTCCGGTCACGAAAAGAAATGCGACTGGCGCCTGACGTGCTCCCCGTTGCGTAGCCGCAAATCCCAGGGTCGGAAGTCGCACCGCGAGTTCCCTCAAGCGGAGTCTTGGGGAGGGTTGCGATGGTCCCTCTCATTTTCCTGACGCCGAGCGTCCCAGCCTCCAAATCCTCATCCTGCATCGTGCGCACGAGGCGTCAACGCCTCCGGCGTCTTGTCACATCTCCGCTTACGTGGCGAAGAAAGGAGCAAAAGCCATGAGTTTCAGAAGAATCTTGTTCCTGGCGCTGATTATTGCAACGCCGCTGGTCATCATTGGCACCCACACGACCTCAGCAGATAACTCTGGTCTGACAGCCAAGGAGGAGCTTGGAAAATTCTTGTTTTTCGACACCAATCTCTCCACACCGGCGGGAGTATCGTGCGCGTCCTGCCACGGTCCGGCAGTGGGTTTCACGGGACCCGTGTCGAACATCAACGCCACAACAGTGGTTTATCCCGGCGCCGTGCACACTCGTTTCGGCAACCGCAAACCGCCCTCGGCTGCCTATGCCGGCGATAGTCCCATCCTGCACTATGACGCCGACGACGGAGTCTGGGTGGGCGGAATGTTCTGGGATGGCCGGGCAACCGGCGCGACGCTCGGTGACCCTCTCGCCGAACAGGCTGAAGGACCCTTCCTGAACCCGCTCGAGCAGGACAATCCCCTTGAAAAACAAGTCTGCCTCGCGGTGCGGCACGCTTCCTACGCGCCGCTCTTCGAGCAGACTTGGGGACCGGGCTCTCTGGACTGCGTGAAAGACGTGAGCGGCACCTATGAGCGCATTGCCCGGTCCATCTCGGCCTACGAAAAGTCTTCTGAGGTCAACACGTTCAGCTCCAAGTACGATTACTACCTGAACGGCCAGGCCGAGCTGAGCGGCCAGGAACAGGATGGGCTTGACCTGTTCATGGGCGAAAAGTCCAAGTGTTCAGGCTGCCACATCGCGGACCTAGGACCGAGCGGCGAACACCCGCTGTTCACGGACTTCACCTATGACAACCTGGGCGTGCCGAAGAATCCCGACAATCCTTTCTACGGAATGCCGCGCAAGTGGAATCCTGCTGGTGCGGAATGGGTCGACCTCGGCCTGGGTGGCTTCCTGAAGAGCCAGTGTTACGCCGCGGAGGTCTATGAGCCCGAGTTGGGCAAGGTCAAGGTCCCGACGCTCCGCAACGTGGACAAGCGGCCATCGCAAGACTTTGAGAAGGCGTACGCGCATAACGGTTACTTCAAATCGTTGAAGGCCATCGTCCACTTCTATAACACTCGCGACGCACTACCGACTTG
>OFHG01000802.1_pt1 | contig 11886 bp, 10 predicted proteins | sample 1521931 | NCBI WGS metagenome assembly OFHG01 (sample SAMEA2468438, study PRJEB22500) | soil metagenome | biome: Glassland; feature: Farmland; material: Clay | place: Australia | collected 2013-01-31 | depth 0.55 m
CACCAAGAGCTACCACATGGGCGGCGACGTCGTCGTCCACGCCCTCCGCGGCGTCGACCTCTCCGTCGAGCGCGGCGAGTTCGTCGCGATCATGGGGCCCTCGGGTTCCGGCAAGACCACCATGGCGTGTGGCATTGCCCGAGAGTTCTCCAACTTGGGTGTTTGCGTGCTGGAAGAGGACTCTTACTACCTGGACCAGAGCCACTTGAGTGTACAGGAACGCGCAGCCGTCAATTACGACGAGCCTTCCGCCGTCGACCGCGACCTGCTGCTCGAACACCTCGGGAAGCTTCTCAGCGGCCAGACAGTCAGAAAACCCCTTTACTCCTTCGCTGCGCACACGCGGCTGGAAGAAGGCGAAATCGTCGCCCCCAAACCCCTCATCGTGCTGGAAGGCCTGTTCACGCTCTGGGACCCGCGAGTCCGCAGCCTTTTGAACCTCAAGGTCTGCCTCGACACGGACGCGGACATACGGTTGATCCGGCGCCTTCGGCGTGATGTACCTGCTCGGCTTCTCGCTCAACAACCTCACCCTGATGGCGCTCACGATCTCGACCGGTTTCGTGGTCGACGACGCCATCGTCATGATCGAGAACATCTCCCGCTACATCGAGGAGGGCGTGCCGCCCCTGGAAGCGGCGCTCAAGGGTTCGAAACAGATCGGCTTCACCATCCTCTCGCTGACCGTCTCGCTGATCGCGGTGCTCATCCCGCTGCTGTTCATGGGCGACGTGGTCGGCCGGCTGTTTCGCGAGTTCGCCATCACCCTGGCCGTCGCCATTCTGATGTCGGCCTTCATCTCGCTGACCCTGACGCCCGAGGCGGCGCGCTGGATTCTGGAAAAGACCTGCGCCGACCGTTCCTATGGAGCGCGGCCGCTGCGTCGGGCGCTTCAGAAGTACGTCGAAGACCCGTTGTCGGAGGCCATGATCCAGGGAGATATCCATCCTCCGGCCGTGCTGGAGGTCATTGTCGAAAACGAAACGCTGTACTATCGTTCCGTGAACGACAAATTGGTTGGAGCTACACCGCTCTCTCACTAGGGTTGGTCCCTGTGGCTCAGCCAACCGCAAGTAGAGACAATCCATACTGATCGGTACCCGCGGATGCTCGACCTCAAAAAAGGCGGAGAGGAAGCTATCTGAATCAGCATTTCTTCCGGCCAACTCCAGGGGAAAACCCTGCATCGGATTGTCTTAAGCACGTGTTAAGACGAGGGGAGAAGACTGTTTCTTGAAGGCTGGTTCTAAGTCCCTTTCACACCGCAGAAAGACCTCTTTTCCAATCTGGCTGGTGCCCCTGGCGTTGGCCTTGTGCCCGGGTCTCTATCTGGCGGCCCAGGCTCCGTCCTCCGGCCAGAATCCTCCTTCACAGCCCGCCGCGGAGAAGAAAGAGCCGCCGGCCAACCAGCAACCCCCGGCAGCTCAGCCGCCCCAGGAAGAGAAAAAACCGCAGGAAGCCGCCCCGGCTCCCGGCCCCATCCGCCTGGAGCAGGTGACGCCGGAAGCTCCCAAGCAGCCGCAGCAACCCCCGGCCCAGCCTCAGCAGCCGGGTGAGAAGCCTCCCAGCGGCCAGGCACCGCCGCTGAAGCTGGAGACCCCCAAAACGGAAGCACCGCAGGCCGGGCAACCGGAGGCCCCCAAAGCTCCCGGCAAGGCTCCCGCGGAGAAGCCCAAGCCGCGCATTGAGGAGATCATCTTTCGCGGCAACCGCCGAATTCCCGCCGCCACCCTGCGCGCGCGGATTCTCTCCCAAAAAGGCGACATTTACGACGAGAACTCCCTCGAGCGCGACTTTATGGCCTTGTGGAATACCGGCTTTCTGGATGACATCCGCCTGGAAGTCTCCAACGCCCCGGACGGCAACAAGATCATCACCTTCTTCGTGCGCGAGAAGAAGCTGGTGCGCAGCATGGATTACAAAGGGCTGAGCACCGTTCAGACCTCCGACGTGCTGGATGCTTTCAAAAAGGAGAAAGTGGGTCTCTCCATCTCTTCCCAGTACGATCCGGTGAAGGTCAAACGTGCGGAAGTCGTTCTGCAGCAGTTACTTGCTGCACATGGCAAGATGTTCGCCACGGTCCGGCACCGCACCCGCAACATCCCGCCCAACTCCGTCGCGCTGACCTTTATCGTGGTGGAAGGCCCCAAGGTGAAGGTGGGGAAAATCAGGTTCACCGGCAACACGGTTTTTTCGCACCACGCGCTGGAACGCTCCATGAAATACTCGCGGCCCAGCGGCGCTCCGCCCTGGTTCTACTGGTTCCACAAGACTTATGACAAGGACCGGATCAGCGCGGATCTGGAAAACATCCGCGACCTGTACCGCGACGACGGCTACTTCTACGCCCTGCCCAAGGAACCGTCCACCAAGATGATTGACACGGCGCACCGCTGGCCTTTCTTCTTCTGGAGTTGGGGGCACGGCAAGCGCGTGGACGTGACCATCCCCATCGAGGAGGGCGTTCAGTACCGGCTGGGCAAATTCGTGATCCGCGGCAACAAGTTGTTCAAGCAGAAACAACTGGCCTTCGTCCTGCAGCTCAAGCCGGGCGACATCTTCGCGCTCTCCAAGGTCCGCAAGGCCATCGAGAACTATACGAAGCTTTACGGGTCCTACGGCTACATCAACTTCACGGCCTCTCCCGAGATCGACGCGGACAACAAGCGGCACCTGCTCAACCTGGCCCTGGACTTCGAGGAGGACAAGCAGTTCAAGGTGCATCGCATCGAGTTTTCGGGCAACACCAAAACCCGCGACAAGGTCATCCGGCGCGAGTTGCTGGTGGACGAAGGCGGCATCTTCAACTCCAACCTCTGGGACCTGAGCGTCCTGCGCGTCAACCAGTTGGGATTCTTCGATGAAGTCAAGAAAGACGACTACGAGATCAAACAGAATGCCAAGAACAGCACCGTTGACATTCTGTTGAAGGTCAAGGAAAAGAGCCGCAACTCCATCGGATTCTCGGGCGGTGTAAGCGGCCTGGCGGGCAATTTCGTGGGCGTCAACTATGCCACCAACAATTTCCTGGGTCTGGGCGAAACGCTGAGCCTGCAATTCCAGTGGGGGACGTTCCAGAAGCTGTATTCCTTCGGATTCACGGAACCCTACCTGATGGACCGTCCCATCACCACCGGGTTCACGGTTTTCCGGAGCGATTACCGCTACGACCAGCTACGCCAGGTGGCGTACTACAGCGGCGTCAATCCCGAAGCGCTGCAGCAGTCGGCCTACGGGTCGTCCTATTTCCAGAATTTCCAGCAGAATTCCTCGGGCTTCACGGTCTTCGCCAGCTATCCCCTGCGGCGTTCCTTTGCCCGCGTGGGCCTGACCTACAGCTACACGCGCAGCAGCCTGCAGGCCTTCAGTCTGGCGTCGGCGGCCTATTTTCAGGCGATCAACTTCCGGGGCCTGGCGGGCCCCAACGCCTTGTCGGGCATCATCTCCAGCCAGATCATGCCCACCTATGTTTACAACACCATTAACAGCCAGTGGAATCCCACGCGGGGCAAGTACCTGTATGCGGCAGTGGGTTTTTCCGGAAGCTTCATGGGCGGCAACGTGAACACCATCCGGCCGGTCGTCGAGGCCAAGTATTTCCGTCCCATCCAGCACAAGCGCTCCGAGAAGCCCATCGCCATCGGCATGCGCTTCCTGGCCTCCACGGTCACCGGCTACGGCGGCCTGGTGGCCCCGCCCTTCTCACGCTTCTACATCGGCGGCGAGCAGGACATCCGCGGATTCGACATCCGCACGATCAGCCCCATTTCCTTCTACCCGACCGTCGGCACGGTGTGCAACCGGGACAATACCGGCAATCCCATCTGGGCGGTGGACTCCACGGGCCGTCCCGTGGTCGGATCCTGCGGTTCCTCCACGAGATTCCCTTACGAAACGCCCATCTTCCCGGGCGGCGACACCAGCATCTTGACCAATTTCGAGTATCGAATTCCCATTGCCGGACCTGTCACGCTGTCCTATTTCATTGATGCCGGCTCCGCCTTCATCATGCGCAAGAGCCAGATGCAGATTCAGCCCGCCGCCCTGACCAGCCTGACCAGCGAGTTCCCGTTCTTCCAGATCCCGAATAGGATCCTTCCCGTCAGAGGAACCAATTTCGAGCCGCGCAGTTCCACCGGCATCGCGGTGCAGGTCATCTTGCCGGTCGTCAACGCGCCCATCCAGATCTTTTACGGTTACAACTGGCTGCGCTTGAACACCGTCCTGACTCCGCCGAACAGCTCGATAACCAACGATCCGAATTTCCAGGCGTTGTTTCCCAACACCCCCACGCTCGACCAGGCTTTGCCTTTTTTCCAGGGCCTCCGCCTGAAGGAGAGGAAAGCGCGCCTGGGCTTTACTGTGGCGCGGACGTTCTAACGGGTTTTGGAGTACAATGAAGCAGGCAATATTCAGTCAAAACTTCATCAAGGAGTTAGAATGAGAGAACGACTCACAAGTAGTGTTATTCTCCTGGCTTCGCTGGTGGTCCCCGCGCTGGCCTGGGGTCAGACTCCGGCGGCGGCGGCCGGCGGCGGCAAGATCGGCGTCATCAACATCCAGCAGGCAATCGCCGCGACCGCGGAAGGCAAGAAGGCGTTCACCAACCTGGAGAAGAAGTACGAGCCGCGCCGGGCGGACCTCCAGAAGCAGCAGCAGGAGATCCAGAGCCTTCAGGACCAACTGCAGCGCCAGCAGACCACGCTTTCCGACACCGAGAGGATTCGCCTCGCCCGCGAGCTTGCCGCAAAACAGAAGCTGTTCGATCGGGCGCGCGAGGACGCCCAATCGGACTTCCAGCAGGACCGCCAGGACGTGATGAACCGCATCGGGCAGAAGATGGTCCAGATCATTGACGACTACGCCAAGCAGAACGGCTACTCGCTCATCATGGACGCGCAGATTCCCATCATCGGAAGCAATCAGGTCAACGATGCTACGCTCCCGATCTACTATGCCTCCAAGGATGTGGACATCAGCGACGATATTGTGAAGCGCTACGATGCGGCGTTTCCTGCCGAAAACGCAAGCAGTCCGGGCGCCTCCAAACCCGCCGGCAACACGCCGCCCAAGGCCGCGGCAAAACCGCCGGCTAAGCCCTAGTTCTCTGCTGAGGGGCTCCCCCTTGACCGCCCCGCGCGGGGGAGAAGGGGAAGGGCACTTCGGAATCCACGCCGCGGGCGCAGACTCAGCTCGGCCGGGCCTAGGCCCTGCCTTTGGGCTCGGCGTGAATGCTGACCTTGAAGATTTGCGGGAAAGCCTTGCGGAAACGGAACTCCAGATCTTCCGTGATGTCGTGAACCCGGGTCAGCGCGAGGTCGGGCTCGAGCGTGGCGTGCAGGCTGACGTAAACGTTCCCGGCCACTTCATGCGCCTCCAGGGCGTGGCAATCCAACAATCCGTGCGTTTCCCGCGCGATTTCGAGCAGCTGTTCCTCCATCGCCCCTCGGGTCAAACCTGCCTCGTCGCCCGCCTCAACGCGGCTCAGTCGCGGCTCAATGTGAATATTGATCTCTTCGATTTCCGGCGCCTCGCGCTTGATCTCCTCTTCCAGTCGTGAAGCCAGTTCGTGGGCCTGGTCCAGGCGCAGGCTGGGATCCAGTTCCAGGTCCAGGTTCACGTTCACCCGCCCCTTCACCTCGTAAGCCGTGAGGTCGTGAATCTCGTAGCTGGCGCGGTGGGCGATGGCGCGAATCTTTTCCAGCAGATCGCTGGCTGCGGGCGCCCGCGGGACGGCGTGCACCACCACGTCCGCGGCGGGAAACAATCCCTGCACCCTCGCCTCCACGGCTTCCACCACCGAACGCGCGTGCTCGAAGGGAATGTTGCTTTGGAGCGTCACGCCCAGGTCAATGAACAAGTGCTCGCCGCTCTGCCGCACGCGGATGCGGTCGTGCTCGAGGACGCCCGGGACGCGGGAAACCGCCTCCGCAATCTGGGTTGAAGCTCCGGCCGGCGCCGCGTCCACCAGCGCGTCCACGGTTCGTTTCCCCAATCGCAGGCTGATATAGACGATGATGCCGGCCACCACCAGCGCGGCCACCGGGTCGGCGTCGCGCAGCCAGGGAATGTGCTGCTGCTCGGCGATGTAAACCAGCACCAGCCCCAGAATCACCACGCTCGAACTATAAACATCGGTGGAGAAATGCAGGGCGTCGGCTTCCAGCGCCTGGCTGTTGTACTTCCTCGCCACGCGAAACAAAGCCCGGGAACGAAACGTGTCCACCGTGATGGAAATGAACATCACCGCAAAAGCCCACAGCGACGGTTCCACGTGCACTTCGCGGAAGAAAAGCCGGCGAACCGCCTCCACAACGATCCAGGCGCAGGTCAGGAGCAGCAGAGCGGTTTCAATAAAGGCCGAGAGGTGCTCGACTTTCCCGTGCCCGAAAGGATGAGTGGAATCGGCGGGCCTGCCTGAGACTCGAACGGAAAACAGCGTCACTGCCGCAGCCACCAAATCGAGCCCCGAGTGGGCGGCTTCGGAGAGAATCCCCAAGCTCCCGGTCACGACACCAACAACGATTTTCAGGGTCGTCAGCACTGCCGCCGCCACAAGCGATGACAAGGCGACGGATTGCTTCTCCCTCGAAGGGACAGCGGTCTCCGCGGGTGTCTGAGACGTCCGGATCATAGTTGGCCCATTATAGCCCGGCGCGGGCTTCACCCGCGCCCAAGGACTCTCCCGCTTGCGATGCCGAAAAGGAGGCGCCGGTCAGGTCCGAGCCGGTTGCCTTTCGCGGTCCTGAGCACTGCAGAAATTCAGTCCGCCAAGTCTTCCAGTGCGGCCCGGAGCTCGCTTTGGGCGTGCGGGTTCCTCAGTCGCCCGGTGACCTCAACGCCTTGGCTCAGAACGCGCCGCGCCTCTTCCCGCCGCCCCTGCTTGACCAGCAGCATCCCCGCCTGGTAATACGTGGCGGAATAATCCGGGTGATGTTCCAGAAGGTGTTGGAAGTGATTCCACGCTTCCTCATCGCGATCGGCATTCTTCAGCTCCATCGCCAGACCATAGCGGAGAAAGGCATTGGCAGGCGACGCGTCAAGCGCCTCCTGCAGCATTTCCAATCGAGTCTTTTCCATCGGCGGCCTCCGATTGCCACTGAATTCCCTGCTCCTCAAGGTGGTTGCGTCCCGACGAAGGTTGCAATAGTATAAGGGCTTCGAAGGCAAAAGCAAAACGCCGGGCGAGTAGCCTTGTGGCGGGCGCTTGGCCCCGGACTTAATTCCGCGCGCGCAACGAAATTCCAATCCTCTGGGAAGTTGATAGCGTTGACGCCTATGAAAAAGCTGCGGGGCAAGACTGTTGACGAATCGCGCGTGGAGATGGTGGAGGTGGTTTTGCCCAACGACGCCAACCCGCTCGGCAATATCCTGGGTGGCAAGGTGATGCACTTGATTGACATTGCCGGCGCCATTGCCGCTCATCGCCATTCCCGCAGTATGCTGATGACCGTCTCGGTGGATAACCTCGACTTCACCCTGCCCATCCGCGTGGGCCAGCTCATCATCCTGCGCTCGCACGTGACTCGCATTTTCCACACCTCGGTAGAGGTCGCCGTGCGGGTCTACCGCGAGGATTACATCACCGGAGACAGGCGCCAGCCCAGTTCCGCCTTTGTGACCTACGTGGCCGTGGACGAAAACGGCCGCCCTAAACCGATCCCGCCCGTTATCCCCCGCACCGCTGAAGAAAGACGGGATTATCGCGAGGCGCTGGCCAGGCGCCGCCACCGGCTGGCCGTCGCCGCCCGCGCGCATCGCCGCTATTTCGAAAAGTCCTGACGGCAGCCGGCGTCACAGGCGGCCGGACTCAGCTCAAGGAGAGGCTTATGAAAGTAAAACGGAACAAGATCTTCTCGGGAACACCTTGGGAGCCCAAAGTCGGCTACGCCCGCGCCGTGCAGGTCGGTGACACGGTTTACGTCTCGGGCACCACGGCGACCGATCCCTCAGGCAAGATTGTGGGCCAGGGAGATATGTACGCGCAGGCTGTCCAGACCATCAAGAACATTCAGTCGGCGCTGGAGCGCGTGGGACTGACTCTCGACCACGTCGTCCGCACACGCATCTACGTCACCGATATTGCCCGCTGGGAAGAAGTAGGGCGGGCCCATGCCGAGTTCTTCGGCAACGTCCATCCTGCCACGACGATGGTGGGCATCACGCGGCTCGTGGACCCCGAAATGCTGGTCGAAATCGAGGCCGTGGCCGTCGTCTAGCAGTCACACTACCGCCGCGAACCCCTCTCACACCAAAGACGGGAACTAACGCGAAGGCCCCTGCGACATTCGGCGCTCAGTGCCGGCTGAATCCGCCGGGGCAGGGCGGAGCTTGCCCCGCGCAGAATCCCTTCGGCCTGGAGCGCGAGCGGCAGCGATTTTGCCCGACGAGGGCTTTAGGAGCTCGGGAACCTCGGGCAGCAGCGCGGCGCCCTTTTGAACCTGTACGTCACCCCTTGTTTGAATCTCGTTCCCTGCCGCCAGCCCCAACACCAGATTGAAAAGCTCGGCCTTGATGCGCAGCTCGAGATAGCCTTTGTCCCCATCCCAGTATTCACTCGGCGCGCGGATGTCGTGGCGAGTGAGATAGTCCCTGAAATCCTCCAGCGTCGCCTCAGTCGGTTCGAAGCTCGAGCCGATTCGTCCCCGGCGGGTGAGATAGTCGGAGGCATAGGTCGCAAAGATGCCGCGCCGATCCAGAAACTGGACCCAGGGATCGCGCGCGGGTTCAGAGATTTCAACGTCGGGCGTGATGCCGCCGCCAGGGGCCAGCGGACGGCCGTCGTCGGTGTGAAAGTCTCCCGAGGACGAACTGCCTTCCGACATCCGTTGCGGGTCAGCCAGCGCAGTCCCCGGCAACGGGCGCTGGATGGACCGCCCGCTGGGCGTGAAGTATTGCGCGGTAATAAGAGCCAGACCCATATTGTCATCGAGCGGGCTGACCCTTTGTACCAGACCTTTTCCAAAGGTCGGGGTGCCCGCAATGACGGCACGGTCGTGCTCTTCCAGCGCCGCAGCGGCAATTTCAGCGGCACTGGCGGTTTCCCCGTTGACCAGCACAACCATGGGAAAGTCAAACTGCGCGGGGGCTTGCACCGTGGTGAAAGTCTTCGCGGCCTCGGCGCGGCCCTTCATAGTGAGCACCTTCGTGCCCGGGGCCAGAAACAAACTGACCATCGCCACCGCCGACTCCACCACGCCGCCGTGGTTCCCGCGCAGGTCCAGCAGCAAACCCTTCAAGTCCGAGCCGCCCAACTGCTTCAAGGCGTTCAGCACTTCTTCCGGCGTCTTGGCCTCGAAACTCGCCACATGCAGGTAGCCGATCCCCGGCTTGATTTGGAAGGCGATGTCCACGCTGGGCTGGGGAATTTCCGCCGGGCTCAGCTTGACGTCCACCGGGAGGAACTTGCCGGGGTGCAGGATGCCGAGCGTTACGGGACGTGACCGGGCGCTCTGCAGCAGTTCGACGAGCGACCGAAAATCGAGACTCGCAATACGCTGGCCATTGATCTCGACGATTTCGTCCCCTGGACCCATGCCGGCGCGCCAGGCGGGAGACTTCTCCGCCGCCTCGAGCACCATCACCTTGCCGGCCGTGACGTAAAGGATCGTCCCAAAACCCACGGCCCGCCCCTGTGTCTGCTGCTTGAGCTGCGCGAACTGGTCCTGGTTGAAAAACGCGGAAAAGGGATCGAGCGTCGCGAGCATGCGGCGGATGCCGCCTTCGAGTATCGCTGCATCGGGGTTGATGGGGCCGGTGTGGTTCGCTTCGACCAATGCGTAAACCTTGGCGAACTTCAGGCTTTGCTGAGTGACTTCGTCCGAAGGAGGAGCCTCCTGTGAGAAAGCGCAGGCGCCGGATGCCAGCGCCACCAGGGCGGTCAGGACCGCCGCCCTAAGCCATTTTGGGCAAGTCAATCGAATGCGCAGCACCTCCAAGCTGAGTATAGCCCAGTTTTACTTGGATGCAGGATGCGCCGGCCGCGAAGGTCTGTCCCGAACGATCACGGGTTCTTTGCCGCTTGCAGGCTGGTGCGGAACGAGCGCGACGGCCATCTGGAGCTGCGCGGCGGCCTTTTCTTCGAACTGGTGCTTGAGCATCATTTTCGCCAGCGCACATAGGCTCCGGCCCAATCCGCCGGCACGGAAAACATCTCAGCAAGCGCGGCTCTTGCCGCTCTTCAAGGTCCCGCGGAGTAACTCCCCCTGTTTTTTTTCGAATTGGTGACGTTTTTTGCCTCGGTTTTGCGCAATGCGGGGCAGAAGCGTGCAAATTGCGCGCTCGCCGGGACATTGAAAAACTGAGGGTTTCAGCAACAAGCGTTGGTGGACCCCAATCTGGGAGACAACTGGTGGGGCATCCCCCCTGACGGCTCCTTTAGTTTCCTCGGCCAGGACGACACATCGCTCAGGCGCGTCACGATCACGCTCTCGCCGGACACCAGCATTGATACGCTTCTGGCCAGGGCGAAGTAAGGGTCGATCGCAATTGAGCAAACAGAGATTTGGGGACTATCTCAGCTAGGGAGGTTTTTCATGAATAATCCAAATTGGCGGAGAGCTGCGGTTTTCTCAGTGGTTTTTTGTACACTCCTTGCCGTATTCGGATGCGGCCCGAGCATCAAGGGCACGTACTCGAGCACGTCAGGTACGATGACACTCGAACTCCGGTCGGGCGGGAAAGCGTCCTTCACCATGATGGGCGAGACGCAAGAATGCACCTACACGGTGAGTGGGAAGAACATTCACCTGACCTGCGGCAAAAATGAGACGGATTTCAACATCATGGACGACGGCTCGCTGACCAGCAAATCGCCGTTTATCGGCGCGACGTTCGGCGCGTTGAGAAAAACGAAATAGCCAGCTTATCGTGGGCGCAGGGCGACATCGGTTCTTGGCGATGAAACCTGGCAAAAGAAGGATCGAGAGCGAGGGTATTCCCATGATCAACTCGCACTGCAAGTTGTGTCATTCTTTCTCCCAGGTTGCGGCTGCTCTGCTTGGCCTTGCCTTGTTCGCTTCGCTCGGGAGCGCGCAACAATCCACGGAATGGCAGCTCAACGCGCCCTACCGCTGCCCGGACGGCCGCTCCTACACCATCACCAAGCGCGCCGGCACCGGCCCCCATGAAACCTGCTGGTATCGCTTCGAACTCAACGGACAGCACATGCCCGACAGGGATGCCGTCATCCATTGCACGCAAATGGAAGGCATGTTGAAGGGTTGCAGCGTGGAAGGCGCGGCTGCGGCCCAGACGCAGCCCGCCGCGCAGCGAACGCAGGCCACCTTGCCAACGACAGAGGATTGGCACTCCGTGCGGACGAATCCACCTTACTTGTCTGCGATGAGGTAACCGAGCCCATCTACGCCGACAAAACAGACTCCTGCGCCATCGGGACTCTGAACCCCGCCGGGTCAATGTCCTCCGATCCCGGCTTGCTGACGGATATCGCCGATGCAATCAGCGCAGTCTCTGGCCAGGCGCCCGCGAGCGGGAGCAAGACGGAAATGCCGCCTCCCGGAATTCGCATGGCGGGGGTCTACAGCAGCCAGGGCGGGCTGAAAGCGGACTTCGCCACCGCCTCGGTCGCCGTAACCGCTTCTGAGCCCCGGCCCAGCAGGAGCTCGATCCCGGCCAGCTCGTTGCGCAGAGTGCCCAGCAGCGGACTTGGGGGTGATTGTGATTCCTCTCTGTTGATCGCTTGCTTGAGGAGCCTCTCGGCGTCGAGCTCCCGGCCCCGCCGGCGCCTCCCTTCGCGCTGCGCCTCAGGCCGGTCGTCGTCCACGGACGCCTCGCCTATCTCGCGGGCAACGGCGACCTCGGCTGTCCCGGCCGGGTCGGCGACGAGGTCGTCGTCTGGCGCGCGGCCCGGCCCGCGCGCACGCC
>OFHG01000803.1_pt1 | contig 11883 bp, 10 predicted proteins | sample 1521931 | NCBI WGS metagenome assembly OFHG01 (sample SAMEA2468438, study PRJEB22500) | soil metagenome | biome: Glassland; feature: Farmland; material: Clay | place: Australia | collected 2013-01-31 | depth 0.55 m
CCTGCCCGTTGCGTCGCTTCGGGTCTATTGGTGCGACATCACGACCGCCACTAACTGGAGCTGGGTATTCTTGAACGCCGTTCCGCTGTGGTTGGTGATGGTGACCCAGCCGTTCAGGTCGGCAGCCTTTTCGGCCGCGCCGATCGTCAGGACGTAGTCGGCATTCCAGTTCATCTGGTTGGTCAGGTACGAAGCTTCGACGGTTTGCTCGCCCGTGTGGCGATTGTCGAGCAGCCAGACCAGTGTGGGCTTGCTGTAAAGGTTTTCCGGCAGGTCGGGGAAGACGTAACGATCCGCGCCCATGCCGGTGATGATTTGGTTGCCGACCTGCCAGACGGGGCCTTCGTTGTAGGCCAGCAGCGTCGCCTTGACCGGGATTTCTTTGGTGGAATTGTTCTCGGTCTCGGTGCGGATCAAGGTCAGCTCTTTCCCAACATACTTCTGGAGAAGTTTCTGCGGGCTCAGCAGGTCGTACTCGTAATTCTGCTCCAGCACCGTCAATTCCTTGGGCGCGGTGAGCGAGACGATGTGCACCGTGGCAGGGTTCACGGCTGCGGCAATATCCATGAAGCGCAAATCCACCGTGCCCGGCGGCAGGCTCACTTGCCGCACATCGCGCACCAGCGCGATGTTGGAGTTGTAAACCGTGACCGCGAGGTCTTTCTGGTCCTTCTCGGTCGAGGACGCGGTGGTCTGGGCCAAGGCGCCGGTCGAGAGCATCAGCGCGGCGAGGGTCAGGACAAAGGCAATCTGGCTCCCGGATCGTAGGGTTCGCATGGGTCACCATCCTTCTCAGACAAAATCGTTCTTTCGATGATAGAACGCTCCGCCCGGCTTGTCTTGCAGGAAAATTCCTTCCCTTTCGCATGTCCACGCCCTCCGCAAAGAATATCTGCAAGATCATGAGCGCCGGGCGTTCTTCGGGTGTAACGCGCCGGCAGGCCTGACCCTCGGGCTTCCGGGCGGAACTCCCCGGAGGTGAACGATGAGAACGCTGAAAGCAATCCCGTTGCTGGCCGTCTGGTGCCTGCTGCTGACTCCCATGGACGGCCAAATCAGCCGCACCCGGCCGGCACGCACGACGGGCGCAAGAGGTGTGGAGGATTTTCGCGAAAGTTGGCGCCTGCTCGACCCCATCACGCGCGGCAACCTGAGCATCTATCCGGTCATTTCCAATCTCAAAGTGGATACTTCGGATTTCCTCACGCTGGACGAAGGCCTGGCCAAAGGAGAAGTCCGCATCGCGGAGCGAGGCGAATTGCAGAACGCCCTGTATCGGCGGCGCAGCACGCGCCGGTGGCCACCGGTCTTCGAGGAGCGGCCGCAGTACGAAGGGGCCAGCGTCAACGAATTGATGCTGGTGAACCAATCCGAGCGGCCGCTGTTGCTCCTTGCGGGGGAAGTGGTTTCGGGCGGAAAACAGAACCGCATCATCGGCGCCGACGTGGTGGTTCCACCCAAGAGCGATCCGATACCTCTTTCCGTTTTCTGCGTCGAGCACGGCCGCTGGACGCCGGGCGGAGCGGGATTCGGCGCAGCGGGAGCGATCGCCCATCCGGACATCCGGCGTGAAGCGCAGGTTTCAAAAAGCCAGACGGGCGTGTGGAACTCTGTAGCCGGAACCATGCAGGTGCTGGAGGCGCCTTCGCCGACTGCGAGTTACGTGGACGTCATCAACAGTCCGCAAGCCAAACGCACCCTCGACGAGAAGGCATCATCTATCGAGCGAGAATACGAAAACGAATTGCGCGCCAAAATCGGCGGGGGCGGCGCCGTGGGCGTGGTGGTGGCGATCAACGGCGAGCTGGTTTGGAGCGACGTTTTTCCGAGCACCGAATTGTTTCGCAAATACTGGCCGAAACTGCTTCGTTCTTACGTCCTGGAGGCGGACGGCCATCCGAAAGCCTGCAAGCCGGCGCCTTCGACCCAGTCGGCCCTGGGCTTTCTGCTTGAGGATGCCGGGCGAGTGACGGTCAAGGAAGAGCCGGGAGCTTATCGCCGCACGGAAGTCGCCGCGCGGGATTTCCAGATCGTCGCGCTCGAGGCCCTGGGGAAATTCTCAGAGGGCGGTCTTCTGGTTCATTACAACAAGATGTCGCGCGACTAGAAAGCCGCTTCGATTTCCTGCAGGTTGACTTGCGCGAATTCTCGAACCACCCACTCGGCGTGGGCAAGTTCGGCGGCGGGACGGCTGTGGGCAATCGCGAGGCATCTGATTCCCGCCGCTTGCGCGGCTCGAACCCCTGCCGGCGCGTCCTCGATCGCCAAGCATTCCGTGGCACGGAGCGGCTGCGCGCGGAACGCCTCCAGCCGGTTCAGCCCCGCCAGAGCCTTCAAGTAAATCTCCGGCTCGGGCTTTGACCGCTCGGTATCTTCGGCGGTTGTCAGAAGCTTAAAGCATTCGCGCAAGCCGATGGCGGAGAGAAGGTGCTCGACTTCGCTCCTCAGACTTCCGCTGGCGATGGCGAGAGGAAAGCGCAAGGCGACCTTGCGAACAAACTCAACCGCGCCGGGCATGGGCGGCAAGCCGTGATGAATCGCTTCGGAATATGTGCGGGCCTTCCATTCCACCAATTCGTCGCGCCGCGCGCGATCCACGGCGCAGTCGTGGCTGGCGTAAAGGTGCTCGATGATGCCGCGGTCGTCGAGCGCCAGGTAATCGCGGTAGTATTCCTCTTCCGTGACTTGCCAACCTTCCATCTCGGCCATCTGCTGCGTGAGCTGGAAGATCAGCGGCTCGCTGTCCACGAGCACTCCATCGAAATCGAAGATCATCGCGCGCAACAAATCGGTCTCCCGTTGCATCTCGTGATTCCAGGACTGGCAGCCCTGGATAATTCCTGCCCCAACGCGCTCGCGCCATGCTGCGGGCGCCTTGAAAGAGAGCTATGATACACTTGAATTTGAGATTTCAATCAAGCGGAGAAGCGGTTGCAAGAAACCCTCGATTCATGCCGGTTCCTGGTCTCATGTGACCGCGGCTGCGCCGGTTGCATCCAATCTCAGAGAGTGCCGGGGGACCGTAACAGTTCATGGCCCACGATCTGAGCATACCCATCGCTTTTGTCGCAGGAATCGTTTCGTTCCTGTCGCCGTGCGTGCTGCCGCTGGTTCCCGGCTACATCTCGATGCTTTCCGGCGAATCCATTGAAGTGCTGAAGGTGGAGGCAGGCGGGGCCCTGGTGGCGCGCATCTTTGCCAATTCCGTGGCTTTCGTGCTGGGATTTTCCCTGGTGTTTATTTCGCTGGGCGCCTCGGCGACCGCGGTGGGCGGGTTCCTGATGTCGCAGCGGACGGCGTTCAACATCGTGGCGGGAATCATCGTCATCATTTTCGGCTTGCACCTGACAGGGCTGATCAAGATTCCGTTCCTCTACCGCGACAAGCGTCTGGAGACGGGCGCGCCCCGGCGCGGCGCGGTGGGGTCGTTTCTGCTGGGATTTGCTTTCGCGTTTGGCTGGACGCCCTGCATCGGCCCGATTCTGGCTGGGATTCTCGCCGTGGCGGCGACGCGCAGCACGGTCTTCCAGGGGATGTTCCTGCTGGCAGTTTATTCGGCCGGCCTGGCGATTCCGTTCTTACTGACGGGCCTGGGCCTGAGCCAGTTCCTGAGATTCTACGGGCGTTTCCGGAAGCACCTGCAGGCGGTGGAAGTCGCTTCCGGCGTGCTGCTGATAGGAATTGGCGTGCTGATGGCGTTCAACAAGCTGACCGTACTTTCCGGATACCTGACGTTTCTGAACCGGTTCTCGCTCTAAAGGCGGGGCGTGGTCCGCCTGCCGCATCCAATCTCATGAGGAAGTAAGGCTTGCACCCAATCTTATTCCGAATCGGTACGTTCCAGTTGCCCACCTACGGCGTGATTCTCGCCACGGCTCTGCTGGCAGCCGTTTATGTGGTCATGCGGCAGGGGAAGCGCGAGGGACTGGACACGGGCCGCCTGTTTGACTTCAGCACTTGGCTGATCATTGTCGCGCTGGTGGGCGCCAAGCTCCTTATGGTGATTACGGATTGGCACTACTACTGGAAGAATCCCGGAGAACTCTTGAGCTGGGGCATGTTCCAGGCCGGCGGAGTTTTCTACGGCGGTTTCGTCGCGGCGGCTTTTTTCGCGTGGTGGTACACGCGGCACAACAAACTACCGATCTGGAAGGTGTTCGACGTTTACGCGCCGGCGATTGTCCTCGGGCAGGCAATCGGGCGCTGGGGATGTTTTGCGGCGGGCGACGACTACGGCAAGCCGACGAATTTCCCCATTCACGTCGTTTTCACCAATCCGTTGGCGCACCAGATCGGCGGCGTGCCGCTGAACGTGCCGGTGCATCCCGTGCAGCTTTACGAGTCGGCGCTTTGTTTCGGTATTTTCGCATTCTTGATGTGGAAGTTCCGGCGCAAGGCTTACGACGGCCAGATCTTTATTTTTTATCTCACGCTTTACGCGGTGGCGCGCTTTTTCCTGGAATTCCTGCGCGGCGATCCGGACCGGGGATTTGTTTTCCATGGCTTGCTCTCGACGTCGCAGTTCATCGCCATCCTCGCGCTCGTCGCGGCGGCGGGCATTGCTCATCACCTGCAGGGCCGCAAAGGGCATGCCGAGAAGGCAACATCGCGGGCGCCGGCCAAACACGCCCACGGATGAACCCTATCCCGCTTGGCGCGCATCGTGGCATAATCAAATGAGGGACAAAGCGCCACAAGCCCGGGGGCTTCGGTTGGGGAGGATGATTCGTTGAATTCGAAGAAGACTGTACTCGGTGTTCTGGCGGTGGTGGTTCTGGTGGGGGCCCTCTACGTGGTGAACCGAGTGTGGATTGCGCCGCTTTCGACGCAGCGCGCCGAGGCTTCGGGCAATCATCCCTTCGCCCCCCAGTTTTCGCTCACGGACATTTCCGGGCAGAAGCTGAGCCTGGCCGATTACAAGGGCAAAGTGGTGCTGCTGGATTTCTGGGCCACGTGGTGCGGGCCGTGCCGCATCGAGATTCCGGAATTCGTCCAGCTCCAGAAGCGCTATCGCGACCAGGGCCTGGCGGTCATCGGCATCTCCATGGACGACGGTCCCCGGCCGGTCAAAGAATTCTATAAACAGTTCAATATGAACTACCCGGTGGCCCTCGGGGATGACAAGCTGGCGGAACTCTACGGTGGGGTCCTCGGCCTGCCCACAACAATGGTGATTGGCCGCGACGGCAGGATCTATGCCAAGCACGTCGGCGCCACCGACATTTCGGTTTTCGAGGCCGAAATCAAAGAGTTGCTTGCGGCGCCAAGCAACGGAGAAGAGGCCAATTTCCACGCCGACTTGGTCCCAGGCTCAATGCGAAACATTGAAGTGGGCGACCCGGCGGAAGTGAACTCGGAAGTGCCGGGAGTTAACCTGACCAAGCTGACGCCGGCCCAGAAGGACGCCTATATCGAATTGCTCAAGACGAAACAGTGTACTTGCGGCTGCAACCTGAATCTTTATCGCTGCCGCACCGAGGACCGTGCCTGTGCTGTTAGCTTGAAGCTGGCGCGGGAAGAACTCCAGAAATTCCTCAAGTCATCCACCTGATTTAACATTCAATTTCAACCGACTTTTTTTCCTGGTCGTCCAGAAGCAGTCCGTGCACTAACCCCCTTCAAATTTTCGAGTATTCCGGCTAAGATGGCCTGCGTTAATTTTCAGTTATTTTCGGGGGGGACTTATGGATCAACTGAAGCGGACTGCCACGCTCGCCCTGTGCTTTGCGGCGACCGTAGCTGCAGTAATTCTCGGCGCGCCCCGGGCCACCGCGGCGCAGGAATTCAGTGAGACGCTCATCAACGGAATGAAGTGGAGGCAGATCGGCCCGTTTCGCGGCGGGCGCGTACTGGCCGTAACGGGCATACCCGGCAACCCCAATGTTTTCTACTTTGGCGCGGTTTCGGGCGGCGTCTGGAAAACCGTGAACGGCGGCGCCACCTGGGAGCCTCTCTTTGACAAGGAGCCCATCTCTTCCATCGGCGCCATTGCCGTGGCCGAGTCCGACCCCAACGTGATCTACGTCGGCACGGGCGAAGCCTGCATCCGAAACGACATATCCTACGGCGACGGCGTCTACAAATCGGTGGACGGCGGCAAGACCTGGACGAACGTCGGGCTAAAAGACTCGCGGCACATCGGCGCCATCGCCGTGGACCCGCACGACGCCAACACGGTCTTTGTCGCGGTGCTGGGCCACGCTTACGGGACCAACACCGAGCGTGGCGTCTTTCGCTCCGCCGATGGCGGCAAGACCTGGGAAAAGGTCCTCTACAAGGACGACAAAACCGGCGGGATTGACGTTGTCTTCGACCCGAACAACTCCCACATCCTGTTCGCGGCGCTGTGGGAAGCGCATCGCACACCCTACAGCCTGGAGAGCGGCGGGCCGGGCAGCGGCCTCTATAAATCCGCTGACGGCGGCGCGACCTGGAAACGCCTGGAAGGCAACGGCCTGCCGGCGGGAATTCTGGGCCGCATCGGCGTTTCGGTTTCGGGCGGCGACGCGGAGCGCGTTTACGCGCTGATCGAAGCGAAGGAGGGCGGACTCTATCGGTCCGACGACGGCGGCGAGAAGTGGACTCGCGTCACCGAGGACCACCGCTTCCGCCAGCGCGCCTGGTACTTCACCCACGTCTTTGCCGATCCCGTCAGCGTGGACACGGTCTACATTCTCAACACCGGGCTCTTTCGTTCCACCGACGGCGGCAAGGACTTCGAGCTTCTGCCCGCGCCACACGGCGACCACCACGGGCTTTGGATTGATCCCGACGATCCGCAGCGCATGATCAACGGCAACGACGGCGGCGTCAACATCACGCAAGACGGCGGGAAAACCTGGTCCACTCAGGACAACCAGCCCACCGCGCAGTTCTACCATGTCGCGGTGGACAACCAGTATCCGTACCACGTTTACGGCGCGCAGCAGGACAACACCACGGTCGCCATCGCCAGCCGCACCAGCCACGGGGTGATCGAGCAGCGCGATTGGTACACGGTTGGCTATGGCGAAAGCGGTTACGTCGCTCCCGACCCGCGTGATGCCAACATTGTTTATGTAGACGGGTACGGCGGTGACCTCACGCGCTTGGACCGCCGCACCGAACAGATGACGGAAATCTCTCCCTGGCCCAACGACAATGCCGGCATCGGCGCCGTGGACATGAAGTACCGCTTCCAATGGACCGAGCCGGTGGTCTTTTCGCCGCACGATCCGAACGTTCTCTACATGGCGGGCAACGTGCTCTTCAAGACCACCGACCGCGGGATGACGTGGACGGTCATCAGCCCCGATCTCACCCGCAACGACAAAAGCAAGCAGCAGGTTTCCGGCGGGCCCATCACCAAGGACAGTTCCGGGGCGGAAATCTACGACACCATCTTCACCGTGGCCGAATCGCCGGCGCAGAAAGACCTGATCTGGGCGGGGACGGACGACGGGCTGATTCACATCACGCGCGACGGCGGCAAGAACTGGACCGACGTCACGCCCAAGGACATTCCCGCGTGGTCGGTGATCAGCCTGATTGACCCTTCGCCGCACAGCGCGGGGACGGCTTACGTGGCCGTGGACAATCACCAGCAGGACGACTTCAAACCCTACGCCTACAAGACCGACGATTTCGGCAAGACCTGGACGAAGATCACCAAAGGCATTCCCGACGGTGCTTACGTGCACGTGGTGCGCGAGGACCCGGTACGCAAGGGCCTGCTCTACGCCGGCACCGAAACCGGTGTCTACGTTTCCTTCAACGACGGCGCCGATTGGCAGCCCCTGCAATCGAACCTGCCCCGCGCCCCGGTTCGCGACCTGGCGGTGAAAGACGACGACTTGGTGGCGGCGACGCACGGCCGCTCGTTCTGGATCCTGGATGACATCACGCCGCTGCGCCAGTTGAACGCGCAGACGGCCGGCTCGGACGTTTACCTCTTCAAGCCGCGGACCACCATCCGCCTGCACGGATTGGGAGGCTTGGTGGCGCGCGGCGCGGTGGGCGAAAACCCGCCCGACGGCGCCATTCTTTACTACTATCTGAAGACGGCTCCCAAGGAGAAAGAGGAAATCACTCTGGACGTGCTCGACAGCAAGGGCAGCGTGATCCGGAAATATTCGAACCTGGAGAAGGCGGGAGAGGCACAGCAGAAAGAATGGCCCGACCAGGCGGAAGAACTCAAGCTGCTGCCGGCCAAGGCGGGCGTGAACCGCTTCGCCTGGGACCTGCATTATGAAAAGGCGACCATCATCCCCGGCGCGGTCAATTCCGACTGGATGCCCAGCGGGCCGTGGGTTCTGCCGGGCAATTACACGCTCAAGCTGACGGTTGCGGGCAAGAGCTACACCGCGCCGGTTGAGGTCAAGCTCGATCCGCGCGTCAAGACTTCGATGGCCGACCTGGAGAAGCAGCTCGACCTGGCGACCAAAATCAGTGAAGCGGTGAGCCGCGATCACGCGACCGTCAACCAGATCCACGGCCTGCGCGAGCAGCTTACGGCGCTCAAGAAGCGTTTGAAAGAGCAGAAGAAGGGCGAAAACATCATTCAGACGGTGGACGAGCTGGACAAGAAAATGGCCGCGGTCGAGGAAGAGCTCTATCAGCCCAAAATGAAGAGCACCGAGGACAATCTGAATTATCCCGACAAGCTCGACCAGCAGTTTGTTTCGCTGGGCTCGGGCGTCCAGCAGGCGGACTCGGCTCCCAACGCGGCGGCTTACGATCGCTTCAAGGACCTGAGCTCGCAGCTCGACGGCTTGATGGCCAAGTGGCAGGAAATTGAAAGCAAGGATTTGTCCGCGCTGAACGAGTTGATCCGGAAAGAGAAGGTTCCCGCGATCATGCTGCCGCCCGCAGGCGAGGCAGGGGGAGCGACGAAGTAGAGACGTTCTGGTGGAACGTCTCAACCGAAACCTGCCCCGGTGGCGCGACTTGTCGTAGAGACGCCCCCACCGGGGCGTCTCTACGGGCCGGGACGCTGCCGCTATGACGAGGCGCGAACCCGGTCGCCGCGCGCAGCATCTAATGTTGCACAGCGTGGATTGCCACGGCTGGGTGAAAGGGAAAATAGCACGATGAAGAAAACAGCCGGGCGTTTTTCGATTTGCGCAGCGTTCACCGCGATGTGCGCGGTCGCTGCGGCGGCGCAGGTTCCGCAGGTGGTTTCGGCGCGCATGGTGCTCGCGACGGACGCTGTTCACGCCGGCGCTCCCGCCCAGGCCGCCGTCGTGGCCGAAGTCGCTTCCGGCTATCACATCAATGACCACCATCCCACGCTCGATTATCTGATTCCCACCGAGGTGAAGCTCGACCCCTCGTCCAAGCTGAGCGTTGACAAACTGGTTTACCCCAAGGGCGAGCTCAAGAGCTTCGCCTTTTCCGACACGCAGCTTTCCGTTTACCAGGGCAAGGTCACGGTGGGCATCTTGCTGAACGTGGCGAAGGGAACGCCGTCCGGCGATTACGCCTTGCGCGGGAAATTCGCTTACCAGGCCTGCAACGATCACGCCTGCCTGCCGCCCGCGAGCGTCCCCGTCTCGCTCGCCGTCAAAGTGGTTGCGCGCAACGTGCGGCTGAAGCCCGTGGACCCGCAGACCTTTGCCCGGATCAAGTTCGAATGAGTTTGGCCGTGAGTGCGTTCACTTTGCGCCGCTCGCCCGTCAACGTTCACCCGCCTTTTCGCCTTGTTGAAGCGACTCCCTGCGGTTAAGATGTCCTCGCGCCCGGGATCTTTCTGCGAGGAGCCCTGATGAAAATCGGAGTGGTTTCGGACACGCACGGATTCTTCGACCCGCGCCTGAAGGAACTCCTGGCGGGCGCGGAAGCCATCCTGCACGCGGGCGACGTGGGCTCGCCAGAGGTGCTGGACGAGCTCGAAAAGATCGCGCCCGTTCACGCCGTGCGCGGCAACGTGGACGCCGCGTCGCTGAAGCTCAAGCCATCTCTTACCAAACGCTTTGAAGGCGTCCAGGTTGAGATGATGCATGCGCTCCCCGTGCCGCAATCCGAGCTCGAATACTGGACCGACGGCGCGCTGCTGGGCAAGATGCAGCCGGAGCGGCGCGACGCCTTCCTGAAAGCTTTTGACCCGAAGTCGCGGGTGGTTGTCTTCGGCCACAGCCATCAGCCGTGCCTGCTGACGCTCGGGCACATGCTGTTCTTCAATCCCGGCAGCGCCGGCCACAAGCGCTTTTCGCTGCCGCGTTCCCTCGGCGTGCTGGAAATCTTCCCACGCGGGGTGCGGGGCGCTATCCTCAGCCTCGAGCGGTATAATGAGAAGTTGCCGGCCAAAGTCTGGTTGCCCGTCGCGGAAGCGTAGCGCCGGCCTTCCGGTCGGAATCGAGCCGCGCGGAGAATTCGCCGTGCCCAGCTTGAAGAAGATCAAACGCGTGCTGGAAATCGTGGCCACCGTCGCCGCGGTTGCGGTCGTCGTGATCGAAAAGATCGAGAAGCTTCAGGCGAGTGGCAGCCGGTGAGTCGGCTCCCGCGTGCCCGGAGTTGCCCGCGGCCGATTTGTGGTTGAAGTCGAAAGCCAGACTGTCCCCCGAAAGTCAAATCAATGTAACCGTTTTCAGCCCCCAGCCGTCTATCACTTCAAATCCGGCGGCCGGTTCGGGAAGGTGAATCAGCCTCGCCCCGCAGCAGTGAAGCTCGTGGTGATGCTGGCGCGGCGGAGGAGACTCTCCCTGGTAGGCGCTCGAGCTTGACCCGACCTCGAAGCCTTCGCGGCCGCCCCTCGTAGATGCCGTCGCCGCGAAAGGTTGCGCCCGATGAAGGCGATAATGCGCTCAGCGGCCCCGCCAGCGGAAGTGGCACGCACGCAGATGCGTGTCTATCCGTCGCTCGCCCCTGTGCCCGCATCACGACCTGCCGCCTTCAGCGGTCCGGTCGTTCTTCAAAGGGCCCGCTTTCCGCAGAGTGTAGATTTCCCAACTTCTAGCCTGAAATCGCTTAGCTTCGCGCTCACTGCCGGGAGGGAAAATGTCTCGCGCGCTTAAATTGTTGGTGAAAGTGTTCCGTACCCTGATGACCTCGATATTCTTTTCCGGCCTGCTCTTTGCGCAGACGGACGATCTCAGCCTGCGTGGCCAGGTTACCGATCCCTCCGGCGCGGTTGTGCCGGCTGTCACTGTCACCTTGACCGGGCCCGATGGGAAGGCTCGGCAGGCACAGACCAACCGAGAGGGCCGCTACACCTTCCGCGCCCTCGCGCCCGGAAGCTACACCCTGCGCGTCCGGTTGAAAGGTTTCGAAGAAGTCGAGAAGCCGGACGTGGTGATTGCCGCCGGCCCGCCGCAGGTCGTGGACGTTCAGCTCGTGGTGAGCGCGGAAAAACAACAGGTCACGGTCAAAGGCGAAGGCGGCGAGGTCAGCGTCAGCCCGACGAGCACCGTGGGCGCGGTGGTGCTGAAAGGCGCCGATTTGAAAGCTCTTTCCGATAACCCCGACGACTTGCAGGACGAATTGCAGGCCCTGGCGGGCCCCGCGGCCGGCCCCAACGGCGGAGAGATTTACATTGACGGCTTCACCGAAGCCCGCATGCCTCCCAAGGAATCAATCCGGGAAATCCGCGTCAACCAGAGCCCCTTCGCCGCGGAATACGACCGCCTGGGTTTCGGGCGAATCGAGATCTTCACCAAACCCGGCACGGACAATCTCCACGGCCAGGCTTCCTTTGAATTTGGCGACAGCATTTTCAATTCGCGCAATCCGTTTGCGCCCACCAAGCCGCCTTACCAGACGCGGCGGTTCGAAGGCAACCTGGGCGGCCCGCTGGGCAAGAAGGCTTCCTTCTTCCTGGACGCCGAGCGCCGCGACGTGGGGGAAGTTGCCACCGTCAGCGCGCTCACTCTGGATGAGGCATTCAACGTCACGCCCTTCGTCCACACC
>OFHG01000804.1_pt1 | contig 11882 bp, 11 predicted proteins | sample 1521931 | NCBI WGS metagenome assembly OFHG01 (sample SAMEA2468438, study PRJEB22500) | soil metagenome | biome: Glassland; feature: Farmland; material: Clay | place: Australia | collected 2013-01-31 | depth 0.55 m
TTCCGCATCGGTCTTGGACGGGACGATCTGGAGCATCGGGACGACCTCGCCGGTGCCGGGCAGTTTGTATGCGACGAAGCTGTGATGAGAGAGTTCTGTCAGCTCCTCAGCGCGGATCCCTTCTCCGGGGGTTCCGAGCGTGTAGCGCGATGTTGCACCGGGCGCTTCGCGGAGAGCTTTTGCAGCACGTCTTCGCGGGTGCGGTGCTCGTTGTCGCTGCTGCTCTGACGCCCGCTGTCGGCGGACAGGCTGCTTCGTACAACAGCTGTGGCGTGACTACCCGATTTTGATCAATCGCTGACCTGCTGGAACCGTCAAGACGTCCAGTTCATCCTGGTCTGGATCCCCGGAGAACATCCGCGACCTGGTCTGGCGGGAAGACCAATCCCTCCTCCGCACCGGCAAACGCCCCGCAGGTGATATCCGCCATCACCAACCTCGTCATCAGCCTCTTCCGGATACAAGGAGTAACCAGGTACACGGAAGAAACCCGCCGCAACGCCCAGAACCCCCGCCGCCCCTCCAGCTCCTGGACCTCTCACCAGGCTAAACACACCCGACGACTTTGAAGAATCCCTGATGGTGACGCGGCGCCTCTGCCGCGCCGGGAAACTGCGGGACCACCGCGCGGACGGCGAGCACTCAATGGTGGATCCGGGCCGGTCCAGTTACCGCTCATGCCGATGAGCGGATGCCGCGTGGAGATGGCGGTTTGGCTGCCGGACCGATCACGCAGGGGCGGAGGGGCGGTAGCCGAGACCTAGCTGGTCGAAGAGGAAGGCGTGCCAGTCTGTTGTCTCGTCGATGGCCTGGTTGAGCGACCCGGCCAGGTGGCCTGTGGACTCCAGTCTCAGCAGCACCGGCCGGTCCGAGGACGTTGCCTCCTGGAGCCGGGCCGTCATCTTCTTGGCATGCCAGGCATCGACCCGGGTGTCGTTCTGCCCGGCGGTCAGCAACACGGCTGGGTAGGCCGTCCCGTCCACGACGTTGTGGTAGGGCGAGTAGGCGAGCAGCACCGTGAACAACTCCGGATCCTCCACGGTGCCGTACTCGGGCGTGTTGAACCTCCCGTTGGTGGTGGTCTCGGCTCGCAACGAGTCCATCACCGGCACCGCTGCTACCACCGCACGGGCGATGTCCGGCCGCTGGGTGAGGACGGCACCCATCAGCAATCCGCCGTTGGACCCGCCCATGATCGCCAGCCGCTCGCGGCTGGTGATCCCGCTGGTGTGAAGATGGTCCGCGCAGGCGATGAAGTCGTCGAAGCAGTTCTGCTTGGTGGCGAGCCGGCCGGCGTGGTGCCACTCCTCGCCGAACTCGCCGCCGCCGCGGATGTTGGCCACCGCGTAGACCCCGCCCTGCTCCAGCCACAGCAGCATCCCGGGATCGAATCGCGGCACCAGCGAGATGCTGTAACCGCCGTACGCGGTCAGCAGCGCCGGCGCGGTTCCGTCACGTGGCGTGCCGGGTGCGGCGATCACGTTGAGGGGGATACGGGTACCGTCCTTCGACGTCGCGAACTCGCGGGTCACCTCATACCCGGACAGGTCGACGGGGGTGGTCGTCCTCAGTTCGGTTGGCCGGGGCGCTTCGCCGTGGCCTGCTACCCACCAGGCCGCCGGCTCGGTGAAGGACTCGCACGACCAGGCGACCCGGTCCTGCCCCAGCGTCGAGAGACGAGCGAAGTAGGACGACACCGAGCTCATCGGCGGGATCTCCACCAGGGGAAGAGGCCCACCCGTGGTGTCGAAGGCACGCACCTGCTGCGGCCCGCCGTCCATGTCCACTACCCAGACGGTGTCGCGGGTCACCGCGAGGTCTTCGATGACCGTGTCACCTGCCGGCACGATCTCGTCCGCGCTGGCGACCGTGGTGCCACTGGTCAGCAGCAGGCGAAGCACCTTGCCGTGCGGGGCGTCCCGGAGGGAAAGCAGGTACAGGGCGTCCGTGCCAAACCCGGCGTGCACGCACTTGTCGGGGATGCCTGCCACCTGCCACCACGAGCCGCCGGCACCTTGGCTACGGAGGAAGACCTGCCACTCACCCCCATCCCCCTTCTGCACCCGGTCCATCACCCAGCGACCGTCGGGAGAGGCGGACAGGTAGTTCTCCGCGATCCGCTCGTCGGCGAAGGGACCCGCGAGGTCAACGCGGTCAGGTGTGTCACCGAGCTCGCGGAACCACACCTGCTGCCGAAAGCCTGCGATGTCAGCGCAGCGGGTGTACCAGAACCCTGAGCCATCGAGACGCCAGGCCACCGATCCGCCCATCAAATTCACATGCGGGATCGGCTCGCCGACGGCCTTCCCGCTCTCCACGTCGTAGACGTGCAGCGACCCGTCCTCGGTGCCATGCTCCGACAGCGAGACCGCGACCTGCTTGCCGTCCGGGGACGGAACGAAGAAGTCGATGCTGGTCTCGCCCGACGGGTCGATGACATCCGGATCCACGACGACACGCTCGGCCGCAGGGTCGTCAAGGCCGGTCAGCGCCACCAGGAACGGCCTCTGCCGTGGCGTCTGCACCTTCAGCGCGAAGAAGGTGCTTCCGCCAGACAGGAGCCGCTTGTACGTCGTCATCTCGGACTTCAGCAACTGCTCGACACGGGCCCGCAGCGCGTCCCGCCACGCGATCCCGCCGAAATAGATACGGCTGCGGTGCTGCTGGGCCTTCGTCCAGGCGATGGTTTCCTCCGAGGAGGCGTCCTCCAGCCATCGGTAGTCCTCGGTGACATCGACTCCGTGAAAGGTGTCTGTCACCGGGACCCGCAGAGCACGCACCAGGGGGAGCTCAGACATGTGATCAGTCAACAACCGAGGCGCGCGACGCACAACCGGACACGTGTCGTGGGTTCGTTCACGACCACATCGCCGCAAGCCGCTCATAGATCACGCAGGAAAGCCGCCCGCTCATGCCGCCGACCGGGGGTTCACCAGAGCCTCCGGCTCCGGTGCTTCGGCCGGGCGGCTTGCCGGCATCCATCAGTTCTTCCCGGGCGCACCGCCACAATCATCGCAGCCTCGGCGCCGAAGGATCGTCGCCGAACGTAGCCAGAGACCCGCGCGCAGTGCCGCCTGGCGCGCCTTTGAGTCGCGGGGGGAGTCCTCTGGGAGTGCGCAGAATTGGTGATCTTGTGCCAGGTCGGGTCGGCGCGTGGCACTGGTCCGTTCCCTGATGCAGTGGGCGGACTTGGGGGCTGCTTTGCCGGGGCATTCCAGTTAGCCTGCGACACGCTATATCGGCTTGCGGTATAGCGTGAGACGGTATACCGTGGGCCGCGTCAATGTGATGGAGCGGGCGCGGGGCGCAGGCGGGAGGGTGATATGAGGGGCCGATTGGATCGCTGGGCTGATCCGCCGCTGCTGGTGCTGGCCAGCCTGGCCGAGGCGCCGAAGCATGGATATGCCATCACGCAGGACGTGGCGAAGACGATGGGGGTGCGGCTCAGCGCCGGCACCCTGTACGCGGTGATCTCCAGGCTGGAGTCCCGGGGCCTGATCGAGCCGCTTGACTCGGACGACAGGCGTCGGCCATACCGGCTCACGGCGGACGGGGCCCGCGCGCTGGCGGAGCAGTCCGAGCGGATGCAGCAGGTCGCCTCGGTCGCGCGGAAACGGCTGCGCGCTCAGTTCGGCTGGGCCGGCACGTGAGGGCCGCGCAGGCGCCGCGGGCCGGGGGGTTGCGGGCTGGCGTGCTGGCCCGCGCGGCGCTGGGCTTGTACCCGGCCGCCTGGCGGGCCCGCTATGGCGACGAGGTCCGTGCCCTGCTGGACGATTCCGGCGCTGGACTGCGCGCCGCTGCGAGCCTGGTGTGGCGGGCGGTACCCGCGTGGATATGGCCGGCCCGGCATCTGTTCGACCGGCCCGCGCGGATGCGGGCCAGCCTGGCGACGGTCTTGGTGGCGTGGGCGGTGCTGGCCGGACTGGCGGCTGTTTTCCTGCAGCTCACCCAGGCCCAGCCCACGCTGCAGGACAGCGTCACCGGGCCTGGCCATCTGGTCATCCAGTGGTCGTACTGGGTCTTCGACGGGGCCATCACTATCTCGTTGCTCGCCGTCGCCGTCGGCGGCCTGCCCCTGTGGTGGCTGATGATGGGCAGGGCACGCAGCGAGCACCGCACGCGCGAGATGGCATACCTGCTTGCGCCGGTCGTCGTGCCCGCTGTGTATCTCGCCGCGGGTGTCGTTACCGTCAGCCTCGTCCGCCGGCCCGGCTCGGTCGTCGGGCTGCCGGGGCTGAAGCCATCGGCGCCCTCGGTCGTCGACGTGGCGAACGGCATGGTCGGCGCCTGGTGGTTCCTGGCGCTGATTGTCCTGGGATTCGCCGCTGGCGGGATTTCCGCGGCAGGGCCCGGGCTGGCTCTGCGCAGGCTCCGGCCCGCCGGGCCGCCCGTCACCCGGGCCGCCCGTGCGGCGGGCCTCGCGGTGGCGGCCATGGTCCTGGCCGGTGCTGCCAGCATCGTCGCCGCGGTCGGCCTCTACCAGTGGGCACCCGCATACCACCAGGGCTGGGAGCTCGGGGTCTACCTCCCGATCGTCCTGCTGGCCGCCGCTGTCGCGATTGTCAGCGCCGGGCGGGGGATCCGGGCCGCCCGGTCACCTGCCGCTGCATAACGTCCCTGGCCAGTGCCGTCTCTGGAGCGGGAGAACTGCCAGGAATGCGAGCTGATGACGCGGACCGGCCACAGACTAGGAAGCCTGCCGTGCCGGATGCTTGAGGGCGGCTGGCCAGCGGGCGGTCCCGGGGAAGGGCTGATCCGGCACGGCCAGGACGGTCCGCCCGCCGCGGCTGTAGCCGCGGGCCACTGGCTGGCGACCGTGCCGCAGCCGTGAGCTGCTGCACCCGGGCAGCCCGGTTCGCAGCTGCCCCGCGCTGTGTGCCGCCGGCCGGGAAGTCCGGGCGAAACACCCACCGACGGAGGCCAGATGAGTGACGTAACCATCGAAGTCAGCGGGCTGTGCAAGCGCTTCGGGCCGGTGCTGGCGCTGGACGGGATGACGTTCACCGTCACGCCGGGACAGCCACTTTGCCCGAAGGGTTCTTCCCGGAACCGGGATCACTCAGCTGCGGGCCGTCCAGCCTGAGCACAGCGCTGAGGGCTGTATCCGCCCGGCAATGGCGGTGATTACGGTGGGGAAGAACGCAAGCTGGGCGGCAACCAGCGCCTACCAGTCGCTGAAAGTATCTGTCATCCCTTGCATCCGTGAGGCAACTGCACAGGGAAGTCGCGGCCCGCGCCGGGCCGTGCGTCGACGGTGTCGAGCAACCGGTCCCAGCGGCTGCGCAGCCAGAACGCGAGGTGGCACAGCGGCCCGGAGCGGGGGCACCATGGGTGCGGGCGGGTGGGCGCACGCCTGAGCGCGTGCCCGTATTCCCGGGCCAGCTTTTCGCGGCCATCGATGGCCAGCTGGTCTTCTACGGCGGTGACGAGTGCCTGTTCTGCTGACCGGTAACTGGCGAGTTGCTGCGCCAGCAACGTGGGCACGGAAGTCACCGGGCGGCCGACAGCAAATGCTGCGCCGGACAACTGGCATTCGAGCAGCCGTAGTGTCCGCTCAACCTCGCGGGCGCGGCTGAGGCACACGGCACGAAGAGGCCCGCCCCCACCAGACTGGCCGTCTGCGCTGGGGTACACCGCCCGCCACATCGCGGCAAGATGCCCGCTCAGACGCGCAATTGCCAAGTAACCTGCCTGCGGCTCAGCGACGTCCAGCACCTCTTGTACCGCGTGCTGGGTGGCGTCGATGAACGCCGCGAGCGGTCGGCTGGCGGTGCTGCCCGGTACCAGCTCGTTTGCTGTCACGGCCCACCTCCGCCGGCGCGGGGCCAGACGGTCAGCTCCCGGCGCTGTGGGCCCCGCCGTGATGGCGACAATAGGTATCGGCGCCCGGTCCCGCGTCCCCTCGCCGGGGGAACACGCGGGTGAGATCCCGCAGGATCGAGGAGGCACCGGCTATCAGGTCTTGATCTCGCTGAGCTGACATCCCGCCGGCCGTCATCATTGAGGCGGCCGTCGCCCGCCGACGTCATTCCGTCCTCTTGGCGCTGGCTGAGCCTGGCTCGTTCTCGGTGGCGAGCCGTTCGATCAGCGTGGCGATCTCGGTGCTGACCGGCGGTCGGCCCGTCCGGTGTGGATAGGTCCATTTCCGGGTGACCAGGCGGCGGTGCCACCGCAGGATGGTGCCGGGGTGACGAGCCGGTGCAGGCGCGGCTTTCCGGGCAGGAGCCGGATCAGTGCGGCGAGGACGGCGCGGTCGGCCCAGTCCAGCCGGGGACGGGGATTGGCGCGGCGCAGCACGGCGACCTCGTGGCGCAGCACCAGCAGTTCGGCGTTCTTGGACGCGGACGAACGACTGAGCAGGACCAGCCAGCCAGAGCCGGAGGAAGATCAGGTAGAGCAGCCGTAGGGACGGCTGATCATGATGCCCTACGCCCGCCCTCGACCGTCGCCGCAGGTCACAGGCCGGGCCGACTTCTGGCACCCCGCAGGGCGGCAGACCGGCAGCATGCCCCAGGGACATCAAAAGGGCGTCTGCATGTGCATTTGCAAGCAATCCATTGCACGTGCACGAGGGTTAATCGGTGCATTCGTTTGCACTTTCAGCCGTTCTGCAACTTGCATCGAAATCGACACAGAACCAGCTACTGAGGATCATCGGGGTTGCTGCAAATCTGGGCGGCTCGTGCGTCTCTTGGCTATATAGGGACGCATCAGGCGATACTGACGTTTCCGCTGGGCACAGCCCTGGACACAGTCGCAGGGAACCTGAATACCCGGGAAGGGTGGGGACCCAGAGTAATTATGCCGCTACTTTCTACGAAGCCGCTTAATAAAATTTGGGCTTTTTGTGGCGAACAAGTCGCCGTAACGCCAGTATGGCCCTGACGGCCGGCCCACCTTACCTCCGGGCCAGATGCCGTTGCCTGCAAATGGCAACGGCCCCTGTTGCTGCAGGGACCGTCACCTCTTCACATGCGGCCGCACCTCACAGAAGGGAACGACCTCGTATGACTCTAGGACCTACCGGCGGGGGCTGTGAACCCCCTGATGACGTCCAGTCGAATACCCACACAGTAACGACCGGGCCGGCGTGGCCCCCTGCTCACGCTCCGGGCGGCGGTCATCTTTGCCTTCGCACTGCTGGTCGGCACCGGTGCAGGAATCCTGGCCTACTTCGCATCCAGGCGGCCCGCCGGGGCCGTCCTGGCAGGCGCCGCTGCCTGCGCGGCAGCCGTCACGTTCCTGAACACAACTATCGGCTGATGACCAAGGGCGTGCCCGCTCCGCTCAGGCTGCGCGGGCACGCCCTTGACCCCCGCCGCCCTCACCAGTCATTTTCAGGGGACTCTCATGACGTGCCTACTGGCGTGCACGCGGTCCGGTATCTGCCAGGCCGACCAGGCATGCCGCCGCCCATCCCGTTTCCAAGCCCGGTTAGACGCAGGTCACGGCACACAAGGCCGGCTCTGCAAAGACGCCGAAGCCTGTGCCAGCCATCTCGCCGACATCGTCCAGGCCCTCACCACCTGGGCACGGGAGAACAACTTCCGCGAGGGAAACGTCATCGTGCTCGCCATCGAACCACCGCCCTACAACGCTCCAACCGAGGACCTCTCTAAGCCACACCAGTCGCGAACGCCAGGCTTCGTCTTCAGCACCATCCGGCTCTCCGGATGAACAGGAACCACCTTCTTCGCATCGAGGGGGCCAGGGGTTCAAATCCCCTCAGCTCCACCCAGAACCGCAGGTCAGAGCCGTGATCTGCAGGCTTGGCGATCATGGCCAAGATCGTTTGACCGTGGCTCGACCGTCGTCTTGAGCGACTGGATCCGGCGAGGACGGGCACCGGCCGCCACGCGATGGCAGTTACTTCCGTGCTCACCGCCTATGCTGCCTTCTCGGTGGGTGAGTATCACCTGCCTGTCACCTCGCCGGCATGAGGTTCTTGCTGGATGAGAATGTCTCCTGCCAGGTCTGCGCTCACCTGAAGGCGGCTGGGCACGATGCCGTCCACGTGGGTGAGATAGGGCTGGCGGGCACTGATGACCCGGTGATCCTGGAACGGTCCGTGATGAGGACCGGGTACTGGTCTCCGCGATCACGATTTCGTGCAGATCCTGTTCGCGTCCGGGGATACCCGGCCCTCGGTTGTCTTGGGGCGCGAGGTGGACGCTCTGCCGTCGGCCGGGCTGGCCGCGTTGCTGCTCGCCGCCTTGCCCGGCAGCTAACCGCCGTCCGGGACTCCGCGGTGGCCATCGGGACAGCCCTCGCCTGCTGTACCCTTCCCCATCGTCGTTAGCGCGGTCAGCGACCCAACCTGGCAGCGCTACCTCCAGAAGATCGGGCCGATGACCGCCGGGCTCGCCATCCAGGCCACCAACGGTCTTTCCAGCCTGCCCATCAGCCCGTGGGCCGGTTTCGGCGTCCTGGCCGCCTGGGCCGCAGCGGCGCTGCTGGTCGGCGGGCTCGTGCTCCGGCTGCGCGACGCGTGAGCAGGTCCCGCCGGTGACCTCCTCCAATCACCACGCTGCCACTGCCGGTCTCTGGCGGCGACGGGCCGGTCATGAGGTGCGGCTGCTCGCCGGGCTGGGTGCCCGGCGGGGGCGCAGCGATTTGATGACATGGCGTAAAAGCATCCCGTCGCCTGCGCTGTGGGCGGTATGGCTCGCGACGCGGACGGTCCTTTACCTGCTCGTCACGGCGCCGGGCACGAGCGGCGACGTCGGTATCTACCAGCGGTGGTATGCGTGCTGTTTGTCCCACGGCAGTTTTCCGGTGGCCGACCCGATGTGGCAGTATCCGCCGGGCGCAGCCCTGGTCTTCTGGCTGCCCGGCCGCCTGCCAGGCAGCTACGTGGACAGCTTCGTGTTCCTAGCCATCGGCTGCGACCTGGCCATCACCCTCATGCTGTGCTCGCCGGCCCGGCGCGGCGGGTCACTGGCCGGAGCCTGGTACTGGGTGTGCGGGGTGCCGCTGCTCGGCGTGGTCACCGTCACCAGGTTCGATATGGTCCCGGTCGCGCTGTCGGTCGCTGCCTTGTGCCTGACCAGCCGTGGCGGCGCCCGCGGCGCCCTGATCGGGGCCAGGGCGGCGGTCAAGGTATGGCCGGTGACGCTGCTGGCCGGGATGGCCCCCGGCCAGTGGCGCCGCGGGCTGGCCGCCACGGCGGTGGTGCTTGCCGCGGTCTGCGTCACCTTCCCCAGCGCAACGGCAGGCTCCTCGAGCACCAGAACGCCCGCGGCGTGGAGATCGAATCGGTCGCGGCCACGCCGTTCATGATCTGGCGGCAAGCTGGCTGGCCCGGGACGGTGGTGTACCGGTTAGGCGCGTGGCAGCTCAGCGGCGGGCATGCCGCGCTCGCACAGGACGCCTCCCGCCTGGGCCTGGTCCTGGCGGGGCGGCGGTACTCGGCTGGCGGCTGCTCATCGCCTCCGGCCGCGCCAGGTGGCAGCCGGAGCTCGCCGCTGACGCGCCGCTGGCCGCGACGTTGCTGTTCCTCATCCCCAGCCCCGTACTCAGCCCGCAATACCTGCTGTGGGTCACCGGCCTCGCCGCGGCGTGCCTGGCCACCGGGCGCACAACACAACGGCCGGTCGCGCTTGCCGTGCTGGCTGCCGCTGGGCTCACGCAGGTGATCTTCCCGGTCGGGTGGCCCAGCCTGCTGGCCGGATCCGGCGCGGTCACCTGCGTTCTGGCGGCACGCAACGGACTCCTGGTAGTGGCCGCCGCCCTTTCCTGTCAGCGAATACTCCGCGCGACCTCACCCGGCGGCGAAGACCCCTCAGCTAGCACAGCAGGGCCACCGAGGCGGTCAGCGCCCCAGGCAGGCAGGCAGGCGCCCCGGGAAGACCGCGCCAGCATCGTCTGCCTCCCGGCCATCGGCACGCCGCGGGGCACTGCGGTGCTCCCCGGGTTGCAGCACCCCAGCTCACGCAGCCCGTGTCATCGCCTGGCGCGGCTGTCGCCCGGGCTTCCAGGTGGACCAGGACGGAGGCCGCTGGGCGTGGTGCTTGCTTCCAGCGGGCCTGGCTCTTGCCGTGGTTGGAGGAGGGCGTGCAGGTGGCCGTGCCCGGGATTGTGCGCCGGGAAGCTGGCCACTCCCGGTTGTCTCGCGCATACTGTAAGGCCGCAAGGCCACGGCTGGGAGACTGCATGCACGCAACCTCATCTGGCGCACCGTTCCGCAAGCGCACCTTCTCGTTGCCCCTGTACGCCCGTAGTCTTGCCGCCGTGATGAGTGCGAGCCCTGTGCTGGTGCGCGCGCTCATCTGTCCGCGGACTTCACCTGCCCTGCGCGAGCAGGTCGTACTGGCCGTTACCTCCGTAAACGACTGCCGTTATTGCAACTGGGGGCATACCGCCCTGGCGCTGCGCAACGGCGTGGACATGAACGCGCTGCGCCAGACCCTCGACCGCGGATCCCCAAGCGCTGGCAGCACGCCCGAGGAGGTCGCCATCTTGTATGCCCAGCACGTCGCAAGTGGGCAGGGCGAGGTGGACCCGAGCGCGGAGCGGGCACTTGCGGCAGCCTGGACCCTGGCCGGGCAGGCCGAGATCAAGGCGTACATCACAGCGATCACCTTCGGGAACCTCGCCGGCAACAGCGCCGACGCCTGGCTGGCGCGGCTGCGGCGCCTACCCGTCGAAAGCGGGCATCCGGTCGGGGAGGCGATCGCGGCCCTCGCCGGCTTGCCGGTGTTCCTCTCCGTGTGGGCCTGGAGCCGCAGGGCAGGGCCAGAGGCGATGGACTCGCCATGAGATCGTCCTGGCAGTCTCTCCATGGCAGCCCAAGACGAAGTCCACCGCATGGTCACTGAGCTGGTCCTTCGGGTAGCGCGGTGGCCCCACCGGCAGGAGATCGCGATGAAAGATGCTGGCAGCAAGATCACGGCAATCGGCTCGCCGAGACTTGCCAGTCCCATGCCATGCAGCGCAGGTCCTTTGTGAACTGGCGGGCAAGGTCGTAGCGAGCTCCCACCCGCCCTGCTGGCCCAGACCAATGGCAAAGCCGACCGCTTCAACCGGACCCTGCTGGACGAGTGGGCCCCGACGTGCCGCCGGTACGGGCTGCGGCCTGGGCACCTGGGGCGGGCAGAACGGCTGCCGGGCTCGCTGCACAGGTTGCGCCCGCGCCACGCCTCGGGGTCATAGACGTCGCGGTCGTCGGGGGTGATGTTGAAGTCGCCGAGAACGATGAGCGGGTCGGCGGGCTGGTGGGTGTTGCGCAGCCAGGTGGTGAACGCATCCAGCCAGGACAGTTTCCAGCTCATACTCGGGGGCGCCGATGTCCCGGCCGTTCACCACATAGACGTTGACAACCCTCACCCCGCCGGCGGTGACCGACAGGACCTGGGCCTGCTCGGGGACGGGATCGCTGGGGAACCCGCAGGCCACATCGGTGAGGGCATCCCAGCCCGCACCTCTCTGCCCCCTGTCCGCGCCAGCCGGTTGCTGCTGCGCGGTCAGCGGCGGGCCTGGCAGACGACCGTCACTGGGCAGGGGGCGTGGTGGACGCAGTAGGACGCCACCGACCCCAGGTGCATGCCCGGCAGTTCACCGCGGCCGTGGCCGCCGACCACCAGCAGGTCCGCGTGCGCTGCCTCCCCGGTGAGCGCGAGCGCGGGGCGGTTCTGGACCAGCCGGGTGATGACCGGGACACCGGGGTCTGTGCCCAGGGCATCGAGCACCGCCTTGTTCTGGGTGTCGGCGGCGTCCCGTTCGTAGTCGGACTCGGTGTAGCTGGGAACCAGGTAGATCCGCGACGGAACCTGCCAGGCGGTCACCGCGTGCACCTCAGCCCCGGTCAGGCGGGCCTGCCGGGCCGCCCACCGCAGCGCCTCCATGCTGTCGCCGGACCCGTCCACCCCGGCCACGATCACCGG
>OFHG01000806.1_pt1 | contig 11879 bp, 12 predicted proteins | sample 1521931 | NCBI WGS metagenome assembly OFHG01 (sample SAMEA2468438, study PRJEB22500) | soil metagenome | biome: Glassland; feature: Farmland; material: Clay | place: Australia | collected 2013-01-31 | depth 0.55 m
CCAAAACATGCTGCAAGACGCATAACATTGTCTCCTCGACGTATAGTGGATCAGGAGCAGTTGACTCGCAGATGTGACGGAATACCAACCGTTGCTGTAAATAGCTGCCTGGATGGCTGGGACCGTAGGCGAAAGTGAAGGGTTGCTCGAAACGCTCCAGCGCCGTTGGATCATAGGTGCTCAGGGCGTCCAGCAAAATCTGGGGATGAAAAGCGTACCATTCACACCGGTCGCCGCGCTCAGAGATTGCCCTGCGATTGTATGCCTGGTGTTTATTGTAGAACATGACCACGTTCGGGTTAGCGATGATCGGCTCGCCGCCGGCATGTGTGATGGCGACGCTGGTGCGCGGAAAAACCACCAGGTGGGAACGGATTGGCCCACTGTCCTTGAAGTCGGGGTCGTCTGTCGAGCAGCGAAATGCTCCAACCCGCAATAGCTTTCCTTCGTAAACGATGTTCCTTACCGGCGACATATCATTCTATCGTCTAAATTGGACAATCATGGTGAGATTATAATCCAACAACGAATTATTTTCGTTATGCGCGGCTTACTCAAGCGGCTGGAACCCCCAGGATGTTTTGGTGCCAGGCATTTCTTCATCTGGCTAATACCAATTCTGGCGATGAGCTTTTCCTGCAATGTACCCTGGCTGGAGCGTAAGTGCCGGGCGCCTGTCCTCCATCCTGACTTTAAGCAGGCTCTGCTGGAAAACCCGCCAGGGACTACTGCTCAATCCACGCTGGCTTTATAATTCAAGACAATATCCTTGTTTGCTGCGTTTTTCCGCATCCAATTCAAGGCTGGCCGGTAACTTTTTTAACAAGAATAGAGGAGGCTTATGACCAAACGCCTGATCGTCGTCGCCGGCAATATCGGGGCCGGTAAAACCTCGCTTACCGAGCGCATCGGGGGTCGCCTGGGCTGGCGGACTGCATTTGAATCGGTCGCCGATAACCCTTATCTGCCTGATTTTTACGCTGATATGCGCCAGTGGTCCTTTCACTTGCAGGTATTCTTCCTAGGACACCGCTCAGAACAATACCTGGAGCTGGCTGCCCTACCGCAATCGGCGATCCTGGATCGCAGCATTTATGAGGATGCCTATATCTTCGCGCGTGCCCTCCATCACCTCGGCAACCTGGATGAGCGCGATTACCTGGCTTACCGCCGCGTTTTCGACCTGGTGGTAGCGCAGCTGCCGCCTCCCGACCTGTTGATTTATCTGAAAGCACCGGTGCCGGTGCTGGTCGAGCGCATTCGCCGCCGCGCCCGCAGCATCGAGAGCAGCATCGACGCTGCTTACCTGGGGTTGCTGGATTCGTTCTACGATGACTGGCTGCAATCCTTTGACCTGTGCCCGGTTCTGGCCATCCGCACCGACGACCTGGATTACGTGCACAAGCCGCGCCACCTGGATATCGTCGTGCGGCGCATCCAGGAAAGGCTCTCCGGCAAAGAAGAAGTCGTCTTCCCTGATAACCATGAGTAAATTCGGACCGATTTTTTACCGGGATTTTACAAGCAGTTGCCGGCTGCTTTACGCCTCTGTTTTATCTTTAAAATCGTTTCAGCCTTGCAAGAGGCTGCGAGCTTTGAAGATAAATATCTAAACGGAGGTAAGCTAAAATGTCAAAGAAAATCATAATCCCGGTTATTCTGGTTCTGCTGGTTAGTATGATTGCGGGTGGGGTGGCGCTGGCACAATCCGGGGATAACCCGCCGCAGCCTGGCGCGCCGTCTGCGTTATCCAATCTGGCGCGTGGCCTGGCAGCTCGTCTGGCGCGCCTGCGTAATGGCTCCGCTATCGGGCAAGTCATCACAAACAGCCAGACCCAGCTCGTGATCGGCAACCTTTCCGGTGGGCAGCATACCTACCAGCTGGATGGCCAGACCCGCTATTTGGATGAGAATGGCCAGCCGGCGACCGCCCAGGAACTTGCCGCCGGCCGCTGGGTGGTGGTGCAGGCTGCGCGCAGCGGGTTCACCACCTGGGTGGCGCGAGCGGTGCACCTGCTCCCGGCCAGCTTCAACCCACCCGCCGATTTGAACCTGCTGGTAACCGGCCAGTTGTCCAGCGTCAATGCTGGGGCCAGGTCCTTTAGCATGCAGGCTCAAAGCGGGCAGGAATTTACCTTTACCCTGGGTGAAGGCGCGGTATTCCTGGGCCAGCAAAAAAATCTTTCCGTATTGGCGCCCGGCATGCAGGTGGTCGTGGCGGGTATCAACGCCGCCCAAGGTGGGACTCCCACAGCCTACCTGGTCTTCGCTCGCCAGCAATCGGTGCGCTATGCCGGCAGTATTACCGCCGTGGATCCCGCCAACAGCACTTTTACTTTGCACACCCGCAATAGCGGCCAGGACGTCACCCTTCACGTGAATAGCGACACCCATTTCCGCAGCCGGAACGACCAGTATAAAAGCCTGGTGGATCTACAGCCTGGTATGTTGGCTACCGTACAGGCCAACCAACAAGGACAGGGCCAGTGGGTGGCCAGCCTGGTGACGGTCGCCAGCCAGGCGCAGGTGTCTGCTTACGATTTGCGCTTGGTCGGCCGGATTGTGTCGATTGATGGGGATACGCTGCTGGTCGAGAACCTGCGCGGCTGGCAGTACACCGTTCAAGTGACGGCCGACACGCGTTTTATGGGGCGCCTCACCGGCCTGAGCGACTTAAAGGCCGGCATGAACGTGGCCTTGGGCGCGAACAAGATTAATGGCGTTTACCAGGCGCAAGCGATCCTGGCGCCGCAACCTAAGTTCTCGTAAAAATATAACTCCGCACTTTTACAACCGAGATCAAGCACAAACCGGGGCAGTCGAACGCGGCCGGATGGTATAGTTCCATTTCGGGCAAGTTGAATGGCGTTCGATATTCAGGCTATCCATGATTTCGTCGGCGACTTTCAAGCCCTTTTGGTAGACCTTGTCCACCAAGAAGGCCTCTACCTTCAGACCGCTTTGGTTGGTTGTACCCCGAATGAGCGCCAACATCGTTTCGAAGGTGCGCAGCGGGATACCCGCCCAATTGACGCTGATCGGGCCAAACAAACGATGTTCAACCGGGTTCCATTTCGATGTGCCCGTGGGATAGTGACATACCGTCACTTCCAGCCCCAAGCGATCGGCCAGTTGCCTTTGGAGTTGCTGCTTCCACAGGCGAGGACGATACCCATTGCTCCCACCTGCATCGGCCAAGATCAAGAGCTGGGGTGCGGTCGGAAAGAGCTTCCGGCCTATGGTCTCCCACCACTGGGCAATTGCCTCCGCGGCAAATTGTGGAGTATCGGCGGATTGACCCACGTATACGTAACCCAGGTTGTAGTTCATGTTGTAGATGCCATAAGGCGCTGCCCGTCCCAGGGCATCCTGCTTGAAATCGTGCTCATTGACCCGATCAGCTTCCAGACACCAACGCTGTCCGGCGTTCTTGAAGTTGCCAATCAGTTCCTTTTTCTTGCTGTCTACGCTGATAATCGGCCAACCGGCCTGCAGAAAGGCTTGTTTCAGGCCCTCCAGGTAAGTAAATTGCTGCTCCCGGTCGGGATGTGGCGCTCCAGTCAGTCGCTTGACATTCACCTTCAAGGAGTAGTCCATGGCACGCAGCAATCGCCCAATGGTCGTATGACTGACTTGCCCTGCCAGTCTTTCTTGTAGATGCCGCAGACTGCTGCGTACCCACTTGCGCTCACTCATCGGATCGCCGCCCGTTTCGCTCTCAACCAGACACTTCAGCCGTTCTTTAAGCGTGGGGTCTTTTTTTCAACCGCAGGTCTGCCGCCGCCTTCCAAACGGATGCGGTCGTCGGGGCGATGTGCCAAATCCTCATCCAACTCTCGCCTTCCCCGACGGATGGTTTCCACATCCATGCCAGTGATTTGCGAGAGGAGCATATCACCACCATGCCCCATCTTTTTGGACTCCAGGGCTACGTACCAGCGCCGTTGCTGTTCATCCAGGCGGCTCAGAAAAAGGTTCATCTGATGGTGAAGTCGCCACTCAGGAGAGTCCTTAGACTGGAGACACTTTGGGCATTGACACGGATGGATTTCTTTGGACATTGGGTTTACCACCTGATTTTGAGTGTTTGGAAATTTTACACCTCTACTGTCTCGCATTTTTCAAAACGCGGAGTTAATGTTTTACATGTCCTAATGACATTGACGGGTTTCTTTCAGACAGAAGAGCGCGGAGCGGTGTGGAGAAACTCCTAATGACATTTATTGTGGCATATCGCTACCCAAAACGAACGATATAGCGGAGTTTCGCCCAATGCATGCAGGAAATTACACCGGCGATGGAGCACCCTTACGATAGCAGGATTTCGATGGTGGCAGAAGCGCTATTTGGCCTTCTTTCCAATAGGCCAAAATGCCTATGCAAGAATGGTTGAAATGGCGCTAGGTTCTTAGGCCATCGCGGCTTATAGTAAGGTTTATTGGAGTGAAAAATGTACCAAACCTCTGAATTCATCACCCTGCAATTCGACAGCCAGGCGGCCATCGATCAAACGGTTCACCGCTTGGGGCAATCCGGTTTGCAGGTTGTGCGCTCCTTCGATCTAAAGGTAGCCCGGGCTGCTCATGTGGGTTGCACCTGCCCGCACCATGGCACCGAGCAATGCGATTGCCAGATGGTGGTGCTGCTAGTATATGGCCAGGACGGTCCACCGGTCACCCTGGTGGTCCATGGGCACGATGGTCAGACACACATCGCATTGGTGGATACGCCCGAGCAGCGGCCGGCTCCCCAGCTGGTGGACACGATCTGGCAGGCCATGCTCCCAAGCAATGAACAGGGGCGAAAAGTTCCCTCCTTCGGGTTGGAAGAAGGGCGCCATGCCGGTTGAAAAGCATGCCATCCTGCAGCAATTGCACACAGCGGAAGGGCATCTGCACCTCGCCGGCCGGATGCTGGAGCAGGACCAACCCTGCCAGCAGGTACTCCACCAACTAAACATCATCCGGCGTGATATGGATGCGGTTGGCTCATTGCTCTTACAGATGGAGGTCGAGTGTTGCTTGCAAGCCATCCGCCAGGACCCCTGCCCGGAACAGCGCTGTGAACAATTGGCCCGCCTGATGAACCTTTACCCGTTATTTCGACAATTTACCTTCAAGTTTTACGAAGTTTCAGCGAGGTGATTAGATGAGCAACAGCAATCACGAATTAACTTTCCCGGTGTCAGGGATGACCTGCGCCTCCTGCGCGGCGCACATCGAACACGCTTTGGATGAGGTGCCTGGGGTAGCCCAGGCCAACGTCAACCTGGCCACCGAACGCGCCACGGTGCGCTTCAAGAATGGCGGCGTAGCGGCCAACGTGCTGGTTCAGGCGGTGCGCGAAGCGGGCTATGATGTGCCTGGCGAGGCGCTGACTCTGCCGATCGGCGGCATGACCTGCGCTTCCTGCGCCGCCCACGTGGAGGGGTCGCTCTCCGAGGTACCCGGCGTGCTCAGCGCCAACGTGAATTTGGCCACCGAGCGTGCCAGCGTGACCTTCATCCCCGGACTGGCCGGGTTGGATGACTTCAAACAGGCCGTGGCGGAAAGCGGCTACCAGGTGCTCGAAATAGAAGAGACTGGAGGGGAAGCGGAAACGGACCAGGAAGAGCGCAAGATGCAGGCCGCGCGCTTCCGCATGTGGGTGGCCTGGGGGTTCACCGTCCCAATCACGGTGTGGCTGTTCGCCGAGATGTTCTTCGGCATCGTGTGGCCCAATGCGGTGGTTTATAACCTGGGCATGATCGTCCTGGCTTTGCCGGTGCTGTTCTGGGTGGGCCGCAGGACCTATCGCGGCGCCTGGGCAGCGGTGACCCACGGTCACGCCAACATGGATACCCTGATCGCCCTGGGCACCGGCGTATCGCTACTCACCGGGCCGGCTTCTTTCTTTGCCCCGGTCGCCAATTACGCCGGGGTGGCAGCCATGATCATGGCCTTCCACCTGACCGGGCGTTACGTCGAGGAGACCGCCAAGGGGCGTGCTTCGCAGGCTATCCGTAAGCTGTTGGAGCTGGGCGCCAAGACCGCCCGGGTGCTGCGCGATGGGCAGGAAGTAGAAATCCCCATTGAGGCGGTGCAAAGTGGGGACGTGATGGTGGTGCGCCCGGGTGAGAAGATCCCCACCGATGGCGGCATCATCGAAGGCGAAAGCTCGATCGACGAATCGATGGCCACCGGCGAGTCGATGCCGGTCAACAAGCACCCCGGCGATGAGGTCATCGGAGCGACGGTCAACCAGGCCGGATTGCTCAAAGTGAAAGCCACCAAGGTGGGCAAAGACACCTTCCTGGCCCAGGTGATCAAGATGGTGGAGGAATGCCAGGGTTCGAAGGTACCCATCCAGGAATTCGCCGACAAAGTGACCGGTATTTTCGTGCCGGTAGTGATCGGCATTGCCCTCCTGACCGCGCTGGCCTGGGTGATCCTGCCGGAATGGATGCAGCCCCTGGTTGGGGCGGGAACCTTCTTGCCCTGGGTCGACCTGAACCTGGGCGTGATCACCCTGGCGATCGTCTCCATGGTGGCGGTGCTGGTGATCGCCTGCCCGTGCGCCCTGGGGCTGGCTACGCCGACCGCCTTGATGGTGGGCAGTGGGATGGGTGCCGAGCATGGCATCCTGATCCGCTCCGGCGAAGCCATCCAGACCCTCAAGGATATCCGCGTGGTGATCTTCGATAAGACCGGCACCATCACCAAGGGCAAGCCGGAAGTGACCGACATCCTCCCGGCGGATGGTTTTGATGCGAGGGTAGTGCTGCATGCGTCTGCCTCAGTCGAAAGAGGCAGTGAGCACCCGTTGGGGCGTTCCATTGTTGAAAAAGCGCAGGTAGAAAGCCTTAACCTGGAAGAGCCACAAGAATTTCAAGCGATTCGAGGCAAAGGTGTGGTTGCCCAGGTGGGAGACCAACGCGTGCTGGTGGGTTCCAGGCGCTTGATGGCGGATGATGGCGTAGATGCCGCCCCGCTCGAGGACAGCCTGGTTCGTTTGGAGAAGGAGGCCAAGACCGCCATGCTGGTGGCGGTGGGTGACAAATTAGCTGGGGTGATCGCAGTGGCGGACACCCTCAAGGATGAATCGACGGACGCCATCCAGGAGCTGCACCACATGGGCATCCAGACCGCCATGATCACCGGCGACAACCGGCGTACGGCGCAGGCTATCGCCCGCCAGGTGGGCATCGACCACGTGCTGGCCGAAGTGCTGCCGGACGGCAAGGTGGCGGAAGTCCAAAAACTGCAAAGCCAGTTTGGACGGGTGGCTTTCGTGGGCGATGGCATCAATGATGCTCCGGCCCTGACCCAGGCCAACGTGGGCATCGCCATCGGCACCGGCACGGACATTGCCATCGAGGCCAGTGACGTGACCCTGGTGCGCGGCGAGCTGAGCGGGGTGGTGGAAGCCATCAACCTCAGCCGGGCGACCTTCCGCCGTATCAAGCAGAACCTGTTCTGGGCCTTCTTCTACAACACAGCCATGCTACCGCTGGCGGTTATCGGCTGGATGCACCCGGTGCTGGCCGAGATCGCCATGGCGACCAGCTCGGTGACCGTGGTGGGCAACGCCAACCGGCTGCGCAACGTGGACATCCGCCCGGCTTACCTGCGAGAAAGCGGCTCAGCGGCCGGTGATGAACCATCCATGCACAAGGTAGAGGAGGTTGCCTTGAGCCACTAGGGCCTAACCCGTAGGATCTTTATATCAACTAAATTTCGAAAGGAGAGTTTCAAAATGGCTATCGATCCTGTTTGTGGTATGCAAGTTGATGAAAAGTCGGCGGCAGCCACCTATGAATATCAAGGGAAAACCTACTATTTTTGTGCACCCGGCTGCAAAGTGGCTTTTTCCAAGGAACCGGAAAAGTATTTACATCAAACTGAAGGCCATGGCGGGCATGAAGGTCATATGCACCATCATTAGGCTTCTAAGGGAGATCGAGGAAACCCTTTCTCCCGACTTTTAGACGAACACACGAGAATGAACTTGGGAAGGCTCCTGATAGGGGCCTTCCCGGCCGAATCTTGGTTGCTTTCTTGTGACATCCAACGGACGAGGAGCTTTCGCATGGAAAATACGACCCAGGACCTGCCGCCACCCCCAACTTTAACCCCGGCTAAGTCCTCCGAACTGACGCCGCGCGAGAAGCATCGCGGGAGGAGACTTAATACCTACTGGGCGCTCATCACCCTGGTGTCTTTCGTCATCGGATCGGTAGGTGGCTACTTCCTGGGAAGCCGGAAGCATAGCGATATGGGAGCCTCCCAGGCCAGTCTGGCTGATTTGGCGAAGCAAGTCAGCCCGCCCGAAGGTTATACGATTCCGGCGACCTTTGGAGATATTGGGCCCAGGCTACTGGAAGCCGGGGCGATGAAGGCGGGGGACTACATCCAGGTGTACGCACAAGCCGGGCAACCTCTGAACGATGAGCAGCTCGCCGCCTTGCAGCAGGGAAGCCCCTCACAGGTGGTTTTCAACCAGGAGAATGCCTACCTCCTGCTCAATTTTTTCTGGGCGTTAGGCCTGACCAACGCTAATCCGGTGCTGACCGAAGGGCCAATGGCGCGCAATGGGCGGGATAACGTGGTGAATTACGCTTCCACAAGCGGCTGGAGCCTGGCAGCCAGGCCGGTGCGCGACCTGTATGCCAGCGCAGCCATCCTCCTGCTCACCCCTGAGCAACAGGCGCGCCTGGAAGAAGTGGTCCAGGGGGTGTACCGACCCTGCTGTGATAACCCGACCGACTTCCCCGACTGCAATCATGGCATGGCGATGTTGGGACTGATGGAACTGATGGCCTCCCAAGGGGCTTCGGTGGATGAGATGTTCCAGGCGGCCAAGTATGCCAATGCTTTTTGGTACCCGCAGCAGTTGCTGGAGCTTGCGACCTACTTTAAGGTTGTGCAGAAAGTACGCTTCGACCAGGCTGATGCCCGCCAACTGGTTAGCCGGAGCTTCTCCTCGCTCTCTGGCTTTCAGACGATCCACCAATGGCTGTCCACCAACGGCTTGCTGCAGCAGGCTCCTGGCGGCGGCAATAGTTGCGGAGTATAGATGAACCGTCGTTTGATGGTATTTTTCCACGCCTTGCTTTTCGTTTTGGGTTTTTCGGTCGTATTCGTGTTGGGCTGGGGCGGGGCAGCCACGCTGCTGGGGCCACTGTTCCGTGCCTACAAAGGCTGGCTGGGGAAGATCGGTGGCGCAGTGGTCATCCTCTTCGGCCTGTCCACGCTGGGAGTGATCAAGATCCCCTGGCTGTATTACGATACGCGCCCCGAGTGGCAGGGCCAGCACCGTAAAGGACTGCTTGCCTCGGGAGCGATGGGCATGTTCTTCGCCGCCGGCTGGACGCCCTGTATCGGCACCACCCTGGGAGCGATCCTGACCCTGAGCTTCAGCCAGGGTACATCCGGGCAGGCCATGCTGCTCTCCAGCGGCTACGCTTTAGGATTGGGTTTGCCCTTTCTTGCTATCGGCTTGAGCATGGAACGCGCTTCGCATTTCGTGCGCCGCTTCCAGCGTCACTTGCGCAAAATGCAGATCGCCAGCGGCGTCTTCTTGATCCTGATTGGCTTGATGATGCTCACCAACCAGATCACGCTGATTGCCATCTGGGCGCAGCGCAACGGGTTGTTCCTCGACCTGCCCTTGGGCGCTGCCTCGGCGCCAACGTACTTCATCGCTCTCCTGGCCGGGTTGATCTCCTTTCTTTCGCCTTGTGTGCTGCCGTTGGTCCCGGCGTACGTCGGGTATCTCAGCGGGCATGCCTTTGGGGGAGTCCAGGAGATTCCGAATCCGTCAGTTTGAACCCATATAAGGAGCATTTCCAAGAAAAACCCAACCCGACAGGAGAACGTAAGCGTAAAAACTCTTGACTCGCCTTCTTTTCCCGGCCACTACCTTGCCGTAGTGGCCGGTTTTTTTATCAAATGGTTAGCCTTTACCCCTTGACCTTCTAGTAACTGGAAGGTGTAGAATGATTTTGTTATGCAAATATGGAGGTGTGCAGATGCAGATTAAAGAGCTATCCGATAATACCGGTTTGCAGGATAAAACCATCCGCTATTACGAAGAGGTTGGTGTATTGCCTCCACCCAAACGTCTGCCCAACGGTTACCGCGATTACGGAGAGGCAGATGTGGAACGCGCCAGATTTGTGGCCGGGTTGCGCCGCCTGGATTTTTCCCTGGACGACATCAGCGAAATCCTGGCTATGCGGGACCGGAGTGAAGCCCCTTGCAGAGTGGTGCTCAGTTTGATGGCCGAGAAAGCCGATGAAATTTCTCAACGGATTGTTGAATTGAGTCGCCTGGGGAAGAACTTACGCCAGCTGCATACCCTGGGTCTAGCCTTTCCAACCGACGATGTAGACGGTAAGAATTGTGTCTGCCACCTGGTCAGTGAGAAAGCATGATCGATCATAGCTTTGCGAAGGCTCAGAACCTTCGCAATGTTTGCAGTAACTAATTGGCATTGTATTGGGAGTTATGAATGATGGAAAAATTAGAGCAAATCGAATTTGACATCCGGGGGATGACCTGCGATTCGTGCGCCTTGCATGTGGAAAGGGCTTTGAAGAAAGTCTCCGGCGTCCAGAAAGTGGAAGTGCCAGGCTGGAATTCTGGGCAAGCCAGTGTCCTAGCGGAAGAGGGGACAGACAGCCAGGCGCTCATCGAATCGATTCGGCAAGCCGGATATGGGGCATCTTTGAAAACCCGTCAGCCGGTGGGCGAACGCCAGGTTGAAGAACCAGGCTCATCCGAGAGGGAGGGCGATAGAGGTTTCGATCTAATGGTGATTGGTGGTGGGTCGGCAGGGTTCGCTGCGGCTATCAAAGGCGCTGAATCGGGGCATAGAGTGGCTTTGGTGGAAGCCGGAACCATCGGCGGCACCTGCGTCAACGTGGGCTGCGTGCCGTCGAAGACCCTGATCCGCGCCATGGAGCAGTACCACCAGGCCGGGATGCACCGCTTCCAGGGAGTGGAGACCGCAGCGGGTCGCCTGGTTTGGCCAGTGGTGATTAACAACAAGGACAAACTGGTGGGGGAAATGCGCCAGTCCAGGTACGTCGATGTGCTGGCCGCCTATCCTGAAATCACCTACATCCAGGGGCGCGCCCGTCTTACGGGGGAAAATGGCGTTGAAATCGACGGAAAGGCTTATACCCCAGGAAAGATCGTGATCGCCAGCGGGGCGCGACCCTGGGCGCCGCCTATCCCTGGATTGAAGGAAGCCGGCTATCTGACCAGCACCACAGCGATGGAGCTGAAAGAACTCCCCCACTCCCTAATCGTGCTGGGAGCCAACGCCGTGGGCCTGGAGCTGGCGTGTAGAAAGCCAGCGGGAGGCGCGTGCCAGCGCCCGCCCCAGGCCACTGGCTGGCGGCCGCCGGTGGTCCCGGACCGGGGCGCCTCCTCCCCCCGGCGGGCCATGCTGACTGCCGGGCGTGACCAGACATACCTGACGGGTGGCCGGAAAACCCGGCCGGGCAACATGCGGGCGGGTGACCACGCAACGATGAGCAGCCAGGCCATCGGGGGGGGACAACCCGGCATGCGGGGCAGGTGGTCTGGCCAGTGCTGTCGGGCTTGATACCGCCACTGGCCGACTCCTACACCCCGCGAAACGAGACGGGCCTCGGCCTGGCCGCCACCCTGAACCCCGGCGAAACGGCGGTGCTGGTCACCGCCGACGACGCCGCCCGCGCCCTCGGCGGCCTGGGCGGGACGGGCAAGACCCAGCTCGCGGCCCCCATCGCTCACACGCTGTGGGATCAGCAAGCGGTCGACCCGCTGGGGTGGGGGACAGCTTCCGGCCGCGACGCGGTCCCGACCGGCCAAGCCCAGGGGCTTGCCGGCGTGGGCGCGCCGGGCCCCCCG
>OFHG01000807.1_pt1 | contig 11864 bp, 7 predicted proteins | sample 1521931 | NCBI WGS metagenome assembly OFHG01 (sample SAMEA2468438, study PRJEB22500) | soil metagenome | biome: Glassland; feature: Farmland; material: Clay | place: Australia | collected 2013-01-31 | depth 0.55 m
ACCCGGTTCGGCGGTCATGGACCGCCGCTACAGGACCACCGGCCTGTAACCGTGGAAACTATGACGTTTTATACATCGTACGCGAGGGGAATGCAAGCGACTTAAAGACCGGGGCTCGGGGCTCGGGACTGGGGACTAGGGACACACGAAGGCTGAAGGCTGAAGTGTGAAGTGTGAATGACCGGCAGCCGAAAGGCGGTAGACGGCAGACGGCAGACGGCAAACGGCAAACGGTAGGTGGCAGGTGGCAGATAGCAGGTGGGGAAACCAGGAACCAGCAACCGACAGCCAACAACCGGCGCCTAGCCTCCGGCAACTGACAGCCGGCCGCTGAATCCTGAAAACTGGAAGTCAGGAGACAGAAGGGAACTGACCACTGACGACTGATCACTTCCCTACCAAGTAACGCCGCCGGAAGGGGGCGGCCAATGGCCGAGAATCTGGCGCAGCAGGACAACTTGTCCGGCGTGGTGGCTGTTGTGCGAGGCGATGGCCTGGATCATTCCCAGGCGGCTGAATTTGCCGCGGGTGGACAGGATGTCGCCGCGCCGTGCCTCGCGAGAGAGACTCTGAAGGCCACGACGAAATGTCCGCACCGCGCTTTGCCATTCCTTGGCCGTTGCCGGGGCAGGCGTACCCGGCCAGGAGCCTGCGGCGTGCTTGGGGACCTTGGGGTTGCCGCCTTTGAGCCAGTCGAGCGCCCAGTTTTGCCAGTAATTGAGATGGTCCAGGAGCTCAAACGCCGAGTGCGGCGCGCCCGAGGGCCGCGTGCCCGCCGTCTTCCAGTCAAGACCTTCGAAGATTTTTGCGGTCGCGACGTGCGCGCCCTTGCCTGAAATCGCTTTTTCAATGGTTTCCAGAAGTGGATTCGGATTGTCGCCCATAAGATTCCTCGCTTGGAGTTCAGATCGGCCGCGGTCTGCCTGGCCGCCTGCGGCGTGAGCTGGTCTGCGTGTGCGAGGCAGAACAGGCACGTCAGTCAGAAGCGCGTGCCCGTGGCCGCAGGTCGCTGGGATGATTGCGGCCATCAACAGCACGAGCCTGCTGGCCCGGGCTTTGGCGTAACCGGGCCTTTGCACGCAACCCTATACCTGGAAAAGGTCGGATGCAACGGCAAAACGCGAGGGCGTGGGAATCGGCTCGCTGCGCCGAATGCCGATTGCCCAGCCATCTACCGACCGGTCGGTAGGTGCCAGCGCAAGGCGCTGCCTTGCCCCGGCCTCGCAATACAAATGATACGAATGAAACCAGTGACACAACTGAAACAGAATTTTTCCCGAGACATTTGATTTTCGCGGCGCGTGCCTTTCTGGTAGAATCCGCGCAGATTTGCCCATTAGTGAGAACCATCTAGGTCTGAAGGTTGAATGCGGGTAGGGTCACGCGGCCCCAGCGCTTCGGTGACGCGAGCGCCCGCCCGAAGGAGGAAACGCGATGGGATACCTCGACAAGCTGGACCTCGACAAGAAGCTGGAGTCGAAAGAAGAGTACGAAGACTTGCTGCAGGAGTACCAATTCAAGATGCTGAAGCTCCAGCGCAAGATCATTGAAAAAGGAGTGGCGGTCTGCGTGGCCTACGAAGGCGCCGACGCGGCGGGGAAGGGCGGGAACATCAAGCGGCTCGTTGAGACGCTGGACCCGCGCGGTTACGAAGTTCACCCGATTGGCGCGCCGAGCCCCGGAGAGAAGGCTCACCATTATCTGCGGCGATTCTGGCTGCGCCTGCCACCCCGCGGCCGCATCGGAGTCTTCGACCGCACCTGGTACGGGCGCGTCCTGGTCGAGCGCGTGGAGAAGTTCGCCAAGAAAGATGAATGGCAGCGCGCGTATCGCGAGATCAACGAATTCGAGCGGACCATTACCGACGACGGCATGGTGCTGGTGAAGTTCTGGCTTCACATCTCGAAGAAAGAGCAGCTGGACCGCTTCAAGAAGCGCGAGAAGGATCCGTGGAAGAACTGGAAGCTGACGGAAGAGGACTGGCGCAACCGCGAGAAGTGGGACGCCTACATCGAAGCGCTCGAGGAAATGTTCGAGAAGACCGACACGGACTACGCGCCGTGGACGATCATCGAAGGCAATTGGAAATGGTGGGCGCGCGTCAAGGCGCTGAAGACGGTGGTCAACGCGATCGAGCGCCGCGTGTGACGCTTGAGCGCGTCGGATGGCGCGGGCAGCGTGCTCCCTGTCTTGCGTGCCGCGGCAAGGCGCAACGCTCTCCCGCGTTTGCCCGCACTCGAGCGGCCCGGGCAGAGGCACGGCAAACGGACGGCCCGGTGTTATAAAAAGAGTGAACTTGACACACGTGTCCTCGTCTCATAGCATGGGAGGCGAGCTGGTCTGTGAGTAATCTGGGCAGTGCGGTCGTCCGGGGCTGGATTCGAGGCCGAACTGTCCGCGACGAGGTCATTCCGTGCGAATTGAAGTGCGTTTCCAGGACGACGTGGCCATCATGAGTTTGAGCGGCAAGTTTCTTGCCGGGGGTGACGGCCCTTTCCTGCGCCAGAAGGTGAAGGATCTGATCGAAGCCGGGGCCAGGAACATGGTCATTGATTTCTCCGGTGTACCCTACATTGACTCGACTGGACTCGGCTTTCTGGCGGGCAGCCGCGTCACCGCCCAGAACGCCGGTGTCAACATGGTGCTGGCGAGTGTCAACGACCATGTGATGCGGATTCTCGATTCCGTCCGGCTCAGTCAATTCTTCGTCATAGCCGCCGACGAGCAGTCAGCCCTTGCCAAAGCTCGGCAGGCCACAGCGTCGTCCACGGCCGTTCCGATGAAAGCGGGAAAGGCTTCCAAAAAGAAACGGCCCACGGCGCCCGTAGATTAGGGACGTCAACGCCTTCCCGGCCTCGATGAGTGAAATTGGACGCCGTCGCACGGACAGGATTCTTGCGCCCGTACGCATTCGCGTGATCGGGAATGACGCCACCGGCGTTTCCTTTGCCGAGGAGACGGTGACGGTCAGCTTCAATCAGCAGGGCGCGCGCATCAGCCTGACTCACTCCCTCCTCCCGGATGACATCATCTTGATCAAGAACCTTGAGAACGACATCGAAGAGGAATTCCGCGTGGTTGGCGGACTTCAGCAGGTATTCGGCAGTCGCCGCGAGTGGGGCGTGGAATCCACCAATACGGGCAGCGAAATCTGGGGGATCGAGTTCACGCAGCCCGCCGATGGCCTGCAGCCCAAGGTGCTGATTGAGTGTGCGGCGTGCAAGCGCCCCGCGCAGGCCGTGCTTTCCTCGATTGAGTACGACGTTTTGCTTTCCACCGGGCTGATCTCGCGCCACTGCGAGCGCTGCGGAGAGACGACCCGGTGGAAGCCCAGCGAGCAGCCCATCACCGCGGAAACCATCGCCGCCGGCAAAAAGCAGGAGCCCGGCAAACAGGACTTGCGCAAGGTGCGCCGCCTGAAGCTCACCATGCGTATCCGAGTGCGGAATACCTGGGGGGTTACGGACATCGCCCAGACGCGCGATGTCTCGAAGAACGGCCTCTGTTTCGTCAGCAGGCAACGCTTTCAGGTCGGCGACGACATCCTCGTCACCCTTCCTTTCGCCGATCTGCAAACGCCGGTCGAGACGCCCGCCCGCATCGTGTGGTTGGCGGACGGCCAGGTCGGACGTTTCTACGGCGCCGCGTACACCAAGAAGGCAGCCGCAAAGCCCGCCTAGTTCCATCCCTTTTGATCAAGCATTTCCCTGGGCATCAGGCGTGGCGCTCTCAAGCTGAGGGTTCGCGAATGGCCCTCCCCGCCAGCGCCGGGCCGCCATCCAGAGCGCTCCGCAAATAGCGGGGAACCCTGCTGAGAAAACAAATAAGAGGAGTGCAGCATCCATCCCCGCCGCCGCCGGGATCGCCTGGCGCGCCAAAAGGAAAGCCGCCACGCCTTCGCGCACGCCGAGGCCTCCCACCGAGATCGGTAAGCCGCCGGCAAGAATCATCCACGGGAACGTGATCACGACGACTGCAAAGTCGGTCGCGTGAAAAGCCTGGAGCAGAAAGTAGAAAATGAGGATATCGAGCGAGGTTGTCAGCAGCCCCAAGCCCGCGAACGGGGCGCTCCGGACTTTCCTGAGAGCCTTCGCGCCCTCGCGCAGATTTTCGCGCGCCGCTCCGCGCCAGACTTTCCATTCGCTCAAGCTGGCGAGCATACCGGACAATCCCAGAAAGACCGGCAACACTGCCAGCCACACCGCCAGGGCGAAGATTCCCGCCGGCTTGAATTGGAGGATGAGCAGGCTCACCATCGCGTAGGTGAAGATCGCCCAGCCGTCGAGCACGCGCTCGAGGATGTTGAGCTGGAAAACCTGGCCGCGCATGCCCTCCGGAAGAAACAGGCAGCGGCCGAGTTCACCCACGCGACCCGGCGTCGGCACACTCAGCGCGAATCCGCAGAGCAGCGAGCGCAGGGAATCGGTCTGCGAGACTTCCAGACCCGCCGCGCGCAGCAGGCGATGCCACTTGAAATGCCGGAAGAAAAGCATCACCAGGGTCGTGGCTGCGGCAGGAAAGAGCCAGATCAGCTCCGCTGATCGCGCTGCGGCCAGCAGTTTTTCAACGGGTACGTGCCACAACACCACCGCCAGAATGGCGATGCTCATCAGGACCTGAAGCCAGGATGGAATCCGCATTTGCGCCTCCTCGGAAGAGGTCGGTGCAAAGGCGACTCCACCCTCGCGTGAAGTCTCAGATTCCGGCCTCTGGTCTCCGATTTCCGAACGACCTATGTAATCACTTGAAAAAAAAGGAATTGGGTATCGGCTGTCGACCCTGAAAAGGAAGTGCAGCCCCCCGGGGTTTGCAGGGCGGGACAAGGCTCGGCGGCGTCGGAGGGTACAGGTGACACCTGCTGATGGGTCCAGCTTGCGGCCGGTGGTTTCTAGCTCCTCGGCCGCACACAGGGACCAACGGAATACGCCACAGTCAGCAGGAAGAACGGCTGCGCAAGGCGAAGCTCACCACGGGGGTGCGGAGGGGACGGAAATCCGCGCGGAGAACGAATCAGCCTCTGTGAGCCGAGACTGGGCGATCGGCGCTCAGGAATGCGCGAGCTGGGCGGCACCCCGCACTTCCTTCCATAGCGCGACGTAAGGTTTCAGGTCCTCCATCATTTTCCTGAACTGGGTGGGGTCGAGCGACTGCGCCCCGTCGCTCATGGCTTTTTCCGGGCAGGGATGGACCTCGACCAGTAATCCGTCGGCGCCAATTGCCACCGCGGCGCGCGCCAGCGCCGGGACCAGGGCGCGCCTGCCCGCCGCATGGCTGGGGTCGAGCACCACGGGCAGGTGAGTCAGCTCGTTCAGCACCGGAACGGCTGAGATGTCGCAGGTGTTGCGCGTGGCCGTTTCGAACGTGCGGATACCGCGCTCGCAGAGGATGATGTTGGAGTTTCCGTGCGCGGTAATGTATTCGGCGGACATGAGAAGCTCCTTAACAGTCGAGCTCATGCCGCGCTTGAGCAGTACCGGCCGCGGGCATTTGCCCAGCGCCTTGAGCAGCGCGAAGTTCTGCATGTTGCGCGCGCCCACCTGCATGATGTTGGCGTATTCCGCGACCAGCTCCACGTCGCTGTCGCTCATTACTTCGGTCACGATCGCCAGGCCCGTGGCCCGGCGCGCCTGGTCGAGAAGTTTCAGGCCTTCGAGCTCCAAGCCCTGGAAATCGTAGGGCGACGTGCGCGGCTTGAAGGCGCCGCCGCGCAGGATCCTGCCGCCCGCTGCCGCCACCGTTTCCGCCGCGTCCATGATCTGCCTCTCGCTCTCGACCGAGCACGGACCCGCCATCACCACGAACTCGTCGCCGCCGAACGCCACCCCGTTGACCGGGATGAGCGTGCGCTCCTTCTTGAATTCGCGGCTGACGAATTTGTAGGGCGAGGAGATGCGCACCGCGCTCTCGACCCCCGGCGCGCCCTCCAGCGATTCCAGGCACGCCGTAACGTCGCCCGTCCCCACCGCGCCGATTACCACTCGCTGCTCGCCCTGAATCGAGTGCACTTTGTACCCGAATTCGCGGATGCGCTCGCAGACGTGCTCGATCTGTTCCTTCGTCGCGTCCAACTTCATCGAAATGATCATGACGTTTCACCCCAAAATGAAAAAGCCCACTCGCTCCGAGTGGGCTGGTCTTTTTTTGATTGCTTATCCGTTCAGACCAACGCCACTCTACCGGCTAGGGCTAAAGCCCCAAAACCGGTAAAACGAAAACGCGTTGGCGTAGGTCCGAACCATCACACGCGAAGTATACCCCAAACGATTCAACCTTCGCAAGCGGCCTGAAGCGCCTGTGCTCGCCTGACGCCGGCCCAAGACGGGCCTCAAATTAGGTTCGTTTCGAATTGCTCCACACGGCCTGCCCTGTACAATCAGTAAGTTAGTGCCCCTTCAGAAAGAATAATGGATTGTTTTGCGCTGACTGACCGAGCAATTCGTCGCTGCCCGGGGCATATTGGGTTGGGACCATCGGTGCGCGGCTTTGATGAGCATTTGGGCTTCCGGCAATCTCAGATTGGCATTTTCAACCGCTGTACTATACACCACCGCAGTTCTGCCGCCGCATTGTTTCGCGGTGGTGATGACAAAACGTATCCGGAGAATTGGGGCACCGGCAATGCTCTTGACCACTCTCCCAAGCTTGGCCCTTGATATCGGATGAAACCGAAAATCAGGGAAGGGGTCACAAAGTCGGTTTCCTTTTTGTTCCTTTGGGTGTAGATTGCCAGTTCCGCCAACGAGGGTGAGCCAGTGCACCGTCGTTGGAGCTCTAAAGATATAAGCGCTTATTTCAAGAGGCCTTCATTTTGAGGCCTGAGTGACGGGGGAACACATGAAAAACGTATTCGAGAGCATATCGCCAACGGGGAAATCTGTGATGTTGAGTCGCGCGGCTCGCGGAGCCACGGTTGGGCTGCTGTTTGTTCTTTTTGCCCTTTCCGGAGTTGCCGCGGCGCAGACCGCCAAACCGGCCGGGCCTGACTTGGCCCCCCAGCCGACCCTCTACGTGGTCGGCTACGCCCACCTGGACACGGAATGGCGCTGGGAATACCCACAATCCATTGACGAATACCTGACCAAGACCATGCGCAACAACTTTGCGCTGTTTGAAAAATACCCTCACTACATCTTCAATTTCTCCGGCGCCAACCGCTACATGATGATGAAGGAATATTTCCCGGCAGATTACGCGCGACTCAAGCGCTACGTGGCGCTGGGGCGGTGGTTCCCCGCGGGTTCGTCCATGGAAGAAAACGACGTGAATTCGCCCTCCGCCGAATCCATCCTGCGACAGGTTCTCTACGGCAACGAGTTCTTCCGCCACGAATTCGGCAAAGCCAGCGAAGAATACATGCTGCCGGATTGCTTCGGCTTTCCCGCGTCGCTGCCCACCATGCTTGCGCACGCGGGCATCAAGGGCTTCTCCACGCAAAAGCTCTCCGCTGCCTGGCAGCCGGCGCCGCACGTCGGCGGGCCCGATTCACCCGAGAAGACTCCCGAAGGCATTCCGTTCAACGTCGGCATTTGGGAAGGGCCGGACGGCAAAACCGTCATCGCCGCCCTCAACCCGGGCAGCTACGGCACTCAGGTCTACACCGACCTGAGCAAGAATAACGTTCCGCCCCCGGCCGGCGAGTCTCGCAACGAATATGTTTACGATTGGCCTGACCGCGTCAACCTGAACGGCAAGGCCACGGGCGTGTATGCCGACTATCACTACGTCGGCACGGGCGACACGGGCGGCTCTCCCAACGAGGATTCGGTGAAGCTGATGGAAGCCATCATGACCAAAGGCAAAGCCATCCTGCCGCAGCCCTCGTCGGTCTTTGACGAGGAAGAGCCCGCGGCGGCGCCCAGCGGCCCGGCAGTGCAGGTCGGCGACGGCCCGTTGCACGTAATCTGGTCGGACGCGGATCAGATGTTCCGCGACATCAAGCCCGGCGAAACGACGCGCATGCCGCGTTACAAGGGTGATTTGGAATTGATCAATCACTCTGCTGGTTCCATCACTTCACAGACGTATCACAAGCGCTGGAACCGAGTGAATGAGGTGCTCGCCAACGCCGCCGAAGAAGCCTCCGTCGCGGCGGCGTGGCTTGGCGGACGGACTTATCCCCAGGAGCGCCTGAATCATGCCTGGCGGCTCGTGCTGGGCGGCCAATTCCACGACATCCTGGCAGGAACTTCGACGCCCCGCTCCTACGAGTTTTCGTGGAATGACGACGTGATTGCGATGAACCAGTTTGCCGGCGTGACCACGAGCGCGACTGAAGCAATTGCCTCCGCGATGAATACGGAAGGGCAGGGAACGCCCATCGTGGTTTACAACTCGCTGAACATTCCTCGGGAGGAGGTGGTCGAAGCCAAGATCAATTTCCCCGGCCGTGTGCCGAAGGCCATTCGCGTGGTCGGACCGGACGGGAAAGAAGTTCCTTCGCAGATTGATTCAACGAACCGAGACGTTGCGAAGATCCTGTTCGTGGCGCAAGTGCCTTCGGTTGGCTACGCCGTGTATGACGTTCGACCCGCCGAGTCGCCTTCTTCCTCCTCGGAACTCAGCGTGAGTGAGTCCTCACTCGAAAACGCCCGCTATCGCGTCAAGATTGACGAGAACGGCGACGTCTCGAGCGTCTTCGACAAGAAGCTCAATCGCGAGCTCCTCTCAGCTCCGATCCGCTTGGTCATCATCAAGGACAATCCCGAGCACTGGCCCGCCTGGAATATGGACTTCGAAGACGAGCAACGCCCGCCGCGCACCATCGTCGGCGGACCGGCAACCGTCAAGGTCGTGGAGAACGGCCCGGCGCGGGTGGCCGTCGCCATTACCCGCGAGGCCGAGAATTCCAAATTCACGCAAACGGTGCGCCTGGCCGCAGGCGACGCCGGCAATCGCGTGGAATTCGCCGACTCGATTGACTGGATGGCGAAAGAAGCCAACTTGAAAGTCGAGTTCCCGCTGGCTGCCTCGAATGAAATGGCAACTTACAACTGGGGCGTCGGCACCGTCCAGCGCCCCAACGAAAACGAGCGGCAGTTCGAGGTCGCCTCACACCGCTGGATTGACCTCACCGACAAGAGCGGCGCCTTCGGCGTGACTATTCTGACTGATGATAAGGTCGGGTCCGACAAGCCGAACGACAACACGATTCGACTGACCTTGATGCGGACGCCGGGAACGCGAGGCGGATATCCCGACCAGGGCACGCAGGATTGGGGCCACCACGAACCGATCTTTGGTCTCGTCGGCCACGCGGGCGATTGGCGCCAGGGCCAAACCGATTGGCAGGGTTACCGGCTGAATGAGCCGTTGATGGTGTTTGAAACTTCGAAACATCCCGGATCTCTTGGCAAGGAATTTTCGCTTCTGAAAGTCAGCAGCGGCCGCGTGCGCGTGATGGCCTTGAAAAAAGCCGAGGCCGGCGACGAAATTGTCGTTCGCCTGGTGGAGATGAGCGGGAAGGATGAGCCGAATGTGCGGATGTCGTTTGCGGCGCCGATTGTCGCGGCGCGCGAGGTCAACGGGCAGGAACAGCCTGTTGGATCGGCGACGCTGAAAGAAGGTGCGCTCGTCACCTCGTTCAGCGCCTATCAACCGCGCACGTTTGCGGTCAAGCTGGCTCCGCCGCGACAGCGTGTTGCACCGCCGCTTTCGAAGCCCGTCACGCTGGCTTACGATGCCTCGGTGGCCACCGACGACGGCAAGCCCGCCGAGGGCTGCTTCGATTGCAATCCCAACCGCCAGAATGGGTCTCAGGGCAAAGCGCTGGCGGCGGAAACGCTGCCCACCGCCATTGATTATGCTGGAATTCGTTTCCAGCTCGCTCGTGCGGGCGGAGGAAGGCTCAACGCTGTGACCGCGCGCGGCCAGACGATTGACCTTCCCGCGGGACAGTACAACCGACTTTACCTCCTGGCTGCCTCCTACGGCGGGGATCAGAAGGACACTTTCCACGTCGGTTACAATTACGTTCCACTCACCATCCAGGACTGGGGCGGGTTCATCGGCCAGTGGGATTACCGAACGTGGAAAGAGAAGCAGGTGGCGCAACCGGTCCCGCCCGAACCCGCCGCCGACGACCACAGCCCGCGCGCAGAGCGAGCCCGGCGGATTCGCGCCTACGTCAAGCAACACGGGCCGATCATGCGAACGGAGCTGGAGTACACGGGCCTGAAGCCGGGCTACATCAAGCGCGCGCCGGTGGCGTGGTTCGCTTCGCACGACCACGCTTCGGACGGCTCCAATGAAGCCTATTCCTATTCTTATCTGTTTGCGTATGATGTGGCCCTTCAACCCGGCGCGAAGGTGCTGACATTGCCCGATAACCCTAGAATACGCGTTCTGGCCGTTACCGTGGCCGAAGAAGCGCCCGAAGTACATCCCGTTCATCCGCTCTACAACACGCTCGCGCGCGACAAGCAGGCCGTCGCCGCCTTGGTCAGGGGAGAGTATTCGTCCCGAAACTCGAATAGGACTGCCCAAGAAACGCCGAGTCGTGATAGGGTGTTGGCCCGCCGATAGGCGACTGAGCGAGGAACAAAAAACACTATGAAGCTGAACTCGATTCTGCTGAAGAGCACCATCGTCGCAGCGCTGGGCGGTCTGCTTTTCGGATTTGACACGGCGGTTATCTCCGGCACGACTCATGGGCTGACCGAGCAGTATCAACTCTCCCATCTTTCCCTCGGCGTCACCGTCGCCATTGCCCTGGTCGGCACGATTTTCGGCGCCGCGCTTGCCGCCATTCCGGGCGACCGGTACGGCCGGCGGGAGAGCCTGCGGTGGCTGGCCATCCTTTATCTCGTTTCCGCGGTCGGCTGCGCTTTTGCCTGGAACTGGTACGCCTTGCTGGGCGCGCGCTTTGTGGCCGGGCTGGGCATCGGCGGCTCGTCGGTGCTCGGGCCGATGTACATTGCTGAAATCGCGCCCGCGAAGTGGCGCGGCCGCCTGGTGGGGGTCTTCCAGTTCGACATCGTTTTCGGAATCCTGCTCGCCTACTTTTCCAATTACGTCATCGGGCAGATGCAGTTTGGAGCCTACGAGTGGCGCTGGATGTTGGGCGTTTCGGGAATTCCCGCCGCGCTCTTCTTCGTCATGCTCTTTGGAATTCCGCGCAGCCCGCGCTGGCTGGTGAAAAAGCGGCGCGTAGATGAAGCACGCCAGGTCCTGCAGCAGGTGGGCGAAGAGAATTTCGAGCAGGAGTTGCAGGACATCATCGCCTCGATTGACGTTGAACACGCGCAGGAGCCGCTGTTTTCGCGCAAGTACCGCGTGCCGATTTTTCTGGCGGTTTCGATCGCCATGTTCAACCAACTATCCGGCATCAACGCGATTCTCTACTACCTGAACGACATCTTCATGCGCGCGGGATTCAGCAAGGTTTCCGGAGAATTGCAGGCGGTCGTGATCGGTGCCACCAACCTCGTTTTCACCGTGATCGCCATGGCGGTGATTGACAAGCTGGGCCGAAAGACGCTGCTGCTGGTCGGATCGGTCGGAACGGCCTTGTGCCTCGGCGGCGTCTCTGCCATATTCTTTTCCGGCAAGCACGAAAGCTTGCTGGTCTGGATGCTGGTGGGCTTCATTGCATCGTTTGCATTTTCGCAAGGAGCGGTGATTTGGGTCTATATCAGCGAGGTATTTCCCAACCAGGTACGGGCCAAGGGGCAGAGCCTGGGCACGTTCACCCATTGGTTTATGAACGCGGGCATTTCCCTGACCTTCCCGCTGCTGGCGGCCTCCTCGGGCGGGTATCCCTTTGTGTTCTTTTCGGTGATGATGGTGCTCCAGTTCTTCGTGGTTCTTTTCATGTATCCCGAAACCAAGGGATTCACGCTCGAGGAGATGCAGAGGAGACTGGGAAT
>OFHG01000808.1_pt1 | contig 11859 bp, 7 predicted proteins | sample 1521931 | NCBI WGS metagenome assembly OFHG01 (sample SAMEA2468438, study PRJEB22500) | soil metagenome | biome: Glassland; feature: Farmland; material: Clay | place: Australia | collected 2013-01-31 | depth 0.55 m
ATCGTGGCCAGGCGGATGATCTGGTCCCGCGGCAGGCCCGTGACCTTCCCCGCGTGGTCGAGGGTGAAGGGCGCGAGGCTCGTTTTGAACTCTGCGAAGCCGTTCGTCCGCGAGGCGATGAACTCCTTCGCCTCCCAGCCCTGGTCCAGGATGTACTTGCCTACCGCGTTCAGCACGACGAGGTCCGTCCCGGGGTTCGGCCGCAGGAAGAGGTCCGCCCGCTCCGCCATCTCGTGCCGGCGGAGGTCGAGGACCGCGAGTTTCTGGCCGTGGAGCTTGCGCGCCCGCTTGACGCGGCTCGCGAGCACGGGGTGGGCCTCCGCGGTGTTCGATCCCACGATGACGACGAGGTCCGCGGCCTCGATGTCCTCGAAGCCGCCGGAGTCGCCTCCGTAGCCGACCGTGCGCCACAGGCCGGTGGTGGCGGGAGACTGGCAGTACCGCGAGCAGTTGTCCACGTTGTTCGTCCCGATCACCGCGCGGGCGAGCTTCTGGGTGAGGTACGACTCCTCGTTCGTCCCCGTGCAGGAGGCGATGACGCCGATGGCGTCGGCCCCGTGCTTCGCCCGGACCTCGGAGAGGCGCCGCGCGACGAGGGCGAGGGCCTCCTCCCAGCTGGCCTCGCGGAACGACCCGTTCTCCGTCCGGATCAGGGGATTCACGAGGCGGTCGGGGCTGTTCACGAAGTCCCAGCCGAACTTGCCCTTGACGCACGTGGCCACGCCGTTCGCGGGGGACTCCGGCGAGGGTTGCACGAGGAGGACCTTCCGGTCCCGCGTCCAGACGTCGAAGGTGCATCCGACGCCGCAGAACGTGCAGACGGTCTTCGTCTTCTTCACGAGCCCCTTGCGCATCTCCCCCTCCACAGTGCTCAGGAGCATGAGCGGGGAGAAGCTCGTCTCCACCTCCTTCACGGCGTCGACCATGCGGTCCTTCACGGACTTCAGGATGCCCGTGACGTAGCCGGCTTGGCCGAGGATCGACTTCTCCATGAGCGCGTTCACGGGGCAGACCGTGCAGCAGGTGCCGCACGAGACGCAGGACGACTCGTTGACCGCGGCGTCGTGGTCCCAGACGACCCGGGGTCGCGGCCGGCTCCAGTCGAGGCTCAGGACCTCGTTCACCACGACGTTCTGGCAGGCCTCGACGCACCGCCCGCAGGCGATGCACTGGTCCGGGTCGTACACGTAGAAGGGGTTCGAGTCGTCGACCGGGTCGCCCTTCGGCTCGAACGCCTGGGATTCGATCCCCATGCGGTACACGGTGTTGTGCAGGACGCAGTCCCCGTTGTTGTTGTCGCAGACCGTGCAGTACATGTTGTGGTTGCGGAGGATCTCCGCCATCGCGTCGAGCTGCGCCTTCCTCGCGTGCCCGCTCTGCGCGGTGATCTGCATGCCGTCCTGGACCGGCGTGGCGCACGCGCGCACGAGGCGACCGCCCACCTCGACCAAGCAGGTGTCGCACGTCTGGAGGGGACCGAGGCTCGGATGGTAGCAGAGTTGCGGGATCTCGATTCCGGCCCGCGCCAGCACGCCCAGAATCGTCTCGCCCGGCCGGGCCTCGCAGCTCCGCGTGTCGGCGACGACCTTCATCCCCGCTCCCCTTCTCCGACGAAGCCGCCTGGATACTTGAACGTTCGTCGACGCCGGGGGACTCGAGACCGTTGCGAGGACCGTCGACTTTTATCGCCGGATGTCGATTAAGGTCGAGCGAAGAGTGGTTCCCTCGGCTCCGTCCGTCTGCCCTCGTTCGGCGTGGCGGGTCTTCAAGGATGCATGGCTCGTGGACCGGATTTCCGCGATGACGGCGGTCGTCCAGCCAGGTCCGGGCCGTTGGTCCCGGCATCGCTTCGGGCCGTGGGGCTCGAGGGCACCGACTCGGCGCCCCCGCCTCCCGTTCCCGTGTTCACGAGGAGGACGGATTCCTCCGTCCGGATCGTGCCTGCGTCCAGGAGGCGTCGCAGGCCGGCCAGGGTCGCGGCACCCTCGAGGCAGGCGCTGATGCCGTCCCTCCGGGCAAGGTCCCGGGCGGCCTGCGCCATCTCCGCATCCGGGACGGCGACGGCCGCCCCCTTGGTCTCCCGCAGGGCGCGCAGGACGATCCGGTCCGCGACCGTGGAGGGGACGCGCAACCCGGCCGCGGCGGTCCGCGGGTCCGGCCAGGGCTCCGCGCGGTCCCGGCCTTCCCGGAAAGCCTTCACCAGGGGTGCGCATCCGTCCGACTGGACGAGACCGATGCGAGGCCACGGTCCCTCGTACCATCCCAGGTCCCGCAGCTCGCCGAGCGCCTTCCAGATCCCCACGACGCCCGTGCCTCCCCCGGTGGGGAAGAGGATCCAGTCCGGCATCTGGGTCGGGGCCTCCCAGATCTCCAGGAGCATCGTCTTCTTCCCCTCGACCCGGTAGGGCTCGCGGAGCGTGGCCACGTTGAACGCCCCCGTGGCCTGGGCGCGGGCCTGGGCCTCCCGACCGGCGTCCGCAATGTTGCCGGGGACGGGGACCACGGTGGCGCCGAACGCCTCCGCTTCGCACGTCGCGGAGGGCGGGGCGCCCGGGGCCACGAAGACGGTCGCGGGCAGCCCGTACGTGGCGGCGTACAGCCCGAGCGCCGCCCCGGCGTTCCCCGCGGTCGGGACCACGAGCGCCTTCGCCCCGAGCGTCTTCGCCATGGGCACCGCCACCGCCATGCCGCGGGCCTTGAACGTCCCCGTGGGGTTCCGCCCCTCGTCCTTCACGAGGAGGTCGCGGAAGCCGAGGTCCTGCGCGAGCCTCGGTGCGTGCAGGATCGGGGTCCCCCCCTCGCCCCGAGACACGATCTCGCGGTCCTCGAGGGGTAGCAGCGGCGCGTACCTCCAGAGGTCGGAACGGGGCCGCAGCCGGTCCCGCGCCACCTCCGGCCCCTCGTAGCGGGCGAAGAGAGGCGCGCCGCAGTCGCACAGGTTCCGCAGGCCGACCTCGTGGCGCTTGGCGCAGGCGGAGCACTCGAGGTAGGCGGGACGCATGCCGCGGCGAAGCCGCGCGGGGTCATACGCTTTGCTCCGCGCGATGGCTTTATGGCCCGGGCCCGCGTTCGATGCGGAGGCCATGGCTCTCGAAACCCCCCGTCTCGACCTCGACGCGGCCTACCGCGACTTGGTCGCGTCGATGCGGTCCCGCGGGCGCGTCCTCGTCGCCTTCTCCGGCGGCGTCGACAGCGGGCTCGTCGCCCGGCTGGGGTACGACGCCCTAGGCGACGCCGCCCTCGCGGTCCTCGCCGATGCGGAGTCGCTCCCACGCCACGAATTCCAGGAGGCGGTGGAGGAGGCGCGGGAGATCGGCATCGCCCTCCGCGTCCTCCCGGTCTCCGAGCTCGCGAACGATGCCTACGTCGCGAACCCATCCAACCGCTGCTACTTCTGCCGCAAGGAGCTCGGCCGGAGCCTGCGCCCGCTCGCCGAGGAGCTCGGCTTCCGGACGATCGCGGACGGGGTCAACCTCTCGGACCTGGCGGACTACCGCCCGGGGATCCAGGCCATGAACGAGGAAGGGTTCTGGCACCCCCTCGTCGAGCACCGCCTCGGGAAGGCGGAGGTCCGCGCCCTGGCGCGCCATCTCGGCCTGAGCTTCCATGCGAAGCCGAGCAACGCCTGCCTCTCCTCGCGCATCGCCTACGGGGAGGTCATCACCTTGGAGAAACTGCAACGCGTCGACGTGGCGGAGTCTGCGGTCCGGGCCCTCGGGTTCCCGGTCGTCCGGGTGCGGGCCCACGAGGGCATCGCCCGGATCGAGGTCCCCCGGGAGGACATCCCCCGGATCACCTCCCCCGAGGTCTCCGAGAAGGTCCTGGCGGCGGTCCGTGGCGCGGGCTTCGTCTACGTCACCGTGGACCTGTCGGGGTACCGCAGTGGCTCGATGAACCAGAGTCTCTAGTTCTTCGCGCCCTTGGCGATGTTCCCGTTCAGGTACTTGCAGTGGAGCCGGTTCAGGTCGTAGCAGTCCGGGCAGGTCTTCGGCCAGTCGATTGTCTTCTGCAGCCGGTGCGTCGTGTCGTCACTGAGCACGTGCTCCATCTCGCAAGCTTCGTCGTGGGACCGGCCGGCGGGGACCCCAAGGTCGACCAGGAAGTACTCCATCGTGCAGTGCCGCCGCAGGATCTTCACCGCGACGTTCGCACCCTTCTTCGTCAGGGTCGCTCCCTGGTACTTCTTGTATTTCACGTACCTGTCCTTCTGGAGGCGCTCGAGCATCTCCGTCACGCTCGAGGGCGCCACCTTCAGGTAGTACGAAATCTCGCCGGTCTTCGCCGCCCCGTGGTTCTGCTGGGAGAGCAGGTAGATGTACTTCAGGTACATCTCCACGTTCTCCGTCAGCTCGATTGCCTGCGCCATGGTTTCGGTTCTCCCAAACAAGGGTCTACACCATAAAGCCTCTAGCCTAAATCGTCGGATGATATGTACTGTACTTGCGGTAGACTTAGTCTCATGAATTCGCGGACCCTGGCGGTTTAGGACCGCCGGAGAGCGCTTTCGGTCGCCCTAACGGTTAAATATTACGCCGTTATAGAGCGCGAAGAACGAGGCATCCTCCGTGGCCACCGCGGGCATCGCGCCGGGACTCATCATCGGCCTACGCGAGGGCCTCGAGGCGGCGCTCGTCATCGGAATCATCCTCGGGTACCTCGTGAAGGTGGGGCGGGCCGAGCTCCGTAGGTACGTGTACGCGGGCACCGCCGCGGCTTTCGCCGCCAGCGGCGCCGTGGCGGGCATCCTGTTCCTCCTCGGGGCGGAGTTCGAGGGGGCTGCGGAGGCGGCGTTCGAGGGGTTCGCCCTCATCCTGGCGGTCGTCGTCCTGACTTCCATGGTCTTCTGGATGATGAAGGCCTCGAAGAACCTCTCCGTGCACGTCCGGAAGCGCATCGACGCGTACCTGGACGGCAGCCGGTTCGTGGGGCTCGTCGCCCTCTCCTTCCTGGTCGTGTTCCGGGAAGGGATCGAGACCGCGCTCCTCATGTTCGGCGCGGGCGCGGAGACCACCGCGGCGGACGCGACCGTCGGCGTGGGGCTCGGCCTCCTCGTCGCCGGGGTCCTCGGCGTGGGCATCATGCGCCTCTCCTGGCGCATCCCCCTCCACCGTTTCTTCCAGGTCACCGGCGTCGCCCTCGTCGTGATCGGGGCCGGGCTGTTCGCCTGGGGCGTCCACGAGTTCCAGGACGCGTTCGGGTGGACCCTCGGGAGCGGCCTCGTGTACAACCTGAGCGGTGTCTTCTCCTCAGGCCCGGAGAACCCCGTCGGCTACCTGCTCCGGGGAATCGTCGGCTACAACGACGCCCCGACCGTCCTCGAGGCGGTCGCCTACGTGGGATACTGGGCCTTCACCCTGCTCGTCTACCTCGGGATCCGGACCGGGAAGATCACGGTCGTCACCGAGCCCCTTCGCCGGCTCCTTCGGTCCCTCGTCCCCGCCAGGGAAGGCGCCTCCGGGGAGATGGAATGAACGAGGGCTTCCGCTGCGCGGAATCGATGCCAGAAGGGACACGGCGCGCCCGCCGGTCGTCGGCCGCGCGCCTTACGGGTTGATCTTGATGGCTTTCGTCGGGCAGGCCGTCTCGCACGCCATGCAGTCGATGCAGTCCGATTCCCGGATCGGCTCGGACTTGTCCGTGCGGTACTTGTCCCACTCCGGGCTTCCCTTGTCGACGATCTTGTCGTTGCCCGTGCCCTTCTTCCCGGGCGCGAGTTCCCACTCGAACACGTCGACGGGGCAGACGTCCATGCAGACGCCGTCGGCGACGCAGGCCTCCCAGTCCACCGCGACGTGGGTCCCGTGGATCCCCAGCTTCGTCGGGTAGGGGTTGCCGTTCGCGTCGTTCCGCTGCACGCCCTCGCCGAGGATCTTGTGGTTGTTGTGGGTCCCCGTCTCCGGGTACTCGTCCGGCTTGTTCATGAAGTCCGGGTCAATGGGCTTGGGTGCGTAATCGACCTCGCGCGTCATGTGACTGCCTCCGATAGGGTGCGGCCCGACCCCCGTTTTCGGAGCCGGGCGGCGAGAGCAATACGGGTTCCCCTTTTGAACTCTCCGGTATTTCGTGTAATGGTTTCCTCGCGTCCTCCCTGATATGCGTTGACAACGCAAGGAAACGCACCGCCTCCGGGCGACGGGCGAAACGTATATCCCGCGACTCCGCCGTCCGCGGCGCGTGGCGCGACGCGAGCGGGGACCGTCCACGCGGGCCATCCACGGACGGCGACGCAGGGGCTACGGTCCCCTCGTGACGCCGATCTACGCGAACTCGACCTGGGCGCTCGAATCCGTCGGGCAGGGGGCCTCCTTCTCCCACGTGACCGCACCCGAGGCCTTCTACACGCGCTGGGGCAACCCGACCCTGCGGGACCTGGAGGCGTCCCTGGCGGACCTCGAGGGCGGCGCGCGCGCCCTCGTCGCCGGATCGGGCATGGGCGCGATCGCGTCCGCGATCCTCACCTGCGTGGACCGCGGGGACCACGTGGTCGCGGGGGCCAGCCTCTACACCGCGACGACGGAGATCTTCACGCGCCTCCTCCCCCGGTTCGGGGTGCGGACGACCTTCGTGGACCCGAGGGAGCCGGACGCCTGGCTCCGGGCCGTGACGCCGGAGACGCGCCTCGTGTACGTCGAGACCCCCGCGAACCCGACGATGATCCTGACGGACTTCCGCGAGGCGGTCCGGGCCGCGAAGTCCTCAGGCGCGACCGTCCTCGCGGACAACACCTTCGCCTCGCCGGTGAACCAGCGCCCGCTCGACTTCGGGGTCGATGCGGTCCTGCACAGCGCGACGAAGTACCTCGGGGGCCACAGCGACGTGGTCGCCGGGGCCGTCGTCACGCGCACGCCGCGGCTCTTCGACCGCATCTGGTTCACGTACAAGATGCTCGGGCCTACGCTGGGCCCGTTCGAGGCGTTCCTCGTGCGCCGCGGGGTGAAGTCCCTCCCCCTCCGCATGCGGCAGCACAACGCGAACGCGCAGGCGCTGGCGGAGTTCCTCGAGGACCACCGCGCCGTGAAGGCGGTCCACTACCCCGGCCTGCGGTCGTTCCCCCAGCACGCCCTCGCGAAGCGCCAGATGAAGGGGTTCGGAGCGATGCTGAGCTTCGAGCCCCGCGGCGGGTACCGCGTGGGCAAGCGGTTCGTGGAATCCGTTCAGGTGGCCACCCTGGCGGTCAGCCTCGGGGGGATGGAGACGCTGGTCCAGCACCCCGCGTCCATGACCCATGGCCCCCTCACGGACGAGGAGCGGAAGACGAGCGGCGTGACGGAGGGCCTCGTGCGGGTGAGCGTCGGCCTCGAGGACACAGACGACCTCATCGAGGATTTCGACGTGGCCCTGCGCAAAGCCCAGCGCTGAACCCTTCCGTCTGGACGGCCCGCCTCAGTGGAGGACGCCCTCGAACCGCAGGAGCTTCTTCTTCCATTCGATGAGATCTGCGTCCCCGCCGAGGTGTTCCGCGGCCACGACCCGGTGGGTAGGGATCACGATGTCGATCGGGCATCTGCCGAGCGCGTTGCCGACCGCGCGCTGCGCCTTCGGCCGGCCGATCGCCAGGGCCACTTGGCGGTAGGTCGCGACCCTCCCGAAGGGGATACACTGCGTCGCGGCGTACACCTGCCGCTCGAACTGAGTCGCCCAGCTCAGGTCCACGGGGATGTCCCGCAGGCCCCTCCGCTCGCCGCGGAAGAACGCGCGCACCTCGCGGACGATCGGGTCGCGTGTGCGCTTGGTGGGTTCGGCGTCCGTGAGGCGCAGGGCTTGCAGCCGCCCCGCCTCCGTGACGATTTCGATGCCGCCGAGGGGCGTCGTGATGACGTGGCGCGCCGTGGGAAGGCTCCGTCTCCCGCAGCGCGATCGTCCACATGACCCTTGCCCCCGCGAACGAAGGGCCCGCACAGGTCACTTGGCGGTCTCGGCGCCGAGCTGGGCAGCCAAGGCCCTGAGCTCCTCCTCTTTCTTCCGGAGCTTCTCCTCCCGGTCCAGGAGATCGAGGGCTTTCTTCTGGATGATTTTCACGCGGTTCTCGACGTCCCGCTTCCACTCATCCGTGTCGATCGTGGACCGGCCGGCCTTCTCCGCCTCGGCGAGCTTCGCCTTGAGCTTCTCGTTGTCCTGCTTGGCCTTCTCGAGCTTGGTGGCGAGCTCGTCCCGTTCCGTGTCGAGGGAGCGCTCCTTCATCTCGAGCGCTTGGCCGCGGGCTTCGAGCGCCCGGTCCCGCTCCTCGGCCCGGTTCTCGCGGCCGCGGATCTTCTCCTCGCGGTCGAGGACGTCGAGGGCCTTCTTCTGGAGGAACCGCATGTTCTTGGAGACCTCGGCCTGCATCGCCTCCGCCTGGGCCTTCCTCTTCTGGGCGTCGGCGGCGACCGTCTCGGCCTCCTTCCGGGTCTGGGAGGCCACCCGGTGGTGCTCGTCCGCCTCGCGGGCGCGCTGCTCGTGTTCCTTCTTCATCCGGTCGAGCGTCTGCATGCCCTCGACGAGTTCCGCGTCGCGGCGGGTCAGCGCGGCCTCCTGGGCGGCGAGCGCGCTCTCCCGGGAGGCAAACCCCTTCTCCCGCGCGACCAGCTCGGCCTCCTTGTGGTTGAGGTCTTCCATGAGGTTGTCCGCGCGCTGCAGCTCCGTGGTCAGCACCTGATCGCGCTTCGCCAGATCCGCGAGGCGGCCCTCCAGGGCCGACCGGCGGGACTCGTCCTCCGCCTGGCGCTTGTCCATCTGGGCCGCGAGGGCGGCGATGCGCGACGCCTCCTGGTCCAGGCCGGCCTTGCGCGCCCGGAGTTCCTCGGATGCCTCCGCGTTCCTCTTCTCGAGGGCGGCGAGGCGGTTGCCGAGTTCGTCGAGCTCCTTCGAGCGGGAGCCGAGCGCGACCTCCTTGGCCCCGAGGGTCTGGGAGGCCTCGCGGAGCTGGGTCATCTGCCGTTCGAGGTCCTTCTCCGCTTTCTCCGCGTCCGTGCGCCTACGGTCGAGTTCAGCCTGCGCGGCCGCGAGTTCCTCGCCCTGTCGCTTCGCCGCCTTCTCCGTTTCCGCGGCGACGTAGATGCGGCGCTGGGAATCTTCGATGAGGCGCTCGGCCTGCTGAGTCTGCTCGCCAGCCGCGTCCCGCGTGGCCTCGAGCTGCTTGAGTTCCTCGCTCCGGCGGGCCGCCCAGCTCGCCTTCTCCGCCTCGAAGGACTGTCGGGAGCCGAGGATCTCTTCCTCCATGGACTTGAGTTCCCCGAATCGCTTGTCGGCACGGGCGGCGTTGGCCTCCAGCTCCTCCTGCTTCGCCGCTTGGGCCTTCGCCTGGGCCTCGAGGCGGGTGCGCTCGATCTGCGCCTGCGTCTGCTGGGCGTTCAGGCTCCGTTCCCGTTGCTCGAGTTCCTCCATGCGCTTCTGGATCTCGGCCTGGCGCGTTTCCGCGCTGGCCGCGAGTTGCGCCTCCTGCGACTTCAGGCTCTCCTGGAGTTCCCGCCATTCCTTCTGGCGGTCCGCGGCCTCCGCCTCGAACGTCCGCACGGTCTCGTCGAAGTTGGCCCTGCGCGCCTTCTGGGCCTCTTCGCTCTGCGCGAGGGCCCCTTCCCGGGCCGCGATCTCCGCGAGCCGGGCCTCCGCCTGCCGCTCCCGGGACTCGAACTCCCGGAGGCGGGCCTCGAGATCGTGCTCCTCGGCCCGGACCTCGTCCTCTCGGGCGGCGATGCCCTTCTCCCGGCCCGCCAGCTCCTTCGCCTTGGTGCCGAGCTTGTCCTGGAGCGCCGAGGACTCGCGTTCGAGCCGCTCCCTCTCGGAGAGGAGGTCTGCGTCCTTGGCGGCCAGGGACTGGCGCACGGCGTCCGCCTCGTTGTGCGAGCGGAGGGTTTCCGCCTCGAACTTCTCGCGGGCCTGGGTGAGCTCAAGCTGTCCCGCCTGGATCCGCTGCTCCGTCATCTGAAGATCCACGCGTTCGCGGCCGAGCCGGTCCTCCGCCTGGCGCAACTGGTCTTGGGCGCTGACGAGGCTGGCCTCGCGGGCGGCGAGGTCCGCCTCCCGCGCGTCGACGGTGTCCTGGCGAGCCCCGAGTTCCGTCTCCCGGTCCTTGAGCTTCTGGGTTTGGGTGGCCAGCTCGGATTCCCACTGCGCCTTCCGTCCCGCGAGCTCGGTCTCCGCGGCCTGGAAGGCCTCGGCGCGCTTCTCCAGTTCGACGGACTGGGCCGCGGCCTCCTCCCGGACGCTCCGCTCCCGTGACTCGATTTCCATGGCGCGCTGCTCGAGCTCGGCCCGGAGGCGGTCGGCCCCGGCCTTCAGCTCGTTGGCGGCCTGGAGGGTCTCCGCCGCGGTCTTCTCCCGCTTGCCGATCTCGCTCTCGTTGCGGGCGACCCACTCGACATCCGTCTGGACCTTCCCCTCGCGCTCCTTCAGCTCCTCCTCCCGTTGCTCGACGCGGAGCATCCGGCCCGCCCACGACTCGCGGACGTCCTGCATTTCCTTCTCGAAGGTCTCCTTCTGCTCCTTGAGGAGGGCCTGCTCCGAGTCCAGCGTTGCCTGCCAGGTGCGGAGCTCGTCGGCCTTCCGGGCCTCGTCGTCCCGGAGCTTGGCGGTGCGCGCCTCGATGTCCCGGGACATCGCACCCAGCTCGGCCTTCCTGGACTCGAGCTCCGCGCGGTCCTTGTCGAGCTTCGCGGACTGGATCTCCAGGTCCTCCTCGCGCGCGGCGAGGTCGGAGAGGCGCTGGGCGTTCTCCTCCGCCTGGGCCCGGATCTCGGTCTCCCGGTCGGCGAGCCCCTGCTCCTTGGCCTCGAGTTCGATCTCCTTCGATGCGATCCACTGGTTCTTGTCGGCCGTGGCGGCATCGAAATCCTGGCGGTCCTTGGTGAGCCTCATGCGAGCCTCGCCCAGCGTCCTCTCGTGGTCGGCCATCTCGGCCTCGCGCCGCTTCATCTCGAGATCGAACGCGGCGACCTGGGCCTCCAGCTCCTGGCGCTGGGCGTCAAAGGCGCCCTTCGCGTCCTGGAAGATGAGCTTCTCCTGCCGCAGCGCGTCCTCCCGGTCCTGGAGCGCCGCCATCTGCTGCTGGATCTCGAGGGCCTTCGCGGCGACCAGGTCCTGCTGGCTTTCGAACGCGGTGCGCTCGTCCGAGAGGGTCTTCTCCCTCGCCTGCAGGTCGGCCTCCTTCCCCAGGAGCGCGGCCTCCCTCGGACCCAGGTTCGCCTTGAGGTCTTCGAGGTCGTGCATGGTCTGCGCGGTCACCGCCTCCTTCTCCTTGAGGTCCGTCGCCTCCGCGTCGAGGGCTTCGCGGTCCTCGGCCAGTTTCCCGGAATCCTGGTCCAGCTCCTTCCGCTCCGTCTCGAGCGCCTGGGTGCGGGTGGCAAGATCCGCGTCGCGCATCCGGAGGTCCGTGGCGAGGGCGGTCAGCCGCGCTTCCTCGCCCTCGAGGGCCCTCGTCCTCGCCTCGAGCGCCGACGCACCGGTGGCCACGTCGGATTCGCGCTGCATGAGCGCGGCCTCGCGCGGCTCGAGTTCGGCCAGCTTCGTCTGCAACGCGATGCGTGTCTCCTCCGCCGCCTTCTCGCGCGTCTCCAAGTCCGCGACCCTGGAATTGAGTCGGTCCTGTTGCGCGTCCAACTGGACGGTCAGCTCATCCAGGGAGCTCCGCTCCTCCGTGAGATCTTCCTCGAGCTTGCGCGCGTCCTGGGCCTTCAGGTGGTAGTCCTCCAGGTCGGCGGTGAGCTTCGTTTCGGCGGCGGTCAGGGTCTCCTCCCGCTCGGCGATGTCCTTCTCCTTGGCGGACAGCGCGGTCTCGCGGGCCGCGAGGCCTTCCTCCCGAGGCGCGATTCCCGCCCCCCGCGCCTCGAGCGACTCGACGGCGCCCGCGAGTGCCTTCCGCTGCCCCCCCCGTTCCGGCGAGGG
>OFHG01000809.1_pt1 | contig 11855 bp, 10 predicted proteins | sample 1521931 | NCBI WGS metagenome assembly OFHG01 (sample SAMEA2468438, study PRJEB22500) | soil metagenome | biome: Glassland; feature: Farmland; material: Clay | place: Australia | collected 2013-01-31 | depth 0.55 m
CGGCACTACTGGGCATGAGCGAGTTCCACACCCGCGAATACGCGCGCGCCCTGGACCACTTGCAGCGGACCACCGCTCTCGGGCTGGGGGACCGTAAGCAGATGTCGCAATCAGTCTTCTATGTGATTGCGGTCCTGCTGACTCGATTCGAGCAATACGATGAAAGCATGACGCTGCTCTACGGGCTGGTCGGTTCGGGCGCGGCCGAGGCTCCGCTGGTGGAGCCTGCCGGGCTGGCAGCCTTGCGGATGCCGCTGCTTCCCACGGAAATCCCTCCGGACCGGCGCGAGATGATTCGCAAAGCGGGCGCGGGTGCCTTCGCTTTGTACGCCCAGCATTATGACGAAGCCGCGAAACTCTTCCGCGATATCGCGACAACACATCCGAACGAACCCGGCGTGCACTTTCTTTACGGAGCGTTCCTGATAAATACGCGCCCGGAAGAGGGAATTCGAGAGATGCAGCGAGAACTGGAAATCTCTCCCTTCCACGTGCCGGCGAGAATGCGGCTCGCCGAGGAATTCGTGAAGGAAGGCAAGCTCGACCAGGCACTGCCGTTGGCGGAGGAGGCCGTCAAGTTTGACCCCAGGAACGCTTCGGCGCACATGGTGTACGGCGAGGCCCTGGTGGCGAAGGGAGACCTTTCCGGGGGCATTCGCGAACTCGAGAAGGCGCGGGCCCAGGCGCCGGAGATGATGAGGCTCCGGTGGGACCTTTTCCGGGCCTACACGGCCGCAGGCCGCAGCGAGGATGCCAGCCGGGAGAAGGCGGACATCGAGAAACTCAGGCCGAAAGGAACCGGGTAGGAACGGGCGTTCCGGCCGATGATCTTATGAGCCGTGGATTTTCCATGAATCAGACCAGGCGCATGCTGCTGTGCGCGGCCGGAGCGGCAACCTTCCTGTGGACATTGTCTGTGGGAGCGGCACCGGGCAACCCTTCCATCCACTTCACGTTTCAAGCCATCCCCTTTGCGCTGGACAGTTGCGAAACTCCCCAGAGGCACGCACCCGAAACCATGGCCGGCGGCGTCGCCGTGTTCGATTATGACAACGACGGCAACCTGGATATCTTCTTTACAAACGGCGCGGACATCTCCAGCCTGACGAAGACCTCGCCCAAATACTGGGACCGGCTTTTCCGCAACAACGGGGACGGCACCTTCGCCGACGTCACGGAGAAAGCCGGGCTGGTTGGAACCGGCTACGACAATGGCGCCGCGGTCGGCGACTACGACAACGATGGGTGCGAGGACCTGTTTGTAGGCGGCGTCTACCGGGACACGCTGTACCACAACAACGGGGACGGGACCTTCACCGACGTCACCGAAAAGGCCGGGCTTGCTCACCCCCATCATGAATACGGACCTCTGTGGTCGGTAGGCGCGGCCTGGCTGGACGTCAACAATGACGGGCTGCTCGATCTCTTCGTGCTGAATTACCTGAGCTGGGATGGCACGAAGGAGCCGGTCTGCATCTTCGACGGCAGGCCGGAATACTGCCACCCGAAGTTCTACAAGGAGCTTCCTGACCAGTTGTTCCTCAACAAGGGAGACGGCACGTTTGTGGATGTCTCCGCGGAATCGGGCATTCGCGCGCATCCGGGGAAAGCCATGGGGGTGGGCGTCGCCGACTACGACGGTGACGGCCTGCTCGACCTGTTTCTCACCAACGACAAGCTCTTCAACTTTCTGTTCCATAACAAGGGCAACGGGCGGTTCGAAGAGGTGGCGTTTGAGACCGGCGTGGCCTTGCCCGAGCATGGGAACCTGATCTCCGGCATGGGTGTGGATTTTCGGGACCTGAACAACAATGGCTTTCCCGACATCGCGCTTGCCGCGCTTGAGAACGAGACTTTCCCTTTGTACCAGAATGACGGCACCGGAGGATTCGAAGAGATCACGGCGCGGAGCGGGATGACAACGCTCAGCAGTCCCATGGCCGGATACAGCCCGAACATCGCGGACTTCGACAACGATGGCTGGAAGGACCTCTTCGTCAGCCGGGGGCACGTGCAATCGCTCGCCATGGCCGAGCGCGCGCATATCGAGCAATTCAATACAGTCTTCCGAAATACGGCGAATGGCCGATGGCATGCCTTGACGGAAGAAGCGGGTTTTGCATCACAAGCGCCCCGACGGCATCGTGGCGCGGCAACCGGCGACTTCAATCATGACGGCAGGCTCGATATCGTGGTGTCTGCCCTTAGCGCCCCGGCGGAAATATGGATGAACGACAGCCCGGCTGGCCATCACTGGCTGGAACTGGCTCTCGAAGGGACAAAAAGCAACCGGGATGCGATCGGGGCGCGAATCCGGATTTCAGCCGGGGGACAAAAGCAGTTCAATCAGGTCACGACCGCCGCCGGTTATGCCTCCTCCAGCGCCGGGCCGGTGCACTTTGGCCTGGGTACGGCGACGACGGTTGATGAGATCGAGATCCGGTGGCCGTCAGGGACTACGCAGATGCTCAAAAAGGTGCCTGCGGACCAGATCCTGCGGGTTAAAGAACCCCGCTAGCAATCAGGGTTTGGGCCGGGCATTCCCGTTGCGGGCCTTTTCGTTGAGTTTGATGACGATTTCCCGCTCGCGGCGGCTGTCCTCCGGGCGGCCCAGCCGCGAGTACAGCACGGCTAGCTGAACGTGGACTTCCTGAAACTCGGGCCACTCCCGCGCCACCTGTTCAAGTTCCTTCCTGGCCTCCTCGAGACGGCCCAGCGCGGCATCCAGCGCTCCCATCTGGAAACGCGCCGCGACCGAATCCGGCCGCAGGCGCAGGGCACGCTTGATAAAGGGGACGGCTTCCGCATGCTGGCCGTTGTGCCGGAGCAGGCCGCTCAGGTAGAGATTGTCCTCGAAGTCGTTCGGGTCGGCCTTGAGCGCGCGCTCGAAAGCCGTCCTGGCGCTTTGGTTGTCCCCGTTGTCGAGCAGCGCCTGTCCGTACAGGGACCAGCCACCCGGCAGAGCCGGGTTCAAATCAAGAGCCTTGCGGATCGTGGGGGCGGCACGCCGGTTGTCCCCCGCCGCGAGTTGGGCCGCCCCCATCAGCAGATTTGCTTCTGCGGTGTTTCCGTCCTTCAGAACTCGATCGATGATGACCTGCCCCTTCTGAGTCTGCCCCTCTCGAATGAGCGCCGTACCGAGCGCATAGACAATGGCGCGATCCTTCGGGCTGGCCCGGTAAGCCGGCTCGAGCAGCGTGACCGCCTGCCGGTTTCGTCCCAGGCGGAGGTAGCAGTCGGCAAGCAGGTAGAGTGATTGCCGGTTGTCAGGATGCTGCCGGCGAAGGGTTTCGAGTTCGGTGGCGGCCTTGCCGAAGTCCGCCTGTTTGTACCAGGCGAGGGCCAGGTTGAGCCGGACGATGGGATTACTCGGATCGAGCTTCAACGCCTTGCGGTACTCACTCACCGCCTCGCTATAACGGCCCAGGCGCGCCAGCGCGACGCCCAGGTTCGTTCGGGCTTCCAGCGAATCTGGCTGGAGTTTCAGCAACTGTTCGTAGAGGGTGATCGCCTTCTGGACATGGCCCTGATCGTATGCCGCCACGGCGTTTTTGTATAGCTCTTGTGGGGACGGTGAGGGTGCCTGCGCTCTCGCAAGTGGCGAGATGGCGAGCAGCGCCGCAAGAAGGTACGAGCACGGCGTGCTCGGTCTGCCAGAGAGAAGTCTGCTTGTGATCCACAGGCGTTTTCGCCGCGCAGTGCAGGAAAGAGGTGTTCCGCCAGCCGGCGACTGCCGCCTGATGGTCAAAGAATTCGTCATGCCAGCCGGAATTATACCAATTTCAGCCGGTTATTCCGCGGCTGCTGCGCGCCGGCCTGCGGCCGTCCTGTCGCAACCGTTTTTAAGAGAGGGTTTCTATCGACGGGTAGATTCAGATAAGACTGGCGGCTGCCTGGCGGATGATGCTGAGGACGAAGGACGGGAAAGTCCCCAGCCACACCAGCAGAAGGGCGAGTGCCACCAGAACGTAGCTGCCGGAAACGGATATGGAAGCAAGCGAGGGTGCGGGCTCAGCGCCTGCCGTGCTGTACAGGGCAACGACAACTCGCAGGTAGTAATAGAGACCGATGGTGCTGGTCACGATGAGGACGATAAGAAGGCCCCAGATGGACGCGGAAGCTCCCGCTGCCACGATGAAGAATTTCGCGACGAACCCTGCGGTCAACGGAATGCCCGCCAGCGAAAGCAGCATCAGCGTAAAGATACCGGCGAGGAGCGGCTTCCGCCAGAACAGGCCGCGGTAGTCTTCCAGCGAGTCGGAGTCCCGCCGGCCGTCCGACATGACGGTCAGGACTCCAAAGGCCCCGATCGTAGTCACGAAATAGGCCACCAGGTAAAAGCTCACGGCTTCCGCCGCCCGGCTGCCTCCCGCCAGGAAGGCCACCATCAGATAACCCAGGTGGGCGATGGACGAGTAAGCCAGGATGCGCTTGACGTTGTTCTGCAGCAGCGCCAGGAGATTGCCGACAAACATGGAAGCAATGGCGATGATAGCCAGCACCAGGAAGATGGAGGGGAAGCCCTGAGAGCCGGTCTGGTAGAAATAGCGCAGGAGCAGGGCAAACATGGCGCCTTTTGAAACCGATGCGATGAAAGCCGTGACGGGCGCGGGCGCGCCCTCGTAGACGTCGGCTGTCCACATGTGGAACGGAACCAGGGCCAACTTGAAGCCGATGCCGGTCACGATGAAGACCAGTCCCACAAGCAGAGAGTCGCTGCGGTGAAAACCGCTTCTCTGCAGCGCGGCAATCTGGATGAATTGCATGGTGCCCAGTTCGCTGTAGATCAGGGCCATGCCGAAGAGCAGAAAGGCCGCTGAAGCCGCGGCCAGAATCAGATACTTCAAGCCTGCTTCCAGCGAAATGCCGCGGGTCCGGGTGTAGGCGGCCAGAGCGTAGAGGGAGACGCTGAGGATCTCCAGTCCCAGAAAGAACGACACAAAATGATTGCTGGTGACCAGCACAGCAGAGCCCAGCAGAGCGGTCAGCAGGAGGACGTAAAGTTCTTCGCGGTTGATTTCCAGCTTTTCGAAATAGCCGTAAGCAAGCAGCACGACGGCGATGGTGGCTAGAGACATCAACCCAATGAAGAAGAGCGCGAACCTGTCGATGATGAGCAGCGGCGTGACCTGCCGCGGGCCCACGGCACCCGCGGGCCACAGGGAGATGAAAGTGGCCGCCAAGCCGACCACCGACGTCCACATGGCCAGCGCGTGATTCCGCCGGGCGGCGATCATCAACATTATGACCACCGGTGTCGCCCCGAGGATCAGGAGCGGCAGCAGAGCCACAAAATCAGTGGCGTTCACTCTTCGCCTCCGTCACGGGTAATGTTCTATCAAGCTTCTGTCGGGCGGTTTCCCACGCCGGGCGGTTCTCCCTTACCAGAATGGACTGCGGATAAGACCACTTCTGCAAGTCCTTCAAGACGGGACTAAAGGTGTTGAGGACCGGCTGGGGGTAGAGGCCCAACCAGAGCAGAATCGCCGCCATGGGGAGGATCATGAGCCATTCGCGTACGGCCAGGTCGGCGACCTTCCAGTTGTTGGTGTTGGGGCCGTGGAAAGCACGCTGGACGAACCGCACGCCATAGAGCGTGGACGCCAGGATTCCCACGGCCGCCAGTGCCGTAATGACGGGATAATCGCGGTAGGAACCCAGCAGAACCAGGAATTCACCAACAAAGTCCCCCAGCCCGGGAAGGCCCATGGAGGCGAGAGCGAAGAACATCCCGGCTCCGCTCAACCTGGGAATGGTGGCCCAAAGTCCGCCCAGGCGGTCAACCTCCCGCGTGTGGGTGCGTTCATAAACCTGCCCGACCATAACGAAGAGCCCGCCGGTGCTGATGGCGTGGCAGATCATACCCAGCAGGGCGCCCTGCAGCGCCAGATCGTTCCACACAAAGATGCCGAGGAGGACAAATCCCAGGTGCGAGACACTGGTGTAGGCCACCAGCCTTTTCAGGTCGGTTTGTCCAAAGGCCATGATGGAGCCGTACAGGATGCCGATGACCGCCAGCACCAGAACAATCGGGGTGAAAACGTGAGCCGCTTGAGGGAAGAGGGGCACGACGAAGCGGATCAATCCGTAAGCTCCGGTCTTGAGCAGCAGACCCGCAAGGATCACACTGCCGGCGGTGGGCGCCTCGGTGTGGGCATCGGGTAGCCAGGTGTGCAGCGGGAACATGGGGAGCTTCACCGCGAAGGCAACAAAGAACCCCAGCATGATCAGCATGGCCGTGGGGAGCGGAATATGCGTGCCCAGCAGATCCTGGTACTCAAACGTGTAGATGCCTGTTTCCTGGTGATGAATGAAATAGAGCGACAGGATGGAAATGAGCATCAGCAGGCCGCTGATCTGCGTGAAAATGAAGAATTTCACGGCAGCGTAAACACGACGCTCGTGGCCCCAGATGGCAATGAGGAAATACATGGGGACAAGCATCAGCTCCCACGCGAAATAGAAGAGGAACAGATCAACTGCCAGGAAGACGCCGAGGATTCCCCCAGAACCCACATCAGGTTCATGTGGAAGAAGCCGACGCAATCGGTGATCTCCCGCCACGAGGCTAGTATGGCCAGGATGCCGACGACCAGGGTCAGGAGAACCATGAGCAGGCTCAGCCCATCCATGGCGAGATGGAAGTGGATGCCGAACTGGGGAATCCAACTCCAGTTGAGCTGGTCAAACCAGCGGTTCTGCGGAAGAAGGCTGATTTGGGAAGAACTCTTTGCCCAGAGGCCGAGGGTGATAAGGAAGTCGACGGCGACAGCGATGAGAGAAATCCACCGTGCGGCTAGGGTGCTGATGCGCCCGACAAACCATGCCAGGATGCCGGCGCCGAGAAGGATCGCGATGAGCCAGAACAGAATCATAGGAACAATACAATGGCCCCAAAGATGATGGAACCGAGCACAATACTGGTGGCGTACCAGCGCACACGGCCGGTCTGCGTCACCTTCAGCCCGTAGTGAAAGACCTTCGTTACAAGGGCAATGGCGGTGTAGAAGAAATCGACGAAGTCCCGCTTGTTCACCCGGGCAACCCAGACGACGGGCCGGACAAAGACGGTGTCATACAGCCAGTCAAAGCCCCAGCCCGCGAACCAGAAACGATGAAGCGCCTTGCCGATGGCGGGCGCCGTCAACGCCGCGGCGTATTCACGCCGCTTGATGAAGAAGAAATAGGCCAGGTAAAGCCCGATGGCAAAGGCCAGGGTCACGAAGGCTTCGGAGATCATCTCTGTCATCATTCCAGAATGGGTTTCCACGACCGGCGGCAGGGCGCGGTGCAGGAAACCCGTGAACAGGTGGATGTCACCCATTCCCGGGGGAGTATTGACGAATCCGCCCACCAGCGAAAGGACCGCGAGCGTGATCACAGGAACCTTGATGGCGAGTCCCGGCCTCTTGGTGACGGGAGTCTTGGCCTCGCCGTAGAACACAAGAAAGATCAGCCGGAAGGTGTAGACCGCCGTCAACAGGACGCCGATGACGGCTGCCCGCCACAGCGCGTGACTGCCGCTTGTGGAAGCCCAGGAGTCCCAGATAATCAATCCCTTGCTGTAGAAACCGGCCGTGATCAGTGGCAACCCGGCCAGCGCGCAGCCGGCGCTCAGGAAGGTCCAGAATGCGACGGGCAGTTCTTTTCGCAGGCCGCCCATCTTGAAGATGTTGTGTTCGTGATGGAGCGCCTCAATGACGATGCCGGCGCCAAGGAACAGCAGGGCTTTGAAGAAGGCATGCGTCATGAAGTGAAAGATGGCCGCGGACCACGCACCCACGCCAAGGGCCAGAAACATGTAACCGATCTGGCTGATGGTGGAATAGGCCAGCACCCGCTTGATGTCGGACTGCGTCAGGGCGCTGAATCCGGAAAGAATCAGCGTGGCTGCTCCCACAATCGCCACCACCATCTGTGCAGAGGGCGCAATGGCGAACAACGTGTGCGTGCGGGCAATCAGGTAGACGCCCGCCGTCACCATGGTGGCGGCATGGATGAGCGCGCTGGTGGGTGTGGGGCCGGCCATGGCATCCGGCAGCCAGGTCTGGAGGGGCAGTTGCGCGGACTTGCCGACGGCCCCGCCGAGCAGCAGGAGGCATGCGGCGATGGCAAGGCCGGAGTTGACGGGCCATTGGGCCACTGCCCGGTGCAGGAGCTCTTGGATATCGAGTGTCCCCAGGTGTTTGAACAGGAGGAACAGGCCGATGATCATGGCCGTATCGCCGACGCGCGTGACGATGAAGGCCTTGCGCGCGGCCCGACCGTTGACGGGATCGGTGTACCAGAAGCCGATCAGCAGGTAACTGCAGAGTCCCACTCCTTCCCAGCCCAGGAAGAGCAGGAGCAGGTTGTTGCCCAGGAGCAACGTAACCATCGACGCCACGAACAGGTTCATGTAGGCGAAGAACCGGCTGTAGCCTTCGTCGTTGATCATGAACTCGGCGGAATAGAGGTGAATCAAGAAGCTGACGAAGGTGACGACCATGGTCATCACCAGCGAGAGCGCATCCAGGTAGAAGGCAATCTGCGGCTGGAAATTCCCCACGCTGATCCAGGTCCACAGGACTTGGGTGTAGGAATTTCCGGCCGGCGGGGACACCATGAAACTGATCGTGATGAGGCCGGAGACCACGGCCGCGAGGCCGATGGACCCGACACCCAAAGCCGCCACGGCCTTGCGAGAGAGACGCGGGCCGAAAAGAATCAGCACCAGCGAACTGGCAATCGGAATGGCGGGAATCAACCAGAGTAACTCGAGCACGTTATCCCCTCATCTCACTTACGGCATCGGCGTCCAGGGACTTGAACTTCTGATAGATCTGCAACACCAGCGCCAGTCCTACGGCAACTTCAGCCGCCGCCATCGCCAGGATGAAAATGAAGACCACCTGGCCGTCCGCCTGTCCCCATCGGGAGCCGGCCACCACAAACGCCAGCCCCGCGGCGTTGAGCATGACCTCCAACGACATCAGAATGAAAATAACATTACGACGAACGAGAAGCCCGGTCAGTCCCAGCACGAACAAGATCCCCGCCAGGAGCAGACCGTGATTCACGGGTACCCACGTCATGTTGAATCTCCCACTTCGGCTCCGGGTTTCTCGAACCCAGATGATAAGCCCCCACCAGCCCGGCCAGCAGCAGCATGGACGCCAACTCGACGCCAATCAGGTAAGGGCCGAAAAGCGTGAGGCCCACTTGTTTCGGTTCGACGACCACCGCCTGAAGCGGTTGGTGGCCGCCCCGAAAGATCACATACGCAATCTCCGCGATTAGAATGAGCGCCAGGACGGCCGGTCCCCGCCAGATGCCGGGCGTCAGCCAGGCCTTTTCCTGCTGCGTCGTCGGTGGGCCGAGGTTGAGCATCATGACCACAAAAATGACCAGCCCCATGATGCCCCCGGCGTAGATGATGACTTCCAGGGCTGCGATGAAGGGCGCCCCCAGCGTGTAGAAGCCAACCGCCACCGCCAGCAGTGACACGATGAGGTAGAGCAGGGCATGCACGGCATTCAGACGCGTCAGCATCAGGAATGTGGCGACGATGGCCACCGCGCCCGCAATGTAGAAGACTTCAACCATAGGCCTTATGTCAGGGCATCAAGGTTCGCAGGTCGACTGGCGGCGCCTCGTGCTCGGCTTCTCCCTTGTCCTTTCCGCCGATCTTCACGCCCGCGACCTGCCAGAAACTGTAGTCGGGATATTTCCCCGTCCCGCTGATCAAGAGATCTTCTTTCTCGTAGACCAGATTCTGCCGGACGTACTCGCCCATCTCGAAGTCGGGCGTCAACTGGATGGCGTATGTCGGGCACGCCTCTTCACAGTATCCGCAGAAAATGCAGCGTGAGAAGTTGATACGGAAGAACTCCGGATAACGCCGGCCGGTTGGGTCCTCGGTGGCCTGGAGGGCAATGCAGTCCACCGGGCACGCGACCGCACAGAGGTAGCAGGCGACGCAGCGCTCGCCCCCATCCGGATCACGCGAGAGGATAATCCGTCCCTTGTAGCGCGGAGCCAGATAAGGTTTCTGTTCGGGATACTGAACGGTCTCCCGCCGACGGAAAGCGTGCAGGAAAACATTCCATAGGGTTCTCAGGACACTCAGCATCAGAACTATCCTCTCGACGTGCCGGTTGCTATTTTCGTTCTTGCCGGGCGCCGCCCCAAGCCGGGGCTCTCGGGCGCTTTACTTCACTGCCAGTAAGATTGCTCCGGTTACCAGCAGGTTCGCCAGCGCCAGCGGCAACATCAATTTCCAGCCCCAGGACATCAACTGGTCGAAACGCGGGCGAGGCAGGGCAGCCCGCAGCAGAATGAAAAAGCAGATGAAGAACAGGGTCTTCCCGATGAACCAGACGATCGGCGGCAGCACCGGTCCCAGCCAGCCGCCGAAAAACAGCACGCTGATCATCGCCGAAATCAGGACGACTCCCAGGTATTCGCCCACGAAAAACATCCCGAACTTCATGCCGGAGTACTCCGAATGGAACCCGGCGATCAGTTCGCTCTCAGCTTCCGGCAGGTCGAAGGGAAGACGGCGGGTCTCGGCGACACCGGCAATCATGAACAGCACGAATCCCAAGAACTGCGGAATGACGAACCACACCTTGCTCTGCGCCTCGACGATGCTCCCGAGATTGAAAGAGCCTGCCAGCAGAACGGTCCCCATCAGCGAGAGTCCCATGAAGACTTCGTAGCTGAGCATCTGCGCCGCGGCCCGCAAGCCGCCCAACAGCGAATACTTGTTGTCGGACGACCAGCCGGCCACCACCACCCTGAAAACCCCCGGGGAGGACAGGCCAAAAAAAAACACCAAGCCGATATTCACGTTGGCTACGACAATGCCAGGGGCAAAGGGAACCACCGCAAAGGACAGCAACACCGTCACCATGATCACCGCCGGAGCGATGACGAACACGGGCTTGTCGGCAAAGGGCGGAATCCAGTCTTCCTTCATCAGAATCTTGACGGTGTCGGCCAGAACCTGGAAGAGTCCGAAGGGCCCAACGCGGTTGGGTCCATAGCGGTCCTGCCACAGCGCCAGGAGGCGCCGCTCAAGCCAGATCAGGCCCGCCGCCAGAGTCAGCGAGCAGGCGAGGACTCCGATAATGGTTAAGATAGCGTGTAGAGCCGGTGTCATGATTTCGAAACCTTGCTCCATGCCGGGAGATTTGATCCCTCGAGTCGAACCACCCCAGTGGGAAGGCCGGCGACGCCCATGGGCAGGTCAGCTCGAACCTCGAGCGGCAGCGTGAGAACTTCCCCCACTACACCGGCCTTCAATTTCTCACCCGGCTGGACGTCGAGCCGTTTGGCATCCGCAGGATTTAAGGCGATGTAGGGCTTGGGAGCAAGTTCCTGTATGGCCGGCGCCAGCGCACTCAATTCCTCGGAGCCGAAGATGTGATACATCGGCACCAGAAGCCATTCATCACTTCGCGGAGTGAAAGCCGTGGGAATCGCCGTGAGATACGAACTTCCGTTTCCCGTGGGAGGCTCAATCAATCGCACTCCTGCATCCCCGCCGCGCATGGGGCCGGCGATTTCCTCCTGAAACTTGTTCACCGACTGGATGGAGTTCCAGGCGGGGGCCCAGAAGAAGGGTTGAAGGCTGGCCGGCGGCTGGTTGGGAGATCCTTCCATGGAGAACGAAAGGGCGGAATCAGGATCCTCCGGCGGCTTCGGCTCGCTGACGTTAACGTTCGCCAGAATGGAGGTTCTGCCGCTGAAACGGTGTGGCGATCGCGGGATGCGGGCCCCCGCGATACGGAACGAGGAGTCCGGCGCCGCTTCCTGAATCACCTTGAGCGCAGGAATCCCTGAAGCGACGGCTGCGACCAGGTCATCCAGGG
>OFHG01000810.1_pt1 | contig 11853 bp, 11 predicted proteins | sample 1521931 | NCBI WGS metagenome assembly OFHG01 (sample SAMEA2468438, study PRJEB22500) | soil metagenome | biome: Glassland; feature: Farmland; material: Clay | place: Australia | collected 2013-01-31 | depth 0.55 m
CCCTATCCCTCCCCTGGGAGTCCCGGCCCGGCCAGCGGCATGCTCAGGCCGCCCGCAGAGGACGTGCTTGCCAGCAAGATCACCGACGCGGTGCTGGCCCGCGCTCTCACCGACGAGGTGCTGGCCAGCAAGCTGGTCGATGAGGTGCTCGCCGGCGTGGCAGCCGGTCCGGCCCGGTCCGCCCGCAGGCCCAGGGGGCACATGGCGGCCCTCATTCCAGCCGGTCATGGGCTCGCTGCCCTGGCCACCTTCCTGCTCGTCGTGCTCACCGCGGTGGGCACCTGACGGCACGGGACCATGGTGGGGCAGCCGGGGCTGGCCGGGTGGGCAGCCGGGAAAGCGGCGGCGGTGCCGTCTTCCCGGCTACCCGCGCAGGTCAGCTGACCTCGTTGAGTCTGCCGGTGGCGACGTCGAAGACGAAGCCGCGGACGGCGTCCAGGTGGGGAATGAACGGGCTGGCCTGGATCCTGGCGATGGACTGGCGGACATCCTCGTCGAGGTCGGTGAACGACTCCGCGGACCAGGTGGGCTTGATCCCGGTGTCGTCCTGGATGGAACGCTTGAAGGCGTCGTCGGTGAAGGTCAGCATCCCGCAGTCGGTGTGGTGGATGAGCACGATCTCCCGGGTCCCGAGCAGCCGCTGGCTGATGGCCAGGGACCGGATCTCGTCATCGGTAATGACGCCGCCCGCGTTCCGGATCACATGGGCCTCGCCCTCGCTGAGCCCGAGCATGCCATAGACGTTCAGCCTGGCGTCCATGCAGGCAACGATGGCGATGCCGCGGGAGGGAGGCATCGGCAGCGGGCCGGTGAAGGCCTCCGCGTAGCGGGCGTTGTTCGCCAGGTACTCATCGGTGACGCTCATGTGACTCCTTCGTCCGTCGTGATGCGGGGGAATCGCGGGGGTGGCCGGCCTGGCCGGCGAATGCCCGGCTATCGTCATCCCCGCCCAGACGACCGGCAATACAGGTATCCGCCGCCGGAGTGAGTCCGGGCAGTCCCTGGACGGCTGTCCCGTCCCGGGGCTGGGCGGACGCAAACTGGCTGGCGCGGCGGCCCCGCGCTGAGGCAATCTGCCCACTGTGATCGAGTTGCGCAGGCTCACCGTCGGCGACTGGCCGCTGTGGCGGGAACTGAGGCTCGCCGCGCTGGCGGAGGCTCCCTACGCGTTCAGCTCCCGGCTGGCGGACTGGCAGGGCGAGGGCGATACCGAACAGCGGTGGCGCGCCCGGCTGGAGATCCCCGGCGCCGTCAACTTCGTCGCGGTACTGGACGGCAGGCCGGCCGGCATGGCCAGCGGGGTGCCGGCCGGCGACCGCTCGGCCGAGCTGATCTCGATGTGGGTGAGCCCGGCAGCGCGGGGCCGTGGTGTTGGGGACCAGCTGGTGGCGGCGGTGGAACAGTGGGCACGGCAGGGGGGCGCCCGCGGGCTGCGGCTGGCGGGGGCACCGGGCAACCAGAACGCTGCGGCCCTCTACCTTCGCAACGGCTTCCGGTACACCGGGGAACGGGGGGACCTGATGCCAGACGGGGTGCGGGCCGAGCACGTCATGGCCAAGCGGCTTGCCGCCACAGCTGGCTGATCAGTGCCGCTGCCCGGCTGCTGGCGCCGGTGACCGGGCCGGGAGTGATCCGGTCCTGGGCGCGGTGACGTATTCCCGGTGCAGCCCGGTGGCGGCGGCGGAGGCGGCCAGCGCGGTACGGGCCGCGGTGAGCCTGCTGCCGGACGGCCAGCGCCGTGTCGTCGAACTCGCCTGCTTCGGGGGCCTGAGCTACCGGGAGGTCGCGCTCGCGGCCGGCGTCCCGGAAGGTACCGCCAAGTCGCGGCTCAGGCTTGCGCTGGCCGAGCCGGAATCCGCGCTCGGCCGGCAACTGCTGGAGTCGTGGTGACTGCCGGAGGGCAGGCACCGGTGATCCTGCCGGCCGGCCTGCGGGAGCGGGTCCTGGCGGCCTCTTTGCAGGCGCGGGCGGCGGGCAGTTCCTTCCCGGAGGTCGCCGCGATCTCGTCGGCGGAGGCGGACAGCCATGCCGCCGACGCCTTCTACGGGCTGCTGTGCGCGCTGGCTGGCCAGGCCTGGCGGGTAACGGTCCTGCGCGGCCTGGACACGCAGACTCTCGTCGGCCACCTGATCGGGTCGAAGACGACGTGCAGCGCTGCCTGTCCGGCGACCCGGACGTGGCCCACGCGAACCACATCGAATCCACCCAGCCTGCGGCGGACCGCCAGGCAGGCCGGCCTGCCGCGCAGCCCCGCGGCGAATGGCGCCGCGCCGCGAACCGCACTGTCGCCCTGGGTCCAAGCGATGAGTGTGCTGTCATCGGGAAGTTCCAGGGCGACACCGCCACGTTCCGCCAGTCTCTGGCGGAACGGGCCGGTGAATTCACTAAGTATGGGGACATGGCCCAGGCGGCAGGCGGGACTCACCATCGGTTCGGGGCCGGTGACGGCTTCGTCGTCGTTGACGAGCGGGAGAGCGCCGAGCAGTTCCAGCAGTTCCTCTCCAGCCCCGGCCTCCAGGCCTTCATCGGCTCGACCGGCGCTGAGCCGGCCCCACCGGAGATGACGGTCTGCGAGGCGGTCGCCTCTCCCGATCAGTACTGAGTTCTGCCCGCTGACGTCGTCCTGCCGCCGGCATGCGGTTGCCGGCGGCAGGACGGCTGGGTGGTTCGCCCACTCCCGCGCGGCTCCGTACGGGGGCCGGAGCGGCGCGGGAGACAGGTGGTCAGATTCCGGACCGCCTGACCCTTGAGACCCGTCTCGCGGTAGGCCCCTGCGGATCAGCTACCACGCTGACCAGGCCCTGTCCGACCCCCGCTGGGCCACTGAACCGGGGCGCGGGCCGCACATACCTGGACTTTTTTTCACCGGCTTGCATTTTGTCATAGAAGATGCAGATCACCTTGCATCTGAAAATGCCGCGGCTCCTGAGCGTCGCCGTCTTTCCGCCGTCCCTGATCCAAGACGGGCGTAAACGCCAGGTCCGGACGATCCCAAGCGCAAGCGCACTCGCCTGGAATGCCCGGTACCGCGGCATTATTGGTGGTTGCGCCGCGAGGGACCTGAGTGGGTAACGGGTTCCCGCGGCCATTCTTCGTGCCAAGGATGGTCAAATTCACAACTTTGCTGGATACTCAATGATGTACCTGGGTGTCTATAGATACCCAGGCCGATTGGACGGCACCGCCGCAAACCGGCCACGGCTCCAGGGCCGCGCTCGGGCACTGCCGCGGAAGGGTGGGCTGACGTGCACTGGCAATCAAGAGTGAACATGTGGCCGGACGGGCGGGTCGCGGCGCGGCGGGATCAGCACCCATGTTGACGACCCCGCGGGCAGATGTCCCGGTCCTGACCTTCCAGGCCGAACCGCACGGCGGGCCACCACCGGTACTGTGCGCCGGCGCGGCCGGCGACCTCGCCCGCCGGCCCGCTGGCGGGGAGCCGATGCTTGTTCTGCGCCGGCGCGCCGACGTTGAACGGTCCCTGACCGACAGCCTTCATTTCGCTATGGCAGGCGTCACCGGATCCGGGGCACTGCGCGGGTCCCCGCTGACTGGCGCGGAAATGCAGTCACCGGATGGGGGGCTGCTGAATATGAACCTGCCAGGACTGCGGGAGTACCGGCGCCGGATCGCGGCCCTGTTCACTCCCCGCGCCGCCGAACTGACCCGGCCGGCCATTCAGGAACTCGCCACTGGTCTGGTTGCCTCCCTGCGCGCAAAGCGCACAGCCGATGTCCTGACGGCGTTCGCGGAGCCGTTCACCGCGGCTGCCGTTTGCGGAGCTATGGGAATCCCGCGGGGAGACTGGGATCAGGTTCTTGAATACTCCCGGGTCGCGTTCGCCGTGGTGCCCAGCGCGGTGGCGGTAAGCCAGGTGGCCGCGGCGTGGGACGACCTGTACAGCTACTATGAGCCGGTCGTCGCCGAGAAAAGGGAATGGCCCGACGGGACATTAACCTCGCGGATGGTGAGAGCGCTCGGTGGCTTCACGGCCAGGCAGGCCACGCACGTCACCGGCACCATGAGCAACGGTTTCGGGGCTGTGCTTCCTGTCCTGGCCGTCGCGCTCACCGAAGTGGCCCAGCAGCCACAGATCATCGCCGAGTGCCTGCGCGGCGAGCGGACCTGGGACTCGGTCACCGAAGACCTCCTGCGCTACCGCGCGATCTTCCCGGTCGCCCTGCCCCGCATCACCCTGGCCGACACCTGGATCGGCGGCCGCCTGGTCCGCAAGGGGACAACCGTCCTGCCCTCGCTGATAGCCGCCGCGCATGATCCCAGCTGGCGATCATCGTGCAGCATCGCGTTCGGGGCCGGCCCTCATTTCTGCCCCGGTGCCGCCCTGACGCGAGTGTGGCTGACGAGCGCGCTGGCGGCCTTCTTCGGGGCCTTTCCCGCCGCCCGGCTGGCCGGCAGCCTGGAGTGGCAGCCGGGAACGCTGTCGGTCCCCCGGGAAATAGTGCTGGCGCTGAGCTGACAGCCCTGCCGCACGGGCGCCGGGGCCGGCCGGTCCGGCCAGCAGGCCTCACACCGCAGGTGAGAATAAGTGCCTCATCCGCCGCCGGCCGTCTGGGCTGCGTAACCGGCGATGGCGGCCCTGATGACCGCGACCATCGCGGCGCGGTCCCGGGGGAACGGATGCTTCCCGTCCGCATCAGCGAACGTCGTGTCGTACAGCAAGTGATGACCGGCCTCGGTCCAGCCGGGGCTGATCAGGAAGACCGCGCCCAAAGTACTCGCGGCAATTGATCCCGAACCCCCGCCCGGTGCGCACACTCGCAACGTCCGCGCCGGTGAGCCTGCCCTTGCTGAACTCGGCGGTCACCGGGCCGAGGGGGGTGGTGAGCTCGACGGTGTGCTCGTTCATGGGCGCTCCCAGTGCCAAGCGCAGCCAGACGTCTCCGACACAAGGGTACCCATGGGTATCCCCATTAGCTATACGGCTATCTAGGGATGTGCCAAGAATGTACCGGAATAGCCCCAGCGATCCTGGGTTGTGCTAAGGTCGTGCGACATGACGATGATGATCGACGCGGAGACGGATGTGCCCGTCTACCAGCAACTGGCGGCGATCCTCCGGGGGCAGATTGATTCAGGCGAGATTCCGCCACGCCGGGCGATCCCGAGCAAGCGCACCCTCTCTGAGGAATACCGGGTGAGCCCCGGCACAGTCGAGCGCGCCATTCAGGCACTGCGGGCCGAGGGGTACCTCAAGACCGTTCCGGGCCGGGGACTGTTCGTCCGCCCCCCGGAGGAACGGCAGAGCTAGCGCGGCGCGTCCACGGCCGGCGGGGACGTCAGGCGGGTGCTCAGCGGTGTGGCCATAGCGTGCTGGACAAGGGTGATCAGGGCCGTCTTGGCAGATCCTCGTTCTCGCGCATCGCACTCGATGACCGGCACGTCCTGGCTCACCGACAGGGCTTCCTGGACGCTGGTGACGGTGTGGGGGAACTCGCCGTCGAACCCGTTGATGCCCACGATGAACGGCAGGCCAGCGTTCTCGAAGTAGTCGACCGCCGGGAAGGACTCCGTCAGCCGTCGCGTGTCCACCAGCACGACGGCACCGATGGCGCCCTGGATGAAGTCATCCCACATGAACCAGAAACGGCGCTGCCCGGGTGTGCCGAACAGGTACAGAATGAGCCCGGCGTCCAGGGTCACCCGGCCGAAGTCCATAGCCACCGTGGTGCGCGTCTTATCCGGAACCTGGGACAGATCGTCAATGCCGGCGCTGGCGGACGTCATCACCGCCTCGGTGGTGAGCGGCGTGATCTCCGAGATCGAGCCGACGAAAGTGGTCTTTCCCACGCCGAAGCCACCCGCCACGACGATCTTGACGGACATCGCCGCCGCTTCCCCCGGCTCAGCCTGCAGGGGGTTAGATGTTGCGGAATCCACTGAGTACCCTTTCGAGCAGGTTAAGGGCCGGGTGCTAACCTCTCCAGTCATTGCCACCGTCATCCGGCCGGGACCCGCCGCGCGGACCGGGCGTGAAGGCCGCTCCCACCCGCTCAACGAGCAGCGTCATCTCATAAGCCACCAAGCCCATGTCGGCATCGGACGATGCGAGTACAGCCAGGGTGGAACCGTCGCTGATCGCCATCACCAGCAGCAGTCCGCGCTGCATCTCGACAATCGTCTGGGTGACGGGCCCGCCTTCGAATACCCGTGACGCGCCCTGCGTCAGGCTGGTCAGCCCCGATGCCACCGCGGCAAGCTGGTCCACCCGGTCCGCCGGGAACCCGTCCGAGCATGCCAGCGGCAGGCCATCGGAAGAAACAACGACCGCGCGGGCCACCGACTGCACCCGCTCCACAAAATCCGTGACGAGCCAACTCAAGTCCTGCACCGAACGAGTTAGCGGGCTCATACACACTCCCTTTCTGCATGGCGCCCAGGTGACCACCAGCTGGATGAACCCGGAGGGCATGGGCTGAACCGCGTTCGCTGGCCCACGCCAGCCTCACTGCTGATCCGTACCGTCATCCCCGGGGGTAGCCGCCCTCGCTTCCCTGATGCCCCGCTGGAAACTCGCCAGGCGTTCCCTTGTCTGGGTGGCGGACCGCAGGGGCGCGGACGGTGGTGGCGCCATGGGGGCGTTGACCGCGCCGGGCACCAGATTCGCCTTCGGCACCCGTACTGGCAGTCCCGCCCCTGTCAGGCCGGCGGTAACCGGCGCCTGTGCCACCTGTGCGGCCCGCCATCCCTCATCCGCGGGTGACGACCAGCCGGCCGCGGCCGGGTCTGACTCCGGTACCGATACCGATACCGAGGCCGGAGCCGGAGCCGGCCAGTCAGCGCTACGCCTGCCACGCCGGAACCAATCGGATTCCACCGATTCGAAAATGGGCAGCCGGTTATCGTCCCCGGTGCTCACCGGGGACGGCACTATCGCACTACCCGCCGCCGCAACGCCCAACGACGGCACCCGGGCGCCTGGACCGTAACTCTGGTCGGCCTCAGCCATAGACCCGCCGCCCAGCTGCCCGCCAGCGACACTCAGCGGCTGCCGCGCCACCAGTGACGGCGACGTTCCCCAGCCCGGCCCGTCAGCGGCACCATCGGGTACCGGCGCAGCTGCCAGGTCCGCCGCGCTCGCGCCGGGGGCCACGCTCGCGCCGGGGGCCACGCTCGCGCCGGGGGCCACGCTCGCGCCGGGGGCCCCGCTCGCGCCGGGGGCCACGCTCGCGCCGGGGGCCACGCTCGCGCCGGGGGCCACGCTCGCGTCCGCGCCGTCTCCGGTCTCCGCGGCCGTGTCGCCGGCCTCAGGGCGGAGCGGCGCGAACCGCGCCACGCGCGCGGCCGACACTGCCCGGGCAGCAGCCGAGACGGTCCGCGCCGGAGCAGGCCCTTCATCGCCGTTACCGGCAGCCGTGCCCGGTCCCATCCTTCCGGCGGCAGCACCAGCCGTGGGCGGCTGGATCCGGCGGAAGCCCAGCGGGGTGTCGAGGGTCTCACGTGTGATCACTTCATTGGGCAGCCATACCAGGGCGGTCAGGCCCCCGGCGGAAGCGGGCCGTAGCCGGACCCTGATCCCGTGCCTGGCGGCGAGCCGGGCGACCACGAACAGGCCCATCCGGCGGGAGACCGCGACATCCACGACCGGGGGGTTGTCCAGCCGCCAGTTGGCATGGGCCATCTCCTCGGCATCCATGCCAACGCCCTGGTCGGTGATGTCCAGCAGCGCGCCACCGCTGTTGAGCAGGTGACCAGACACGCTGACGGGTGTGTCCGCGGGGGAGAAGGTCGTCGCGTTCTCGACCAGTTCGGACAGCAGGTGCACAACGTCGTTGACCGCCTGCCCGCGGACCGCGATTCCTGGCTGGACCTTCGGTGTGACCCGCCCGTACTGCTCGATCTCGGACACTGCCGCCCGCAGCACGTCCACCAGCGCCACCGGTTCGGTCCACCGCCTGGACAGTTCGTGGCCAGCCAGCACCAGCAGGTTCTCGGAGTTGCGGCGCATCCGGGTGGCCAGGTGGTCCATCTGGAACAGGTTCGCCAGCCGCTCGGAATCCTGCTCGCCCTGCTCCAGGTCGTCAATGAGGTGGATCTGGCGTTCCACCAGCGACTGGCTGCGGCGGGACAGGTTCACGAACATGGCGTTGACGTTCCCGCGCAGCGCTGCCTCGTTGGCCGCCAGCCGCACCGCCTCCCGGTGGACCTGGTCGAACGCCCGCGCGACCTCCCCGATCTCGTCGGCGGAGTCCACGTCGATCGGCTCGACCTCCAGTGGCACGCCGACGCCGTCGCCCCCGCTCATCAGGCGGACGGTCTCCGGCAGCCGCACCCCGGCCACTTCCAGTGCCCCGGTCCGGAGCCTGCGCAGCGGGCTGGTCATGGAGCGGCCCACGGCCACGGTGAACACCAGCGCCAGGGCCAGCACCACCAGCACGCCGATACCTTCAATGACCGCCGACCTGATCGCCTCGTCCCGCAGCGACCCGCTCTGCCCGATGATCGAGGACATGAATCCCTGCTCAACGGTGCGCAGGCTGGCCACCAGGTATGCGGAACCGTTGGCGGCGTTGGTGAAGACCGGGTTCTCTGCCGAGGAGCTGCCGCCGACCGCCAGCGCGATCGCCTGCTGCACCTGCGCCTGCGCCCGGTCGGCTGTAGCCGATGACAGCGCGCTGTTGTAGAGCTGACGCTGGCCGCCCGTGGCGGTGAGACTGAACTGTGCCACGTCAGCCTGCTGCTCTGCCTGTGCAGAGTTGAGGGCGGTGAGCTGGCCGGGCTGGAACTTGGTCGCGCCCACCAGGTCCGGCGTGAGGGCCGAGGTGAGGATCGCCTGCTCCTGCGACACCTCTTCCTTCATGCTGGAGATATGGTCCACGACGCGGACGGTGTCGGCCAGCGCCGCGTCATTGCTGCCCGTTGCGATTTCATCCTCAAGCGCGAGTAACTGGTCGATCGTCCTGGCGTACTTCTGGATCACCACCAGCGAGGGGATCTGGGTGCTGGTCGCGGCACTGCGCAGGGCTCCAAGCCCATCGATCGCGATGATCGCTGCCTGCGCCTCCTGCTGCGCCAGCGCTGGGTAGGAGCTGCCGATGGCCCCGGCCAGGCTCCGCACCTGGGACGCGTTTTGATCGGTTGCGCGGTAGTCCTGGGCGAGGACAGCCAGTTCGAGTGCGGCCGCGGTCCGTGGCGAGCCGCGGCCGTCCGCCCCCGGGCCCATCGTTATGTACCTGATGGTGTCCTCGCGCTCGGCCTGCAGCGCATGGATCAGGCCGGTGATCTCGCCACCCAGCGTGGAGAACTGCTCCACCCGCTGGTATGCCACGGCGCTGCGCACGGAGGAGGCCATGCTGACGCCACCGAGAATGACGGCGGCTAACGTGGGCAGGACGACCAGCAGCAGGAGGCGGGACCGCACCCGCCAGTTCTTCAGCGCATAACGGAAGGCCTTCCGCGCCGGGGCCGCAGGCCTCCTGCTGCCGTCCGCCGCGCCGGTGCCGCCCGGCGCACCATCGGGTGGCCGGCTCCGGCTGGGAGCCACATCTGGCGGCGCCGTGGCGGCCCGCGCCGATGATCGCTGTGTTGCGTTAGGGGCCGCGCTGCCCGTCTTCCCTCGCTTCGACCGCACCGTCTGCACCTCTCACCCAGGAAACGGCAGGTGCCCACCGGGCTGCGGGCGCCGCTGCGGACCCGAAATGGCCAGCTATCTCCGGTTAGCCATATTCTGTGCGCGGCCGTCTCAGCAGAGTCAGGAGCTAACTCTAACGCCCGGCCGGGCCTTCCACACCAAGTGTTACTATTGTTATCTAAATATGCTTTTGGGAGGCAAGTGTTACTGCTGTTGCCCAAATATTCCTTTAGGGCGCGCGGGTCCTGCTGATAGGGAGCGCGGGTCCTGCCGACCGTCTAGCGTAAGTAGGAGTGGAGCCAGCGCGGCGCTACTATGGTGCTTCGTAAATGCCACCTTTGTCCATTATTTGTGATTATAGGGCTATAGGGGAGCTTCATTGGGACTTGTTCAGGCCAGGGCCCGTGTGGGGCGTGGCGGCATGATGCGCCGGCCGGGGATGACTGCGGTGTCGGTCCTGCTGGCATTGCTCGCGGCAGGATGTCACGTGCCGGGGATCTCGTCAGGCCAGGCGGCGGGGGGCCAGCAGATCACGGTTGCGGTCGTGCCAGGCGTTGAGAACGCCCCGCTGCAGGTGGCTGTCAAGAACGGGCTGTTCACCCAGCATCACGTGGACGTGACAGTGCAGACGTACGGGACCCTCCAGCAGGCCTATGCTGCGTTAACCAGCGGTCAGGCGGAAGTCATCAGCGGCGATTACGCCGGGCTGCTCTACATGCAGGCCCATGCGGCCGGCGCGCGGCTACGGCTGATCGCGGACGGGTACGACGCGACGCCGGGCTTGATGGAGGTTCTTACCCTGCCCGGCTCGGCTATCAGGGCCGCACAGGACCTGGAGGGCAAAGACGTCGCCACCCCGCCGCCGGAGCTTGCCCCCTTCTCAGCCGATGCCCCGTACAACGTCGAGACGCTGGCGACTGAGTCGGTGCTGCAGAGCGATGGCGTGAGCCCCTCCGGCGTGCAGTGGAAGGCCATGGCGCCGGGCAGCATGATCAGCGCCCTGCGCGATCACACGGTCAGCGCGATCGTGACCACGGAGCCCTACATCCTGCAGGCCGAGACCGAGCTCGGGGCCGTCGAGCTGTTTGACGCATGCAGCGGGGTTACCGCCAGCCTGCCGCTATCGGGGTACTTCACCACGGCCGGCTTTGCCCGCGGTCATGCGGCAGCCGTGCATGGCTTCCAGGCCGTGCTCAATGAGGCGAAGGCCAGCATGGACCAGCTCGGCACCGTGCAGTCAGTCCTGCGGACGCTGCCGGGGATGTCCTCCCGGGAAGCCGCCCTCGTCACGATCGGCCAGTACCCGACATTCCTGAGTGTCGGGCAGGTCCAGCGGGTGGCGGATCTCATGTACGGCACCGGGATGATCACCACCACGATCTCCGTGAAGAACCTGGTGTTCCGGTGAGCCGCCGCCCCGGGTGACGCGGGCCAGGCAGGTCCACCGTTCGGAGTCCCGTGGACCTGCCTGCGTCCCTTGCCCGGCACGCTCTGGGGCAGTCAGGCGGTGAAGGCGAAGTGCTCGAAGTCGAAGTTGGACAGCGGCTGGCCAACCTTTGCCGCCGCGTACCCGGTTATCTTGTCGCTGTAAGCGTCAAGCGTATCGATGAAAGCCGGGATGATGTAACCACCCTCGTTGAAGTCGAACTTCTGCATCTCGTACAGGATCTCTTTTCGCAGCGGCCGGCTGGCGGTGGCATTCGCCTGGTCGTAGAGGCTTGTGTAGTGGGCATTGCTGGTGTGCGTCTCGTTGAACGGCGAGCCGGGCAGGATCGACCTCGCCCCCTGAGACCGGGATGGGTCGTCGTTTTCGTAATCCCGGGCGGAAGAGCATTTGAGGTAGGTGGGGGCGGATAAGACGCCGGGGCGGGCTTTGTGTAGCTTGCGCGTGACGCCCGCCGCTTTGGCATGGGCGGCCAGCACGTTCGCCATCGCGACGGTGCCCGTTGCCACCGCCGAGGTGGTCAGGGTCACCGTCAGGCCCTCCTGGCCGGCCTTCTTCAGCAAGAACCTGGCCTGCTGGATGTCGCCTTGCGCGGGCCGGACCAGCGAGTGGTCGAAGCCGGGGTCGTAGGGGGAGAAGACGTCGTTCGCGACCACCCCGTAGCTGTCGAGTGCCGAGTCGATCAGCTGCGGGCGGTCGACGAGCAGTCGCAGCGCCTGACGGACATTGACGTCGTTGAACGGCGGCTGATCGACACGCATCGTAAATGGGATGATCTCACCGGAATGTGACACGACCGTTTTGATGCCGCTGGTGGTGG
>OFHG01000812.1_pt1 | contig 11833 bp, 9 predicted proteins | sample 1521931 | NCBI WGS metagenome assembly OFHG01 (sample SAMEA2468438, study PRJEB22500) | soil metagenome | biome: Glassland; feature: Farmland; material: Clay | place: Australia | collected 2013-01-31 | depth 0.55 m
CTTTCCCCTTGTACACATCCGACCTGCAAATCGTTGGGGCGCATCCGCCCCGGCCGGGTCACGCGCTTTCCTACCCGCCTTGCGATACCAACGCCCGCAGTGCCGATGTATTCGTGATCAACAAAGTGGATACGGCTTCTTCGGAGGCTGTCGTCCAGGTGCGCGACAATCTGCGCTCGGTGAATCCCAGCGCGATCGTGATCGAAGCCGCCTCCCCTATTTTCGTCGACGACCCAGGCGCCATCCAGGGCAAGCGCGTGCTGGTCATCGAAGATGGCCCCACCCTGACCCACGGCGAGATGGCTTACGGGGCAGGCTATGTAGCGGCACGCCGCTTCGGCGCAGCCGAGATCGTAGACCCGCGCCCCTTTGCGGTGAGATCGATCAAGGCCACCTACGAAAAATATCCCCGGACCGGGCCCATCCTGCCGGCCATGGGCTACGGCGCGGCGCAAACCCACGACCTGGAAGAAACCATCCATCGCGCCGACGTCGACCTGGTGATCATCGGCACGCCCATCGACCTGGCACGGCTGATCAAGATCGACAAGCCGCACCAGCGCGTGCGTTACGAGCTGCAAGAGATCGGTGTCCCCACGTTGGAGGATATCCTGAGAAAGCGATTTGGCAAGAAATAAACAGACGCTGTTGTAGAGCAGGAGATCGTGACATTCCTTCGCCTCGATCTTCTGCTTTGGATGACCGGATAATATGCCCCTGCTAAATTGGGCTTCCAAAACCCCACCAGAACCGGTCCCCGGTTATATAAAGGACGACAGCCTGATCTACCCAGCCTCAGCGACAGTAGAGGACAGCTTACTGCAGGATCGGCTGATCTATGGCGATAACCTGGCGATCATGTCGGCGCTACTGCCAGACTTCGAGGGGCGCATCCCCCTGATTTACGCCGACCCGCCCTTTTTCACCAATCGCCGCTTCCCGGCGCGCATCGGGCGCGGCGAAGATTCACGTCGCCCCCAGGAATGGAAGCTCGCGGATGGTTATCCGGACAATTGGGAGGACATTGACTCTTATCTGGATATGCTCTACCCGCGCCTGGCGCTGATGCACCGCTTATTAGCACCCACGGGAACCTTTTATTTACACCTGGATTGGCACGCCAACCACTACGCACGCCTGCTGCTGGACGAAATCTTTAGCCCGGAGCATTTATTGAATGAGATCATCTGGGCATACCACGGACCATCCCCCATTCGCAGTGCTTTCAACCGTAAGCATGATACCATCCTGGCTTACACGAAAAGCAAAGAGTATACCTTTAACGTGGACGACGTGCGTGAACCCTACAACCCAAACACCGTTAAGACCTTCGAATCTTCACCAAAGGCCGGGTTCGGTAAGGTACCCAACCTGTCGCGTGGCAAAGTCCCCGAGGATTGGTGGTACTTCCCAGTGGTGGCGCGCTTGCACAGCGAGCGAACCGGCTATCCAACCCAAAAGCCAGAGGCGCTGCTGGAGCGCATCATTCTGGCATCCTCGAATCCAGGAGAGTTCGTGGCGGACTTCCTCTGCGGTTCGGGCACTACACCGACAGTGGCCGCACGCCGCGGACGGCGTTTTATCGCCAGCGACATAACCTGGCAGGCCGTGCACACCACACGGGCGCGACTGGCGGCCCAAGCCAGCGGTGCATTTCGGCTGCAACGCGAGGGGCACCAGCCAAATCTTCAAGACTCGTACGGAAACCCGGAGTTCACTCCTGCTCTGGGGGAGGGCTGTATCATCCTGCCCGAGGAACAGGCCCAACGATTGGAATATTGGGAAGTGGATCCTGCCTGGGATGGGCAGATCTTTCGCAGCCGGTCTCAGGCTGTACGCCCGCTTGGCAAAGGCGTGATAGCCTGCCAGATCAAATTGCCGGTTGAAACCCAAGGGCTAGTGTGTATTCGGTTGACGACAATCGATGGAAAGCAGGTCCAGATGGTCCTGCAACGTCATTAACCAATTCCCCGTTTAAACGTCCAAACGATAACCGACCCCACGAATGGTCTTCAAGATGCGCGGATTACGTGGGTCCTCTTCAATCGCCTGGCGTAGCCAGCTGATGTGCACATCCAGGGTACGCGTATCGGCAGTGTACTCGGTGCTCCAAACCTCACGGAAAAGCTGCTCGCGCTCCATCACTTCGCCATGGTGCTCCATTAACAACTTCAACAATTGCATCAAGCGCGGGGTGAGGCGCGCCTCACGGCCCTGGCAACGGACCTGCTTGCGATCCAAATCCAGGTGAACCAGTCCAACGTGGACGATTTGCTTACCATGACCGGGCAAGAAGGGATTGATGCGGTTAACCAGCTTGCGGATGGTGAAAGGCAGATCCAATACCACGTTGACGCTGGGCTCGCCTTCGATGGTTTTTTCGGGATCGGCGATGACTACGATTGGCAGACCGTCCATCTGATCGCGCAGAGAGCGGGTAATGCGCCGCCCGCTGGTACGCATCGAGGCCGCGTTTAAAACCACCATATCCGGGTCGAATTCTTTCAGGTGGGCCAGGGCTTCGCTGCCCGTCGACACAATTTCAACCTGGTAGCCTTTTTTACGCAAAGCAGGCACAAAAGACGGGCTATCTGCCCGCTTCCCTTCAATCCAAAGGATCTTGGCTCTCATCTCCTGTTTTCCGACCCCACTCATCTGCAAGGGGATTCTACCTGATAATAAAATTATAACCAACAGAACCTGAAATTGCAAATGGTTTTGGGGTGATTTTTTAACATTTAAAAAATTCGAGAAATGGTTCACAAACGAGGGTCTTAGCGACGAAAAAAGTTCCCATATCTTCATCAAACAGTGAGCGCAGGAAGAGAATTTCAAGGACTGGTTGCATCTGCGCCCTGGGCATGTTAGAATAAGCGGCAGCAAAACCACAGGGCAAGAACAGCGAAAAGGTACGCGCCCGGCGCGTTTTGAAGGTACGGTATCACCGTATACGGAGGCCTGAATGTCCGATATGGTCGAAGTCGCGATAGATAGCATCCGCGTCAGCCTGATGTCACAGCAGCGGATCGTAATCTTACGCGAAAAAAATGCTGAACGATATTTACCAATCTGGATCGGGATCTACGAGGCGGAATCGATCACCATCGCCCTTCAAGAGGTAGAGGTTGCCCGGCCGCTGACGCACGATTTGATGAAGAACATCTTCAGTGAACTTAATGCACGCGTCCTGCAGGTGGAGGTTGTGGCCTTGCGGGATGACACGTTTTATGGCAATATCATCGCCGAAGTCGATGGTCGGACGCTAACCATTGACTCACGCCCCTCCGATGCGCTGGCGATTGCAGTGCGCACGCATGTCCCCATCTACGTCGCCCAATCCGTGATGGATGCCGCCGGGATCACCCCAGAGGAAGACCTGCAGGCAGAAGCTGATGAGAAACCAGCAGGCGAAGGTGAACCGGGGGGTGAAGGCGAAGAGCGTCTCTCGATTTTTGAAGATTTCCTGGAAGGTCTGAATATGGATGATTTGGACAGCGAAAAAGGCGAAGAAGAAGAAAACGACGACGACGAGGAAGATTGACCAGCCTTGCATGAGATATCACACCGGGGCCTGCCAGGTATAGAGGCTGGTGGTCCCGGTTTTTCGTCCTGAACGAATACTCCGTCCGTTTTTTCTGTTCATTGACTTGAAATCCCATGAGCGAATACCCAGCTGCTGAAACGACCGCCAATCCCGCCCCACAGGTCATACCGCACAGCCAGGAGGCGGAAGAAGCCGTTATCGGCGCGGTCATGATCAACCCGGAGGCCTATTACGACGTAGCCCAGTTTCTCCAGGCCGATGACTTTTACATCCACCGCCACCAATGGATCTGGGAGGCTTTTACCCGGCTGCACGAGCGGCGCATCCCGATTGACCTGCTAACCGTATCGGAAGAACTTGACCAGATGGGCCACCTGGCTGAAGTTGGCGGGCCGGCATACCTGACAGCACTCATCAACGCCGTCCCCACCTCCCTGCACGCCGAAGCATACGGGCGACGCGTGGAGGAAACCGCCATCCGCCGGCGCATGTTGACTGCTGCCAACGATATCGCCAAGCTTGCCTACCAGGAAAATGCCCCGGTTGATTCGGTGATGGACGAGGCCGAAAAAGCCATCTTCGCCGTCAGCGAAAAACGCCTGACACGCGATTTGCAATCGATCCAGCAGGTGTTGAGCGACTATTATGATCGCATCGACCAGCTGGCCAACCGGGATGAAGAAACGCTCGGCGTTCCCACGGGTTTCATCGATCTGGACCGTTTATTAGGCGGTTTGCAGCCGTCTGATCTGTTAATCGTTGCTGGACGTCCGGGCATGGGAAAGACCGCCTTCATGCTTTCAGCATCGAAAAACGCAGCCCAAACTCACAAGAAACACGTGGCGATCTTTTCCCTTGAAATGGCGAACGAACAACTGGTGCAGCGCCTGATCGCCCAGGAAACTGGCATTGATTCACAACGCCTGCGCACCGGCAAACTGCAGGAAGATGAATGGCCGATTTTCACCCACGCTATCGAAGTGTTGAGCGACACGCATATCTTCCTCGACGATACCCCAGGCCTCACGCCTCTGCAGTTGCGCACCAAATGCCGGCGCTTGCATATGGAGTTCCAGCTGGATCTGATCGTGGTCGATTACCTGCAATTGATGAGCGGCGGCATCCGTACCGATAACCGGGTGCAGGAGGTCTCGCATATCTCACGCAACCTGAAGATTCTGGCGCGCGAATTGAATGTACCTGTCCTGGCGGCAGCACAACTTTCGCGGGCGGTGGAGCAGCGCGCCGACAAAGAGCCGCAGCTCTCCGACCTGCGCGAATCCGGTTCGCTGGAACAGGATGCCGATATCGTGATGTTCATTCACCGCCCCGAGATGTATGAAAGGGATACCACCAAGCAGAACATCGCCCAGATCAAGATCGCCAAACACCGTAATGGTCCAGTTGGAACGATTGAACTGGTATTTCGCAATAACCTGGCTAAGTTCGAGAATGCCGTCACGCGCACCGTCGACCTGTCCCAGGTGAGGTAGGCGCTAGGCGCGCAAAAACGGGTAAACAGGCCTCACACATGTGGAAGAGGAGCAAAGCTTCTCGAACCGGCTAAACACAATAAAGAGACGGATGAAAAAATTTCGAGGCTTTCCTGAAGGCAAGGTGCATCTAACCCCCATCCCGGCGATGTTCTTCCGCGAGCTGCTGCCGGAAATTGACCACCTGGGAGAACTGAAGGTGTGCCTGTACCTGTTCTGGAGGCTGGATCGCATGGAAGGTCCCTTTCGCTACCTGCGCCGTGAAGATTTCGCGGCCGACGAGCGCCTGATGCAAGGCATGGGAGATAGCCAGGAGCAGGCGCAGGTTACGTTGGACGAAGCCTTAGAACGGGCTGTAGCACGGGGCGCCCTGATCCGCGCCAGCCTGATGACTGACCAAAAGCAGGATACCTATTATTTCCTCAACTCGCCGCGCGGGCGGGCCGCCGCTCTAGCGCTGGAAAAGGGCGAGTGGCGGCCAGGGTCCGGTGCTCCCGCCGGCCTGGCTGAACTGGCGGCAGAACGCCCGAATATCTTCCGCCTGTACGAGGAAAACTTCGGCCCGCTGACACCGATGATCGCCGAGGCACTCGGCGAGGCGGAGGACAGCTACCCGACCCAATGGATTGAAGAGGCCATGCGCATTGCAGTAGAGAAAAATGCCCGCAACTGGCGTTATGTGCTGGCTATCCTGGAACGCTGGCAAAGCGAGGGACGTGATGAGCGAAAAGATCGACGAGACTCTGAAAAAGATCGCCGCCGGTATGTCGAAGGGGAGTACTCCGACTTCATCGAGCACTGAGCCCCAGTCCAAATTCAACGACCTGCCCGGTGATCCCAACTGCCCTTACTGCCACGGCGTGGGTTACCTGCGCCGCGATCTGCCGCTGGGCCATCCGGATTTCGGCAAATTAGAGAGTTGCACCTGCCGTATGGGTGAGATCAGCCAGCAGGTGCGGCAACGTCTGTTCTCGCTGAGCAACCTGAGCGAGCTCAGTCACCTGACCTTTGAGAATTTCAACCCGCGCGGGCGAGTCGGTCTATGGCCAAAGCAAGCAGATTCATTGGAACAGGCATACAACCAAGCCCAGCACTTCTCGCATTCGTTAAAAGGCTGGCTGATGCTGCAGGGCGGCTACGGCTGCGGCAAAACCCACCTGGCGGCGGCCATCGCCAATTTCGCGGTCAGCATAGGCGTGCCCACCCTGTTTATAACCGTTCCGGATCTGCTGGACATGTTGCGTTTTGCCTACCAGGATCGGGAATATACTTTTGAAAAACGCTTCGAGGAGATTCGCACCGCCAGCCTGCTCGTCCTGGATGATTTCGGCACACAGAATGCCACTCCCTGGGCACAGGAGAAGCTGTTCCAGATCCTGAACTACCGCTATATCAACCACCTGCCCCTGGTGGTTACTACCAACCTAACGATCGAGGAAATCGAAGGTCGCATTCGCTCACGCCTGGAAGATCCCGATTTGGTCACAACAGTACACATCCTGGCCCCGGATTACCGCAACCCGGCGGGCGATATTGGCCATCACGAGCTATCCTCGCTGGGCCTGATGAACAACCGCACATTTGCCAGCTTCGACCCGCGTACAAATGAAGACCTTTCACCTCAGGATCTGAAATCACTTGACAAAGCTTTGCGGGCAGCGCGCCAATTCGCCGAGAACCCACAAGGTTGGCTGGTCTTCACCGGACCCTATGGCTGCGGTAAAACCCACCTGGCGGCGGCTATCGCTAACTACCGGGCAGACCTGGGCAACCCACCGCTTTTCGTGGTCGTTCCGGATCTGCTCGATCACCTGCGGGCTACCTTTGCCCCCACCAGCAGCGTTTCGCTCGATCATCGTTTCGAAGAGGTGCGCACGACCACGCTGTTGGTCCTGGATGACCTCGGGACCCAGTCCACGACACCATGGGTACGTGAAAAGCTGTACCAGCTGTTCAATTATCGCTACAACGCCGAACTCCCCACCGTGATCACCACGGCCGATGCGGCGGATGAGATGGATCCCCGCCTGCTCAGCCGCATGCTGGACCGGCGCATCTGCATAATCTACGGCATCACCGTTCCCGCTTACCGGGGGGTGCCCCCAGAGCCGCGTCGTGCTACCCGTCGCAGCCGCGCCAGCCATAAATAAGAAAAAAGCTCCGCTGAAATCTTGAAATTTTTTGAAATAAATTCAAAAAATTGACAAAAATTAACTTGACAATTACAATCAAAATAATAGAATATCTTCAAATTTAACCACCGTAGCGCTCCGCCAGCGGCGCGCTGCCGATCCCATCGATTCTGGAGGAAAATATTCGTGCTTCCCAGCTTGCTACTTTCATTGCGTGAAGGGTTGGAAGCGGCCCTGGTCATAGGAATCGTATTAGGAGCGGTGCGCAAATTCAACCGCGCCCAACTAAGTTCGATCGTTTGGGCAGGTTCACTGGTGGCAGGTGCTGCCAGCGTCGCCACAGCTCTGGTGCTCAATTTCCTGGGTGCTTCCCTGGAAGGCTCGTCCGAAATGATTTTCGAAGGTGCGACGTTCTTTCTGGCAGCCGCCGTTTTAACCTGGATGATCTTCTGGATGTCTCGCCAGTCTCGTACCATTAAGGGCGAGTTGGAAGCCGGCGTACGAAGGGCCACCTCGCAATCCGGAAAGGGCGGGCTGTTTTTCCTGGCCTTCATTTCGGTCCTGCGTGAAGGGGTGGAACTGGCCTTGTTTCTAACCGCTTCAGCATTGGCAACCAACCTGCACCAGACAATCATGGGAGCGCTGCTCGGATTGGCGGGTGCCACCATATTGGGATGGGCGTTGTTTGCCACAACACTACGGTTGGACCTGCAGCGCTTCTTCCAGATTACCGGCGCTTTGCTGATTTTGTTTGCAGCCGGCCTGGTAGCCAGCAGCGTGCACGAATTCATTGAATTAGGCTGGGTCCCCAGCATCGTCGCGCACGTGTGGAATCTCAATTCAATATTGAGCGAGAATTCGACGGTGGGCCAGATTCTGAAGACTTTGTTTGGTTATAATGCCCAACCGTCACTGACGGAGGCATTGGCGTACATCGCTTATTTCGCGGCCATCGGCTTCGGCCTCCGCCGGGCAGCTGCTTCCCTATCAGCGATGAAAGCTCAGGCACATTAACCTCGCCATTCACCAAATTATTGAGTCAACCGAGCAGCCGGGAGGCATTAGCAACTCCAGGCCTTTAACTTGACAGGCATTGAAAAGAGCCTATAATAATAGTGTAATTTATACACTAATCGACTGGTAGTATCAAACCCAAGAAAGGATCTTTATGAATACAAACCAACCAGTTGAGCTACCGCTGCCAACCCATTTCGACCCGGAACGGGTCAGCCAGGTTTGGCGTGTCCCTTACCAAATTCGCGCCCGCCAGGCCGGCGAGTGGGCAGAGCGCTATGCCATTCAATCGGCAGCCAACGACCGTTTCCGCATCACCCTGCTGGGTATCGACATTCAGAATACTTTTTGTATCCCCGAGTACGGGCTGTTTGTCGGGGGAAGTTCGGGGCGCGGTGCAGTCGACGACAACCGCCGCCTGGTGGAATTCATTTATAAATACCTGTCTCGCATCACTGAGATCATCGCCACGATGGATACCCACCAGGCCATGCAAATCTTTCACCCGATCTTCCTGGTCAACAAGGAAGGCGAGCACCCACAGCCACTCACTTTGATATCTGCTCAAGAGATCGAAGCCGGTGAGTGGAAATTCAACTCGAAAATCGCCTCCAGCCTGGGCATCAGCCCTAAGGATGGACAGCAGCACCTGTTGCACTACACGCGAGAACTGCAAAAGAACAGCAAATATGACCTGACGATTTGGCCTTATCACGCCATGTTGGGGGGCATCGGGCATGCCCTGGTATCTGCCTTCGAAGAAGCCATCTTCTTTCACACCATCGCCCGCAACCAGCAAGCAGAAATTTTGATAAAAGGCGATAACGCCTTCACTGAAAGCTATTCCGCCATCGGCCCAGAAGTGCTGAAGGACGCAAAAGGCCGCCAGATTGGAGAAAAGAGCGGAAGAATTTTTGAGAAGTTATCGAATTGCGATGCACTGATCGTCGCCGGGCAAGCGAAAAGTCACTGCGTCTCCTGGACGATTTCGGATCTACTGGAGGATATCATCGCCCACGATCCACGCCAGGCAAGTAAGATATATTTGCTGGAAGATTGCACGTCACCGGTGGTTGTCCCGGGCGTTGTGGATTACTCAGAACAGGCCGATGCGGAATTCGAACGCTTTGCCAAAGCCGGTATGCACAGGGTGCTCTCCAGCGACCCAATTTCTACCTGGCCCGGCATCAACTGAGGGCAAAAGCAAGACGTTCCAACCGCGCTATTCCAGACTAGTTGGGTCAGTATTGACAATTGATTCAATCTATGTGATACTAAAAACGGCTGCACTGCTGAAACGTTATGCAGTCATCGTTGGTGGTAAGGCCAATGGGCTCAACCACCTTTCCTCTGCTATCCCATTCAGAGGAGGTGATGTCCATGTCTGGTAGTAGTACCTTACGAAGCGCTGCGGCATCCCTCCTCGAGAAATCTTAGGGAGCCGCAGCGCAGCAGGAAGCCGTCCAGGTGGGCGGCTTCTTGTTCTTATATACAAATTTAGTGCCAGATGCGTGTAAACGAGGGATAATCACGCGAAATGGTTTCACAAAAACCACTCCTGAATAAGCTTCTCCTTCTTTTTGAGCGCGGTCAAATTGATGAGACAATGATCCTGAGCATCGTCGCCCTGCTGGTAGGGCTTACCAGCGGTGCGGGGGTATGGCTATTTAAACGGTTGATCGACCTGGCGCACCTGGTGGCATTCGATTGGCTGGGGGGGGCATTACGGCCCTTAGGGCCTTGGACGGTGGCAATTGTGCCCACTTTGGGTGGTTTAATCGTTGGATTGACTATTTACTTATTCGTTGGTGTGGAGCGCCATCACGGAGTAGCCGGAATTATGGAAGCTGTGGCGCTGGCCGGAGGGCGGCTGCGCTATCGTCGTTTGCCGGCCAAGGCGGTCGTGTCCGCTCTGGGGATCGGCGTAGGCGCGTCGGTTGGGCCTGAAGACCCATCGGTACAAATTGGGGCCAATTTGGGCTCTATGTTCGGGCAGCTACTGCATATCTCTGAAGACCGGGTGCGGGCCCTGGTAGCCGCCGGTTCTGCAGCCGGCATCGCGGCAGCCTTCAACGCTCCCATTGCCGGGGTGTTCTTCGCCATGGAAATCGTCCTGGGCGAGATTGGCGGAAACGCGCTTGGCATGGTTGTGGTGGCATCCGTCGTCTCGGCGGTGTTCACCCAGGCCGTTTCCGGTCCGGCACCGGCCTTCAGCATCCCGAGTTACACCTTTCACGCTTTCCAGGAACTACCGCTTTACGTCGCCTTGGGCGTTTTGGCTGGCCCGGTTGCAGCCTTATACATTCGGGCGCTTTACCGGGCCCAGGATGTATTTCACAACTGGCACGCCCCGCGCTGGGTCAAACCGGCTATGGCAGGGTTGCTAGTGGGAATCACCGGCATCTTCCTGCCCCAGGTTTTCGGCGTTGGTTACGACTCTATTGAAACCAGCCTCACCAGCCAACAAATCGCGATTGGCTTGCTGCTGGCCCTGCTGGCCGCCAAAATGCTGATGACGGCCATTAGCATCGGCAGCGGATTCTTGGGTGGCGTTTTCGCACCTTCTCTGTATCTGGGGGCCATGCTGGGCGCGGCATATGGCGAAGTCGCCGCCCTCCTGTTCCCATCTATGCCGATCACCCCACCGGCCTTCGCTTTAGTGGGAATGGCAGCCGTGCTGGCTGGATCCGTGCATGCTCCTCTGACAGCTATTTTGCTTCTTTTCGAAATGACCAATGACTACCGCATCATCTTGCCGTTGATGTTCGCCGTGGTGCTCAGTTTGGTGATTTCTCAACGCTTTCAGCGGGATTCGGTTTACACCCTGGGGTTGGCGCGCAAAGGAATTCGCCTGGAACGCGGCCGGGACGTGGAAGTCATGCAGGCGATTCGGGTTGACGAAGTAATGGAACGCGAAGTGCAGCCTTTTGAGGAAAGTGATAGCCTGGCTTACGCTTCCAAGATCTTCGATGAAACACACCATCACGGTTTGCCAGTGATCAATCAGGCCAATGAAATTGTGGGCATCTTTACCTTGCAAGACTTGGATCGGGCGCTTCAGGCTGGTAAAGAAGACCTGAGCGTGGGCCAGGTCTGTACTCGCGATCTGCTGATCGCCTATCCTGATGAAACTATGGGGACAGTAATGCACCGGATGAGCGCTCGCGCGGTGGGGCGCTTGCCAGTAGTCGAGCGGGATAATCCGCATCACCTGATTGGATTGCTGCGGCGTTCGGATATTGTACGCGCTTACGATCTGGCCCTGACCCGCCGTGCGACCTTGCGCCACCGCGCACACCAGGTGCGCCTGGGTGCGATGAGCGCGGAGGGGATGACCGTAACCGAGGTGCAGATTGAGGCGAACGCCGCCTGTGCCGGGAAACGCATCAGCGAAATCAAGTGGCCACAAGAATGCGTGATTGCCACCCTGCGTCGCGGCCACAATTTCGTCATCCCACACGGAGATACACTGTTGCGCTCGGGCGATTTCCTGGTGGCTGTAGCCGAAGGAGAGGCGCGCGACATCCTGTTGGGCATCTGCAAGAATCCAGAACCAGAACCAGCCGGCGAACCCACTCTCACTGCATCGGAGGAGCAAGATTCTTCGGTATGATGGTGCCTCCCGGGGGTAGCATTGCCGCACAAATGAA
>OFHG01000813.1_pt1 | contig 11830 bp, 9 predicted proteins | sample 1521931 | NCBI WGS metagenome assembly OFHG01 (sample SAMEA2468438, study PRJEB22500) | soil metagenome | biome: Glassland; feature: Farmland; material: Clay | place: Australia | collected 2013-01-31 | depth 0.55 m
CACAACCTCCCCCCGGGCCCCCGGAAGGGACCCCGCCGCGCGCCGTGGGCCCCGCCGCTGCCCCGAGCACATCGGGCGATGCCGTCACCCGCCGCAACCCAGAAAACACTCATACCGGCAGGAAACCGGCACATCACAACCGGTAACCAGCCATGCCCGTCACCTGAATCATTGAGGCTAACCCTCGAAAACGACAGTCTGCGCCGTGAAGCCAGCCGCCGACGTCCAGCTCCGACGCCGCTGAGCCCCGTCGTGTGAAACGGATTGTTACGCTCGGCATGAGCATCTTGCGGCACCTATCGTGAGCACGGCCATGGCGGTCCCTCCCGCGCGCCAGCCACAGAATCGTGAGCATGTGCGTGGTGGGAGTCGCTGCCGCGCCCCTGCGTCTGGGTGCCCATCACCACGGCGGGTGACCGCGCCGGGGATGTTACGGACAGGGCAGGGCCCGCGGATCGCCGAGTACGGACAGTCGTGTGAGCAGCTGGGCTGGTAGTCACCACCGTCCAGATTCCTCATTATGTGCCGGAACGAGCCGTGGCTGCCCGCCCCAGCCCTCGTGCCCGTCACCCTGGGCTGAGGTGTCGAAGCACGGGTTGATCACGGCCGTCCCACCGAGCCCCCGGCCAGCCGCATGCCCGGGTCGGGGTCGCGCTCCGGTCGAGGATCCGGCCCAGATCGCTGGTCAGCGACGCCAGGACCGGATCGGCGGCCATCGCCTCCAGAACGTGCCGTGTGCGTCCGGCAGCGTCGTAGTAGCCGGCCGCCGCGAAAACAACTCCGGCGATTAGGGACCAGTAGCATGGCCGACCAGAGGCTGGCGCGGAAGGTGATCTTTCCGTCGCGCGTGTCGATGGCACACGCCACGATCGAGGCGCCGATGTCGTCCAGCACGGCAGGCAATTCCAGCCCGTGTCGGCACAGATCTTCTGCGCTCGCGGACAGCGAGACCCGCGAATAGTCACGAGTCAGTCTGCCCCCAGCGGGTGCGGGACGTTTAGGCTCGCCGGTGTGGGCGGTGAGGAAGTCACTCTGAACGCAGAGACGCTGGAGCTGATCAACAGTGAACTGACTGCTCGCCTGGCGCGCCAGGCCGGCTCTAGCGACAAGATCGATACAAAGGCCGTGGTCCTCGTTGGGTATGTGATCGCTGCCGTGTCGTTCCTCGCCACGCAGCACCCTGAGCCAATTCTCGCCGGGCTTGCCTACGCAGCGTATGCGGTTGCTGCGGTTCTCGGGGTCTCGGCCTATGCTGTCCGGTCTTACGGAGACGTCCCGGATCCGCGTGGCTTGTTCAATGGCTACGTAGTCCTGCCCAGATCTCGGGCGCTCGCTGCCCTAGCTGCCGTGCGGGTCAAGGCATTTGAGGGGAACGCCAGTACACTCCGGCGCAAGGCGGGGCTGTGGTGGTTTAGCGTGGTCACGTTGCTGGCTGGCGTGATCCTCATGGTGATCTCGATCGTCGTGCACAATGATGGACATGGCGGAGCAGCAAGACCACAACCCCGAGCCGTCGCCGCAGTCGCAAGCTACATTGCCACCTGACCTGGTGGAGGCGTTCGCTGATATCACGCTTCTGAATTCTGAGCCAAGAGGCCCGGGTGCACCCGGTCTCCTCGCGCGTCACCAAGCATCCCCTGGCCCGAGGCAGCCCCGCAAAGCAGATACAGGACCCCGGCCTGCCGAGCCGCCAGCGGAGGCTCCGGGTACTGCTGACGGTCCCACCACCGGCGCTCCCGCCTAGCGATCGCAGGCGACCTTGTGAGCTGGTTCAGTAAGCGGATACCCAGGTCTCGCCAGCCTCACCGGGATTTCGTGCCGGGAGGTCGGCGCCCGCGGATCGAACCTCCTGATGGTGCTGCCTCCGCTCAGTCGGCTGGCTCCGGCGCTCCTGACCCAGCGGCCGAGCTTTTTGAACTCGGCCGCCGCTTTGAGACACGGTTCGGCCAAACGGGGAACGCCGAGGACCTCGACCAGGCGATCGCTGCTCTCCGGAAGGCAGTTGATGCTACGCCGCAGGGACATCCGCAACGCGCCAGCCGGCTGACTGTCCTGGGAAACGCGCTCAGGACGCGATTTGACCGGCGCGGGCGCCCAGTTGATCTCCAGGCCGCTCTTGCTGCCGTGGAAGAAGCGGTAGCGATCTCGGCCGGTGATCCGGATCGCGGGCGCCACTTGTCGAGCCTTGCCGTCGCGTTGCGGACACGGTCCCAGTGTGGCGGCAACCGCAGAGACCTTGACAGGGCGATCGGCCTCGGGGATGAAGCCGTTACCAGCATGGCGGAGGACCATCCTGACCGGCCAAAGATCCTGACCGATCTGGCTAGCTCCCTGCTGACGAGGTTCAAGCAGAGCGGGAGCCTCGCCGACCTGGACCGGGCAATAGCCGCCGCCCGCGATGTCGTGGCCATCGCAGCCGAGAACGGCATCTACCAAGCGAACCTAGGCGTCATGTTGCGGATGCGCTACGAGGTCACTGGTGACTTCCGAAGCCTGCGCGATGCAGTCACCGCCCTAAGATCGGCGCGGAAGGTGATCTCCGCGGATGATCCCAGCACTCCGGGGGTCTTGACCACACTTGGCGTGGCGCTCAAGACGATGTTCGACCGCACCAGCGACCTTCAGCTGCTGGATGAGGCAATTGCGGTCCACCGTGCTGCTGCGGCGACTGCCACGAACGCAAGCTTCCCGCGCCGCAACGTGCTCAACAACCTCACCGGTGCGCTCTGGGCGCGCTACGTACGTACCGGGAAACTGGACGACCTTGAGGATGCGATCAAAGTAGGGCGCCAAGCCCGCGGAGCCAATCTCATCGTCGCGTTGAACACCCGGTTCGCGCGCACGCGCAATCCCGCGGACCTGGATGAGGCAATTGCCCTCGCCCGCGAGATTGTCGCCAGCGACCCCGTCGGCCTGCCAGCGCGTGCACTTCACCTTGGCATGCTAGGTCAAGCCCTGCTGAATCAGTTCCGCCGAACCGGCGAACTGGCGGTATTGGAGGAGGCTATCTCGGTGGATCGCCAGGCTCTGGACGCCACCCCGGCGGCCCATCCTGACCACCCGATCCGTCTGGAGAACCTCGGTATTGCCTTGGCGGATCAGTTCATCCGTACCGGAGACCAATCCTGTCTAGACAAGGCTATCCAGGTTTTGCGCGACGCCCTCAGGCTCACGCCAGCGGGGCACGACATGATCCCGTCGCTGCATTCCAGCCTGGCTTGGGTGTTCATGGCCCGGTTCCGCAGCACAGGCGACACTGCCAGCCTGGAAGATGCTGTTCAGGCCAGCCGGGAAGCGGTCGCACTCACGCCCGCCGATCATACGGAACGCCCGGGACGGCTAGCTTCACTTGGCAGCGCTCTTCATGCTCTCTCACGCCGCCTGGGCCTGCTGAACGACCTTGAAGAAGCGATCGCCGTGCTCCGCGAAGCTGATCAGGCATTGCCGGAGGGGCACCGTAAACGTCCCGGCATCCAGGAAAAGCTCGGCAGCGCCCTGTCGACCCTCTACGACCAGACCCGCGATGTGACCGCCCTGGACGAGGCACTTGAGGTACAGCGGGACGCGCTTGCGCACACGCCGTGCGACGACCCGCAACGCGGCGGAAGTTTCCACAACGTAACTGTTGTCCTATGGCGGCGGTATCGCCGCACCGGGTCGCGCCATGATTTTTCTGAGGCCCTGCGGACCTGCCGCCAAGCCCTAGAGGCCAGGCCCGCCGACGACCCACACCGCGCGGTGGATATGGGTCTCCTCGGAACGATGCTCTGGGACCAGTACCGCCGCACAAAAGCTCGTCGTCATGTGGCCGACATGCTCAATGCGTCTCGCGAGGCAGCACAAAGCGATACTGCGCCCATTGTCACCCGAGTTGGTGCGGCCAGCAACTGGGGTCTTGCCGCCGCCACGTTGAAGAACTGGGAACAGGCGGTCGAAGCATTCACCACTGCCACGAGCCTGCTGCCATTGCGCGCTGGGATGGAACTTGACCGCAGGGATCAGGAACACCACCTAGGCGACGAAACAGATCTCGCCGCGGACGGGGCCGCGAGCGCCCTGAACCTGGGCCGCCCGGAGCTTGCTGTTAGCATGCTTGAGCAAGGCCGTGGAGTGCTCTTTTCCCAGGCTCTCGAAGGGCGCAGCGACCTCACCGAACTACGTCAGCATCATCCGGGCATCGCGGACGAGTTTTTGCGTCTTAACTGGCAACTGGACACTCCAGTAGCCCCGGATCTAGGCGACCTCCCCGAGTCGCCTGACTCAGACACTGCCGCAACCGGACACCAAGAAGTGCGTGACCGTCACCGGCTGTCCCGTGAACGAAAGAAACTCATCGAGAAGATACGTGATCTTCCGGGCTTCGAAAGATTCTTGCTCCCGCCCCAGGAAGACCAGCTCCTCGCTGCCGCAAACCAGGGACCAGTGATCTGCTGCAACGTCAGTTCGTACCGCTCGGACGCGCTGATCGTCTGCACTGACGGAATACGGATCGTGAATCTGCCCGAGGTAACGCCCGAGCGAGTCCGGGACAACGTGACTAAACTCCTCACAGCAAGCAGTGAAGCGGGACGTGCGAGAGGTGAAACAGAGCTTCTTCAGGCGCAACGCCCGCTTGACGAGGTCCTGCAGTGGCTCTGGGACGCACTGGCCCAGCCAGTGCTCGCCAGCCTTGGGCTCAGCGCCACGCCTTCGTCAGGCCAGCCTTGGCCTCGCGTCTGGTGGGTGCCAACAGGGCTGCTCACATTCCTCCCCCTTCATGCCGCCGGCTACCACACATGGCCTAGCGACCGCACGCCACAGGCTATCCCCATGACGGTGATCGACCGCGTCGTCTCGTCCTACACGCCCACCATCCGGGCTCTGCTGCACGCGCGGGAACGGGCCATCTCGACAAGCGCGCGGAAAGCCCTGATTGTCACGATGCCTACCACCCCTGGTCAATCAGATCTTCCAGATCTTCCGGCAGCCGACAAAGAAGCAAATATTATTCAAACTTGCGTCCCTGGGTCACTGACCCTGCGTGCGGAAAACGCAACCGCCAAACGCATCATTACCGAGGTGCCGACATACCCGTGGGTACACTTCGCTTGCCACGCAGAAAGCAACGTGGAGGATCCCTCGCTCAGCCAGCTAGTTGTCCATAATCACGAGCAGCGCACCCTAACGGTGCTGGACATAGCACGCCTCCAGACCGACAGGGCCGAGTTGGCATTTCTCTCCGCATGCGAGACCGCACGCACCGGCCGCCGAATTGCCGACGAGGCCATCCACCTAGCCTCGGCATTCCAGCTCGCTGGCTACCCACAGGTCGTTGGCACGCTCTGGCCAATCAAAGACTACGCTGCAGTTAGAATTTCTGCATTCTTCTACCACCGGATCAGCCAGCAAGGACCATCGAACACCCAGTCATACGATTTCGCGACAGCTCTGCACGAAGCTGTGCAGAGGATCCGTGATGAACACCGTTCGATGCCATCCCTATGGGCTTCTCATATCCACGTTGGCTCTTGATACTGGGCGGAATCAGCGCCAAGGCAAACCCGACGGCACGTCATGATGCTTATGAATAGCCTATCCGCTGTTGGCTGGCCGAGTAGCAGCGCGACATGCTCGGGCTGATGTTCGCAGCCGAGCTGCGCGAATGATGACTGCCGCGGCCGCCCCCGCGCGGAGTCTGGCGCCCGGTGATGGCCTGGTCGCGTTCGCCGACCTGCTGGCCCGGGACCTCACCGCGCTGCGCAAGAGCCCCGGCGACTTCCTCGGCCGCACCATCGTCCAGCCGCTGCTGTTCGTGTTCGTGCTCGGCTACGTCGCGCCCAAGCTCGGCCAGGGCCTGTCTACCGGCGCCGGGGCCTCTCAGGCCGCCACGACTCTGCTGGCCGGGATGCTCGCCCTCGTGATCCTTCCCCGGGCATCTTCGCCGTCGGCATGCCGCTCATCCAGGAGTTCGGGTACACCAGGGAGATCGATGACCGAGCGCTCTGGCCGCTTCTGGTAGGCCTGGTCGCGCTCGCGAAGATCATCGCCGCGGCGTTGCAGGGCCTCCTGGCCGCCCTTGTCGTCTTCCCGCTTAAACCCGACCACCGGGAACCAGCTGGCAGGATCCGCCCCGCAGCACTCGCGCCCCCGGGCAGTTCACCGGAATGGCCTCAAGAGCGATAGCCGTGATACCGGCCGATGGCACTCACGTCGCGGTGACCTTCGAAGGACAGGGCCGACCTGCCCTCAGCCTGCATCCGGCAGCGTGCACATCGCCCTGGAGCCAGGTGGCGCGCTACCTGGCGCCGCCCTTTCGCGTCCTCCGCTCCGGCCGCCGCAGGGATAGCCGAAGGCGTCATTCACAAGGTCGGGCTCGTGCCGCCCGTCCATTAGCCAGGTATGGCCGCATTTCGCATCCAAGCCAGCTCTCCGCATTGAGGTAACACGTCCCAACCCACAGCCGACCGCACCCCGTCTGGCTTGACACCTGCGTTGGAGTCGAGCCTTCATCGGTGATCACGAACCGTCCCCGATCCAGCCGGAGAGTGACAACCATCATCACAAGAAACGCCTATCAATGAGCGGCAATGGCGTCGGCGTTGCAACACCGCTGAACCTTCTGGGGAACTGTCCGTCGGGGATGTCGTGGTCGTCGGCGAAGTCCCGCTCGCGGTCGGACAGGCCGGCTGGAGCCCGGTCCGCGGCGGCCTGATCGAGGTCCGCACCGACGAGCACGGCACCCACCCGCTCCCGGCGCCCAGCCCCATCCCAAGAGGCGAGGCAGCGCCCGGCGGACGCTCGCAGGAAGGAACGGTGCCGTGACAAAGAAGCAGACCGTAACTGTCGCCGGCGTGCCGGTGACCGTCCAGGCTGCCGATGGCGTGCTCACCGTCACGATCGGCGGCTTCGACCCGGCCGCCGCCGATGGGCTGCTGCGCGTCCATCCGCGTTTCGGCACCGCTGCCGCGGGCGTGTATATCGCCGGCGCAGCCGGCGACACGGCACACCGGCCGGACCAGCGTTGGTTCTTCGACCTGTACCCCGGCCCGCCCGGCGCGACGGAAAGCATCCGCCTGTACGACGGCTGCTTCCAGGCCGCCACCGGCCTGCTCGCCGAATGCGAAGACGGCTGCCCGCAAGACCTGGACCACGCCGGCCTGTGCCTGCGCGCTAGTCCCGATGAATGCCAGTGGTGCGGCACCCCCGGCCGGCTCCACGATATCAGCCGCGCCGACGTCGGGCACCTGCTTCCGACGGTCGGCGAGGAACACGAGGGCCTGTGGTTCCTGCACTGGGCCGACGGTCGGCGCGGCCCGTACCCCTCGGCGCAGGCGGCCTGGGACGACTGGCACGCCAGGCCCCCGGCCCTGCAGGACCGCACCCACCCCCTGCCCGCGCCGCCGGCCCGGCACGGACCAGGCCCGGTGAACCCCGAACGATTCACCCCGAAGAAGGAGCCGAGCGTCCATGACTGCCCTTGAGTCCCTGGACTACCAGATCGCCCGCGACCGGATCAAAGGCAACCCGGTCATCAGCAAGATGGCAGCCGGCGTCGCCACCGTGCCGCTGGCCGACCTCGCGCACCAGGACGGGACGCCCCGCTTCGCGTTCATGCAGCGCGCCAACCACGTCTTCGACGCAGCCGAGTCGCAGAACGCGGGCAACCCCTGCTACGAGCCGTACCCGGCAGGCGCGCCCAGGCACCTCGGCCTGATCGCCGAGGCAGTGCTCGCCGAGCGCGCAGCGATCCGCGAGGCGGTCGCATCCGCCATGGCCGCGTCCGGCACCAGCCCGGAGTCGGGCGACGTGACCCAGATCATCGAGCGGCGGCGGGCCGGCGAGTCGTCCGAGGAGATCGCCCGCGAGACAGGAGCCCTCCCGTGACCTGCAACGCCGCACGCTTCCGGCGCGGCACACGTCCCCGGTGGCCACGCCCGGCCGTACCGTTGCCGCCATCTGGCACCTGCGGCGACGCGGGCGAAGAGCAGGCCAGGCACTGGCCCCGTGACAGCCTCCAGCGCCGCTACATCGCCGGCTGGGCCGAGCGCAAGACGCCAGGCGGATGGGGCGCAGCCAGCTCCTGGGTCCCCATGGCGCTTGAGGACGCGAAGGCGACGCTCATCGCCGAGCTGCAGCGCAACCTTGGCAAGTGGGCGGGCATCGGCGGCAGCGACCCAGCCCGGTACAGCGATGCCCTGGAGGTGCTGACGGCCGCGACCGGGCCGGTCATCATTGACCTGCCCGGCCATGTGCTGAGCATCACCGAGACTCCGGGGCGCGGCCGGTAACGAAGCCCTTGGATGCCCGACACGCCAGATGAAGACCGCCAGCAAGCCCGTGCAGCTGGCCCGGCCTCCCGGCCAAGGCGCCGCCTTCCCGCGACGATGGTCACGGGCGGGTGAACCCGACTACGGGCGACAATCCTCCCTTGGATGCCGGGAGCCCGTAGCTGTCGTACTCGACGCCGTACCCGGTGGCGTAGGCGTCGATCATGGTGTGGGTGGCGGGGTTGACGACGATGCCGACGTGGCCGGGAGCGGCCGGAGTCGTCGGCTCCGGCGAAGAACACCAGGTCCCCGGGCCGGACCTGGCCGGGCGGGATCTGCTTGCCGAACGCCCATTGCTGCTGGCTGGTGCGGGGGATGGTGATCCCGGCCGCGCGGTAGGCCATCATGGTCAGCCCGGAGCAGTCGAAGGCGTCCGGTCCCGTCGCGCCGAACTGGTACGGCTTGCCGATCTGGGCTCGCGCATAGGCGATCACCTTTCCTGCCACTCCCGGCGGCAGCGGCCCGTTTGCGCCGGGGGCGCAGGCGGGGCTGGCAGCGGCGGTGACGGCCTGGGCGCCGCCGCGGGCGTAGCGGGCGGCCCAGCCGAGCACGTCGGTGACGTACGAGGTGGAGTGGTTGTAGGCGAAGATCGCGCCTTGCAGGTCGCTGGTCGCGCCGTTGGCCTGCAGGTAGCTGGCGGCTGAGGGGATGGCGTCGCCGGGATCGTAGCCGCCCCCGAGGCCGTCGGGGTCGCCGTCGATGCCGTACCCGCCGGTGTGCATGCTGGCGGGGTGGATGGGCGGGCCGCCCCAGGTGTTCCCGGCGGCGCCGCCGATGCCGAACTGCATCGGCCCCTCGGTTATCTCGGGGTGGGATGGTGAAGGCGCTGGTAGAGCGGTTGTTGTGGTGTGAGGCATGTGAGGGACGTGGGTGCTGGGCAGGGTGGGCGCCCTGGTGTGCTCGGTCAGGTCGGTGCCGACTGCACCCTGGGGTGATTTCAGCAGGGTGGATGGGCTCCACTAAGCAATTGGACCTGGCCCCACGGGGGTGCTCACTGGCCCACCAAATTGGTCATTGCACGAACCGGGTCCGTTTCGCGTCCTGGCTGCGGGATGCGGAAGACGTGCCGGTTTCCAGTCCACTGGCCAGGACCGGCGCGGCTACCAATGCTCCGGTCAGCGCCGGGATCACCTGCGCCAGGCCGAGGACGTTACCCCACGCCGGGCGCGAAGGTGTTCAGGAAGTTGTCGGCTGCCTGCTGACAGATACCTTTCCCGGCTGGGTGGCAGGCGGCGACGGCCACGGCGGCAGGCGCAGCGCCGACAGAGCCTGCGGAATTTGACATTTGTCATGGGCAATCGGTGATTTGCGGCACTACACGCCGCTGGCCGGAGCGCGCGACTCTGGCTTCATGACCGCTGCTTCCGATGTCGGCCCCGGCATCGTGCTCTCGTGCTTGTCGAAGTCGTATGGCGCCGTGCATGCCGTCCGCGGCATCGACCTGGTGATCGCGCCGGGCGAGACGGTCGCCCTGCTGGGTCCCAACGGCGCGGGCAAGACCACGACCGTTGAGATGATGCTCGGCCTGACCAGGCCGGACAGGGGAACCGTGTCGATCTTCGGTGTGCCGCCTGCGGCGGCACGGCAGGCTGGCTGGTTCGGCGCGATGCTGCAGACCGGTTCGCCGCTCGACCACCTCCGAGTACGGGAGATCGTCACGCTGATGGCGTCCTACTACCCGCACCCGCTGGGCGTCGATGACGTGCTGCGGCTGACCGGCGCGGACGAGTTCGCCGGGCGGTGGACGACCAAGCTGTCAGGCGGCCAGGTGCAGCGGGTGCGGTTCGCCGCCGCCATCGTCGGCGACCCCGACCTCCTCCTGCTGGACGAGCCCACCGCGGGCATAGACGTCGAGGGCAGGCGCGACTTCTGGCAGGCGATGCGGACGATGACCGCGCACGGCAAGACGGTCCTGTTCGCCACCCACTACCTGGAGGAAGCCGACGCCTACGCCGACCGGATCGTGCTGCTCGCCCGCGGCCAGATCGTCGCCGACGGCCCCGCCACCGAGATCAAGGCGCAGGTTGGCTCCCGGACGATCCGTGCCACCCTGCCGGAGACGGCCGTCGCGGCGCTGACCGCGCTGCCGGGCGTGCGCAGCGCCGAGCGGCACGGCGACGCGGTGGTCCTGACCTGCACGGACGCCGACACCGCGCTGCCAGCCCTGCTGACGGCCTTCCCGGCCGCGCGAGACATCGAGGTGGCTGGCGGGAGCCTGGAGGAAGCATTCCTGGAACTGACCGCGGCCGGCGAGACGACCGGGCCCGATGACGCTCCGGGTGCCATGGGGGTGACCAGGTGACCCACTTGCGCTACGAGATCCTGCGCACGCTGCGCAACCCCGCCTTCGCCGGCCTCACGGTCGGGCTGCCGCTGGTGCTGTTCTACTCGGTCGCCTCGGCAGAACGGCACAAGACCTTCGACGGCACCAGCTTCCCGCTGTACTTCATGACCGCGATGGCGGCCTACGGCGCGATGTACGCCGCGATGGCGCCCGGCGCGCGTATCGCGCGGGACAGGGCCACCGGCTGGCCCCGGCAGATGCGGATCACGCCGCTGCGGACCAGGACCGACTTCACCGCGAAGGTGGCCGGCGCCTACCTGCTCGCGCTGCCCGCGCTGGCGCTGCTGTTCCTGGCGGGCGCGTCGCTGGGCGTGCGCCTCAGCGCGACACAGTGGCTGGAAATGGCCGGCCTGCTGTTCGTTGGCCTGGCTCCGTTGGTGGTGATCGGGTTCGTCCTTGGCTACCTGCTGCCCAGTGATGCCGTGGCGCCGGCATTTGCCGGCGTCGTGGTCCTGTTCGCGCTGCTCGGGGGCGTGTTCGGGTTCCAGCTCGCCACATCAGGGCCGCTGTTCGACGTCATGAAGGGCCTGCCATCGTACTGGCTGGTGCAAGCGGGCAAAACGGCACTGGGCGGCGGCGGCTGGCCGGCCGAGGCGTGGATCGTGGTCGCGGTCTGGACCGTCGTGCTGATCCCGGTCGCGGCGCTGGCCTACCGCCGATCGGCGAGCAGGGCGTGAGCAACGCCAGGCCAGTAGGCTGGGCAAACGTGGACGAGTCTGGGCGGCCGGGCAGCCCGGCGGAGGCGCAGTGGCTGGCTAGCCAGCGCAGGTGGGTAAAGGGCTGGCGCCGCTACCTCCTGGTGGCGATCCCGCTGGTCTACTTGATCTTCGTGGCCGCATCGGTAGGGAAGAACTCGCACGGTGCGGGCCAGATCGCGGGATACGCCATCCTCGCGGCGTTCGCCGTCTTCTTCGGCTCGTGGCTGTCCGGATATTTCATCATCGCCACCGACGCCTGGATGCAGCACCCCGTCGGTTACGCCCTCGGCGCAAACGGCAAGATTGCTCTGACCAGCTATTGGGGCCTCATCCTGAATCCGTGGGCCTTCTGGATGTACCTGCACAACATGATCGGCGCGGTGGTGACGGGCTCGTTCGCCATGGCGGGTATCGGCGCGTTCTACCTGCTCAACCGGAAGCACCAACGTCACGGGCAGACGTTTGTGAAGGTTGGCGTTATC
>OFHG01000814.1_pt1 | contig 11829 bp, 6 predicted proteins | sample 1521931 | NCBI WGS metagenome assembly OFHG01 (sample SAMEA2468438, study PRJEB22500) | soil metagenome | biome: Glassland; feature: Farmland; material: Clay | place: Australia | collected 2013-01-31 | depth 0.55 m
CTGCTGGCCTTCGCAGTCGCGGCACTCTCGGCGGCCGCGCCGCTCCACATCACGCCCACCGTCGTGCTGGTCAAGCGTGTCGACGTGATCCGCACCACCCTCGAGGGCGCCTCCCGGTACTTCGAGCGGACGGTGGACATCGGCCGCGACGACCTGGGACGGATCCGTGAGGCGGGTGACTTCACGCCGGAGACGGGGGGGGTTCACTTCTACTACGGTACCGACGCGTCCGGCCGGCTCGCGGGCGTCGTGCTATTCCCGCAGGGCAACAGCCAGCACGGCCCGCTCGAGGTCGGGATCACCGTGGGGCCGAACGGCGGCGTGACGAGCGTGATCGTCACCAAGGTGACGGTCGAGACCAAGCCGTGGGTGAAGCGGGCGATCAAGGCGGGGTTTCTGGAGCGCTTCAAGGGGCTGCGTCGCCCCGAGGACGCCGACCGCGCGGTGCGCGCGGCCCGCGAGGCGTTCGACTCCTGGTCGCAGACGTCGCCCTACGAGCGCGCCAAGTACTGCGAGGCGATCGGCGCGGCGCTGGCGCTGTTGTTCGTCGCCACGGTCAAGGAACCGGCGCGCGGGCGAACCGAGGTCCACAAGGGCGCTGCCGACATCGCCCATATCGGCGAGACTTTGCGCTTCCTGCTGCGCTCGCGCGCCTATCTGGCGCTGGTGGCCGCCGCGACCTTCATGGGCCTGAACGTCTTTGCGGCCAGCGTCTGGTCGCCCACCTTCCTGGCGCGCGTCCATGGCATGGGCATGGCCGAAATCGCCGCCACCATTGGGCCCTTGCGGGGGGGCTTCGGTTTTGCCGGCGTCTTTCTTGGTGGGTTGGCCGTCGACCGGCTGGCACGGCGCGCCCGCCATTGGCGCGTGACGCTGCCGGCCCTGGCCTGCCTTCTGGCGGCGCCCGCCGAATTGTTCTTTCTCCTTGGCGATTCGCGGACACTCTGGATGGCCGGCTTTGCCGCTTCGGCATTCCTCACGCTTGTGCATCAGGGCCCGCTATTCGCCCTGGTGATGAGCATCGCGCGGGTGCGCATGCGCGCGGTCGCGATCGCGATCCTGTTGTTGAGCACCTCGCTTCTGGGCCTCGCTGTCGGGCCCTTTGTGGTGGGCGTCCTCAACGACATGCTGGCACCCAGCCTCGGTGTCATGGCCATTCGCTATTCGCTGCTTGTGATCGTCGTCAGCGCGCTGGCGGGCGGAGGGATGCTGCCGTCGGCCGGGGACTCACCCCAGGCCCGCGGCCCCCCGCGCGGCGCGGCGGCCCGCCCGGGCCGCCACCGGCGCCCGCCGCTGCGCCCCCCGGGGTGGGGGGCCCGGTCCGCCGGGGCGCCTGGGTGCTGTCGGCCCCGGCCCCGCGGTGCTCTTCCGCGCCCGCGGCGCCCACCCCGCCAGTCCGGTCGCAGCAATTGCCGCGATCACGCTGGTTACCCGTCTCATAAAGCTGCTACCTCCGGGCCTTGCTTGGGCCTGGCCCTGGTGGTGACCTTGACACCGCATCTCACGGAAAATCCCGGCCGGATAACCATCAGTATGACCTGTGCTGGGACCACGGCTCTGGCCCCGGACGCTGGCGCGGCGGGTTGGAGCCATGGCTGGCCTGCGTCCAGGGGTGGGACAGTGCCACGGGATGTGCCGAGTGCCCGCAACGCGGTCGCTGAGGCGTTCGACCTGCCCGCCGCGCGGCCGGGGCACGGGCTAACATTGCCGTTTCATCCCCAGGGTGGATCGATCGATGAGAGCGCTCCTGGTCACCACCGTCGCGACCGCGCTGATTGCCGCGGGCTGTGGCGGCGCCCCAGCGCTGCGGGTGCCCGGCGGGGAGCCCGCTGCCCCCGGAACTGACCGTGCCGCTCCGCTCACAGTGGATCGCCTCGATCATCATCGATGAGCGATCAAGTCCACGTTTCCGCAGGTCAGACAGGGAGCCGCCTTGGGGAATCGAACCCCAGACCTACGCATTACGAGTGCGTCGCTCTATCCGACTGAGCTAAGGCGGCAGCGCCACCACCAGGGCGGCAGCGCAACGAGTCTACCGGTCCTGTAGCCCCGGCCGGCGAAGGATCATCTCCGGCCGGCACCGGCCGTGCCCGCCGGTCTGAGCTGGGTGCTGTCTGCTATGCGGCGCTGAGCCACTCTCCGAGAGCCTGGGTGACCAGGTCGGGCTGTTCGAGCGTGGACAGGTGCCCGCTGTCGGGAACCACGACCAGCTGAGCACCGGTTATCCCGGCGGCCATCTCGGCAGCCAGTTCCGGCGGAGTCAACGCGTCGTGCTCGCCGACGAGCACCAGGCTGGGACAGCTGATCGCGGCCAGATCTGGCCGCGAATCTGGCCGGGACATGATCGCCAGCTGCTGGCGGATGAACGCATCCGGTCCCGTCTCCTCGGCCATCAGCTGCACGATCCCCCATAGCTGCTTGCTCTCCAGCGCACTGGGTCTGACGAGGAGCGGCCATTGCTCGCCGGGGATCTCCGCGAACCGTCCCCCCCGGGTCTTTTCGATCTGCGTCTGACGTCGCGCGCGCTGCGCGGGCGTATCCGGGCGCGCGGAGGTGTCGAGCAGCGCGAGTTTCGCGACGCGCCCGCTCGCCTGGCGCATGATTTCCAGGGCGATGTAGCCGCCCATGGACAGGCCGGCCAGCGCGAACCGAGGTGGCGCGGCATCCAGGATGGCGCTGGCCATCTGCCCAACCGTCTCACCGCGGGTGTTGTCCGCCACCGTCACCGGCCCCGAACGCCACAGTGCGGGGAGTTGCTCCGCGTACAGCCGCGGCGAGCTAAGCAGCCCGGGCACAAGCACCAGCGGCAGCGCAGCTGGTGACCTGGCGCCGCCTGCCGGGGAACGCGCCTGGCCTTCAGCGTCAGCGCACATGGCGACCTCCGAAGGAACCCATCAGCGCCCTACGGGCAGATGGTTCCGTTGTGCGGCGTCCTCAGGCTGATCAGGTACTGGTCCACGGCCGTGTCCACGCAACCGCTGCCCTCCAGGTAGGCGGTGTGCCCGTCCCCGTTCCAGCCCAGCAGGATCCCCGACCGCAGGCCCTCGGCCAGCGCCTGCGCCCACCGGAACGGGGTGGCCGGGTCGCGGGTGGTGCCCACGACCAGGATCGGCGGCGCACCGGCCGCCCGCAGCGGCACCGGCGCCTCCCCCCGCAGCGGCCAGTACGCACAGGGCAGGCTGCCCCACATGATGGGTGCCCCGAACTGGGGCGCCGCTTTCGCGGCGACATCAGCCGCCGAACGCCACGCCGCCAGTGAGCGTGGCCACGGACGGTCCAGGCAGTTCACGGCCGTGTTCGCGTCCACCAGATTCGTGTAACGCCCGGTCGGCCCGCGCTCCACCAGCAGATCCCCGAGTTCGACCAGCAGCGTCCCGTTCCCGGCGAACGCGCCGGTCAGCCCGGCCCGCAGGTACTGCCAGTAGCTCTTGCTGTACAGGGCCGACGCGACGCCGTTCAGCAGCAAAGGCGCGCTGGCAGGCTGCCCGGCCACCTGGCTGGCCAGCGGCTTGCGCGCCGTCTGGTTCAGCAGGCCCTGCAGCCGGGCGATCCCGGCACCCACCGTCGAGTTCCCCAGCGGGCATGCGGCCCGCCGCAGGCAGTCCGCGGTGAACGACCGGAGCGCAACCTCAAACCCTTGCGCCTGGGCCACATTCATGCCGAACGCGGATTCATTGGGACTCACCGCCCCATCCAGCACCACCGCCCGCACATGCGAGGGGAACTCCTGCGCGTACCAGGCACCCAGGTAGGTGCCGTACGACTTGCCCAGATAGGTGAGTTTGGCGTCGCCGAGGGCGGCGCGCAGCACATCCATGTCGCGGGCCGCATTCCGGGTCCCGACGTAGGGCAGCAGCGCGCCGGACCGCTGCTCACAGCCATGGGCGAAGATCTTTGCCTGGGCGATGACGGCGGCAAGCTGCGCCGGCGTCACCGGGTTGTCGCTGGTCGCGAAGTAGGTGTCCAGTTGCTGCCCGGTCAGGCAGTGGATGGCCGGCATGCTGGCCCCGACCCCGCGCGGATCGAAACCAACCACGTCGAAGCGGGCTCGCACCGCGGCGGACACGACGCTGCGGGCCTGGAGCGCATAGGAGATCCCGGACCCGCCGGGCCCGCCCGGGTTGATCACCAGTGACCCGATCCGCCGCGCCGGGTTACTGGCGGGCAGCCGGATGACCGGCAGCGAGAACCGCCGCCAGGCGGGGCGCTGGTAGTCGAACGGGACCAGCAGCCGGGCGCACCGGAATCCGTGCGCGCATGGTTTCCAGTTCAGCCGCTGAGCGTCGTAACCGGCGATCGTGGTCGGCAGCGCGGCAGGCGCCGTCGCCTGGCTGGTGCCCGACCCCGCTGGGGCCGGTGTCCTGGTCGTGCTTGGCTGTCCCGCCGTTCCCGTGGAGCAGCCGGCGATGAGCAGCGCCCCCGCCAGGATGGCCGCTGCGCGCCTCACCCCTGCCCGCCTGTGCCTGCCGCCCGGTCGCCGTATGCCGCCTCGTACGCCTGCCGGGATCCGCACACGCTCGCCCGGGTGCAGGCGCATTTGCGCCCGTCTGCCGACAGTTTCACCACGACCTTGCCCGAAGGAACGTTGTGCCCGGTGACCACGCCCGGACCCTCCGGCGTGTCAACCGCCTCGCCCAGCTTAGGCGCGTCGGCGCGGAAGTCCTGGTACAGCGGATGCTCGTATTTCAGGCAGCACATCAGCCTGCCGCACGCCCCGGCGATCCGCAGCGGGTTGACCGGCAGGTCCTGGTCTTTGGCCATCCGCACGGAGACTGGCTCGAAGTCCTTGAGGAAGGTGGAGCAGCACAGGTCCCGGCCGCACGGGCCGATCCCGCCCTGGAGCCTGGCCTCGTCCCGCGGCCCGATCTGCCGCAACTCGACCCGGCCACCGAGACGGCCGGCCAGTTCCCGGACGAGTGCGCGGAAATCGACCCGGTGCGGCGCGCTGAAGTACACGGTGAACACCGGCGGCGTATCGAGGTAGTCGACGCCGGTCACCTTCATCGGCAGGCCGTGATCGCGGATCAGCCGGCGGGCGGCGACCCGTGCCTGCGCGCGTTTGGCCCGGTTGGTTTCGTCCCGGCTCAGGTGCTCGGGTTCCGCGATGCCCGCGCAGACCGGCAGGCCGGCCAAGTCCTCATCCACCCACTGCGGCGCCCACACGCATTCGGCTACCTCGGGGCCCGCGTCGGTGGGCACGAGCACCTTTGTCCCCACGGTGGGCGAGTGTGGCCCCGGGTCGAGGTAGTACAGCCGTCCGTACCGCTCGAAACTGACGGCCATCATCATGCCCACCGCCCCAGACTACGGCGCGCCCGGGAAGATCGCTCCCCCGCCCGGCCCGGCGCTCGCGTGCGATCAGGCCGGCCCCTGGGCGGCCAGGGCCAGGGTCATCTCCTCGACTGCCAGCAGCGGGGCCACGTTGAGTTCCAGCCGTTCCCGGCAGGCCATGATGGCCTCGATCCGGCGGACTGTGACTTCCGGCCCGCTCGCCTCGGCCAGTTTCCGCACGTCGCGTTCGTGCCCGGCGCTGGCAAGCTCTACCTGCGCGCCGACCTGCACCGCCAGCACGTCACGGTAGAAAGCGGCCAGGTCGAGCAGGGCGCGGTCGAGCGCGTCGCGCTTGAGCCGTGTCCCGCGGGACTTCTGCCTGTCTTCGAGTTCCTTCATGGCGCCGGCCGAGCCCCGGATGGCCTTGGCCACCCCCTTGCCGGTCGAACCTTCGCCGAAAGCCCTGCGCAGAGCCTCTCGTTCGGGCGCATCCAGTTCCCTGGTCATCGCCGCCGCTTCGGTGTCCGCCGCCTTCACCAGCGCGGCAGCCACGGCGAACGCGGGGCCGATGCCGGTCAGCCGGGCGGGTACCGCCAGCACTTCGTCGCGCCGCTGTGCCGCCTCCGGGTCGGTGGCCAGCCGCCGCGCCCGGCCGATGTGTCCCTGCGCGGCCCGGGCGGCGGCCAGCGCCTGCTCCGGGTTCACCCCGTCCCTGGTCACAAGTAGCTGCGCAATCGCCGCCGAGGGCGGGGTGCGCAACGTGACCAGCCGGCACCGGGAGCGGATCGTGGTCACCAGTTCCTCCGCCGACGGCGCGCACAGCAGCCAGACGGTGCGCGGGGCGGGCTCCTCGATCGCCTTGAGCAGGGCATTGGCTGCCTGCTCGGTGGCCCGGTCGGCGTCCTCGAAGATCACCACCTGCCACCGCCCGCCCGAGGGCGCCCCCGCCGCGCGCAGCACCAGGCCACGGGTCTGCTTCACGCCGTAGGACAGCCCGTCCGGGCGCACCAGCAGCATGTCCGCGTGGGTACCGGCCATCACCTGATGGCAGGACGGGCAGTGCCCACAGCCGCCGTCGGGGCACAGCAGGGCGGCAGCGAACGCACGGGCCGCCACCGAACGCCCGGATCCCGGCGGGCCGGTGAACAACCAGGCATGGGTCATCCCGGTGGCGTGCTCGCCACGCAGAACGGCCGCGGCGGCCGTGGCTGCCTGGCGCAGCACGGAGACGACCTCGTCCTGGCCGACCAGGTCGCCGAGCACACCGCCGGGCACACCGCCGGGCGCTCCGCCGCCGGGCGCTTCACCACCAGCCACCGGGCCGCCAGTCATTCCAGGATGGCCGGGAAGTTGCCGGTGTTGTCCTCGGCCGCTGCCGGCACCGGGTCGGGCAGCATGTCGTGGATGGCCTCCTGGACCGCCCGGCTGATCTCGTCCGGTGGGCGGGTGGCGTCGAGGACCAGGTACCGATGAGGTTCCGCCGCGGCCTGCGACAGGAAGCCCGCCCGGACCCGGAGGTGGAAGTCGGCCGGCTCCGCCTCCAGCCGGTCAGCGGACGGGGCGCGCCGGCCCAGCCCCTCAGCCGGCTGCAGGTCGAGCAGGACCGTGAGGTCTGGCTTGAGGCCGCCGGTCGCCCACCGGTTCAGCCCCGCGATCTCCTCGATCGGCTGGTTCCGCCCCTGCCCCTGATAGGCAATCGAGGAGTCCACGAAACGATCGGTGACCACGACTGCCCCCCGCTCCAAGGCGGGTGCGATCACGGAGTCGACATGCTCGGCCCGGTCGGCTGCGTACATCAGCGCCTCCGCGCGGGGTGACAGGCCGGTGTGCGCGGTGTCCAGCAGCAATGCCCGCAACCGCATCCCGACCTTGGTGGCCCCGGGCTCATGGGTGGCGATGACGTCGTAACCCTGCTCGCGCAGCCAGATCGCCAGCAGCCGGGCCTGGGTGGTCTTGCCGGAGCCCTCGCCGCCCTCGAAGGCGATCAGCAGCCCGCGCCGCGGCTTGCGGCCGGTGCCGTTGGGATGGCCGGGCACCGGGGCGAACCGCTTGCCACGCAAGACGGCGAGCAGGTCGTCGCGGAGTGCGACTCCCCTGCGGTCATCCATGTGCCGGTAGGAGACCATCCCGAGCCACACCGCGATCGCCGCGGCGATGAGCAGCACGAAGTTGTAGCCGACGGCGTCGTAGTCCACAGAGCCGACATGCAGCGTGTTGGACCCGGTCGCGGCGTGCACCAGGGCGGTGAAAGCGCCTGCGAGCAAGGGCGCGATCGCGATCACCGCGAACAGGATGACCCGGATGCCGGACTGCAGGAACGCGAACGTCCGCCCCCGGGTGTCGTCGTCCACCTCCCGGCCGACGATGGTGTAACCGGTCACGTAGGCGATGCCGGCGAGCGCGCCCAGCAGGATCACCAGCAGGACGACCACCGGCAGGCTCGGGATCAGGCCGATGAGGAGAAGCGGCACGCTCGCGGCGACGATGGACAAGCCGAACAGGCGGCGCCGGCTGAAGCCCCGGAGCATGCGCATCCCCAGGAACATGCCGGCGGCCAGCCCGCCGAAGATCGAGGCGAACACGACACCCCAGCCGGCGCTGCCGCCGTTGAGTGTGTTCGTGATGTACGACGGGCCCAGGCCGACGACCACGCCCCCGGCGGAGAACGCACCGACCATGCCGATGACCAGCCCGCGGACCACCTCGTTCTGGCCGAGGAACTTCCACCCCTCCCAGATCATCTTGGCCACCGACGGCGCCGAGATGTGCTCGCTGACGTGCCGCTTGGGGATCTCCCGCAGCACGTAGATGGTGATCGCGGACACGATGAAGGTGGCGGCGTTGAAGTAGAGCGCCAGTTTGACCTGGTCAGTGGCGAAGTAGGGGGACAGCGACCCAAGGGACCGGCTGATCAGGGAGAGCAGCCCGAAGAACAGGCCGGCTATCGGGGCGGGGCCGAACGTGCCCAGCAGGCTGTACTGGTTCGCCTGCTCCAGCTTCTCCGGGGGCACCAGGTTCGGCACCGACGCGTCCTTGGCGGGCGTCCAGAACAGCGAGGCGCACGATGCCAGGAACTGCACCGCGTACATCCAGGTGAGCTTGTTGACGACGCCGAACGACAGGTCGAGCACGAGGGACAGGTAGAGGGTGGCGCGCAGGACGTCGCCGACGATCATGTTCAGCCGCCGGTCCAGCCGGTCCGCGACCGCACCGGCCAGCGGGCCGAGCAGCAGCGCCGGCAGCAGTGAGGAGAGCCAGACACCGCCGACGGCAGCAGCCTGCGCGGCGGCCCCTTTCCCTCCGGCCAGGGTGTTGGCGAGAGTGGACAGCGCGACCAGGCTGAGCCAGTCACCCAGGCTCGACAGCGACGTCGCGATCCAGAGCCGGCGGAACGGCTTGAGCGACAGCACGTTGACGTCCGCTGTGCTGGCGGGGGCCCGGAAGTTCACGGCGCTAGGGTATCCACCCCAGGCCCGCCGCGCCGCTCTCCTCAGCGGGATTGTCCTGTCTTGTGGTCATATATACCTGGTAGCTGTGCCTGCCAGCCCGTTTGGGCCGGCGGATCAGGGATGGCTGGGCGATGGTCCCGGTCAGGTCCCGGTGCGCCGCGAGCCACCGGAGCGGGACGGGGAACGTCCCGTGCCGTTGGCCTGGCGGGTGGAGGAACGCCCGGTGCCCGAAGCGCGGGCCGTCCGGCGCCGTGGCGTTGCCGGCCCCGCCGCGCGGCGTTCGGCGAGCAGTTCGACAGCGCGCTGCAAGGTGACCGACTCAACGTCATCGCCCTTGCGCAGCGAGGCGTTGGTCTCCCCATCGGTCACGTAGGGCCCGAAGCGGCCTTCCTTGATCACGATCGGCCGGCTGGTGGTGGGGTCCTCACCCAGCTCGCGCAGGGGCGCGGCCGCGGTCCGGCCGCGGCCCCGGGTCTTCGGCTGGGCGAACATCTCCTTGGCCTCGGCCAGGGTGAGGGTGAATATCTGTTCCTCGGTCTCCAGCGAGCGGCTGTCGGTGCCCTTCTTGACGTAGGGGCCGTACCGGCCGTTCTGCACGGTCACCTGCTCGCCGTCGAGTTCGCCGATGGTCCTGGGGAGGGTGAGCAGCCGCAGGGCGTCCCCGAGCGTCACCGTGTCCAGGGACATCGACTTCAGCAGGGAGGAGGTGCGGGGCTTGGCGGCCGAATCCTCGGGCAGCACCTCGGTCACGTACGGCCCGAACCGGCCGCTCTTGGCGACGATCTGGTACCCGGTGGCCGGGTCGGTGCCGAGCGGGACGTCCCCGCTGGGCAGGGCGAAAAGCTCCGCCGCGCGCTCGGCGGTCAGCTCGTCGGGCGCGGTGCCTTCCGGCACGTTCACCCGCTCCCCGTCCCGCTCCAGGTAGGGGCCGTAGCGGCCGACCCGCACCACGATGTCGGTGCCATCCAGCGGGAACGAGCTGACGTCCCGGGCATCGATATCACCGATGTCGCTGACGAGTTCCTTCAGGCCCTCCTCGTGGGCCGCCCCGTTCCCGTCCGTGCCGAAGTAGAAGCGGCGCAGCCAGGGGACGCGTGCCGCCTCCCCGCGCGCGATCTCGTCGAGCGCCTCTTCCATCCGGGCGGTGAAGTCGTAGTCCACCAGGTGGGTGAAATGACGCTCCAGCAGGTTGATGACGGCGAAGGCAAGGTAGGAGGGAACCAGCGCGGTGCCTTTCTTGAACACATATCCCCGGTCGAGGATGGTGCCCAGGATGGAGGCGTAGGTGGAGGGCCGCCCGATCTCCCTGTCCTCCAGTTCCTTGACCAAAGTGGCCTCGGTGTAGCGGGCAGGCGGCCTGGTCGCGTGCCCGGCCGGCGTCAGTTCCCCGGTCAGCGGGTCACCCTCGGAGAGCGGGGGCAGGCGGCGCTCCCGGTCGTCCCGCTCACCGTCGCCCTCCACGTCCTCCACGTACGCCTTGAGGAAGCCGTGGAAAGAAATGATCTTGCCGGAGGAGCCGAACTCGGCTTCCTCGCCGGCCGAGGAGTTCCCGGTGATCCGCACCGACACCGACTCCCCGGTGGCGTCTTTCATCTGCGAGGCGACGGTGCGCTTCCAGATCAGCTCGTACAGGCGCAGTTCATCGCCGGACAGCCCGGCCCGGGCGGGGGTCCGGAAACGGTCACCGGCGGGCCTGATCGCCTCGTGCGCCTCCTGCGCGTTCTTCACCTTGCTGGTGTAGACGCGCGGTGCGTCGGGCACGTACTCCGCCCCGTACAGTTCCCTGGCCTGCGCCCGGGCAGCGTTGATCGCGGTCTGCGACAGCTGGATGGAGTCCGTCCGCATATAGGTGATGTGGCCGTTCTCGTAGAGCCGCTGCGCCACCGACATCGTGTACTTGGCGGAGAAGCCGAGCTTGCGGGAGGCCTCCTGCTGCAAGGTGGTCGTCCGGAACGGCGCGTACGGCGAACGCCGGTACGGCTTGCGCTCGACGCTCTTGACCCGGAACGGGACACCATCTAGCCGGGCCGCGAGTCCGCCCGCATCGAGGCGATGGCTGACCCCCGGCGGGACCGGCGGCGCAGCCTGCTGCGCAGCAAGCACGGCCTCCGGCGCGTCACTGGCCACACCGGACAGGTACAGCAGGTCAGAGTTGCGCAGTTCGCCAGTGGGAGCGAAGTCGCGGCCCTGCGCGATCCGCCGGCCATCCACGGCCACCAGCCTGCCCGGGAAGGACGCGGCATCGTCGGCCACGGCGGTGTCCGCCTGAGCGGCGTCCCGCTTCGGGGTGAAGACCGCCTCCAGGTCCCAGTAGCTGGCGGGGCGGAACGCTATCCGCTCCCGCTCCCTGGCGACCACCAGCCGGGTGGCGACCGACTGGACCCGGCCGGCCGAGAGCCGTGGCATGACCTTCTTCCACAGCACCGGCGAGACCTCGTACCCGTACAGCCGGTCGAGCACCCGCCTGGTCTGGTAGGCGTCGACCAGTCCGTGGTCGAGGTCGCGGGGGTTGGCTACCGCTTCCGCGATCGCCTCCGGCGTGATCTCGTGGAAGACCATCCGGCGGGCGGGAACCTTGGGCCGCAGTTCCTCCAGCAGATGCCAGGCGATCGCCTCGCCCTCGCGGTCCTCATCAGTGGCGAGGAGCAGTTCGTCGGCGTCGGCGAGCAGATGCCTGAGCTTGGTCACCTGCGGCTTCTTGTCCGCGGGCACCACGTAGAGCGCCTCGAAGCCCTCGTCCACGTTGACCCCGAGCCTCGCCCAGGACTCCTTGCGGTACTTGGCCGGAATTTCGGCGGCCTTGTCGGGCATGTCACGGATGTGGCCGATGCTCGACTCGACCACGTACCCCGTGCCGAGGTACCCGGCGATGGTGCGCGCCTTGGCCGGCGATTCCACGATGACGAGACGGTGGCCGCCATTCCTGCTGGTGGCGCCCCGTTTGCCGACCGCGCCCTTACCGGCGCTGCCCTTCGTTGCTGGCACGCTCCTCACCCTCTAGCCCGGTACCCTTCCCCGGCTCGTGTCATGCTCATCCAACTCCCAGGCCCGGTGGCCGTGTTCCCGCCGTGTGCAAGGTCTCAGTTCTGGCCTTGCCCCCGGTCTGGCC
>OFHG01000815.1_pt1 | contig 11823 bp, 8 predicted proteins | sample 1521931 | NCBI WGS metagenome assembly OFHG01 (sample SAMEA2468438, study PRJEB22500) | soil metagenome | biome: Glassland; feature: Farmland; material: Clay | place: Australia | collected 2013-01-31 | depth 0.55 m
TTCAACGATCCCACCGGCGTCCACCTGCTGAAAATCGCGGTGGTACTGAATGTCAGTGCGTTCCTGATAATGCGCAGGCTCGCGAAGATCAAATTCTAGGGAACTTATGCTGGAACTAATCGCGGCGATCCTGGTTTTCTCGGCAGTTGTGGCGGGAATCCTGGCGCTGGGGCGCGCCGCGACAGTCGTCAGCAGGCAGTCGGTGCGCCGCCGGCTCGGGATGCAGGAGCAGCCCCACGGGATTAGCAGGCTGCGCGCAAGCAGAGCGATCAACTGGTTGATCCACCCGGGAATGACAATCAGGCGCCCGGTTTTAAGCGCCTTGAGCGACGTCTCCACGACATGATCGGCGGAGCCCCAGGCAATCGATGGCAGTGCGGAGCGCCGGAAATCACTCAATTCAGGGGTATCGTGGAAGCTGCTATAAGTGAAACCGGGACAGAGCGCCTGGACGACAATCCCGGTGCCGCGCAGCTCGCTTTGCAGGCCTTCGCTGAAAGCTACCAGGTAAGCCTTCGTGGCATGGTAGTTCACGCTCCCGGGGAAGGGGACGAATGCCGCCAGGGAAGCCATATTGATAATCGCTCCCTGTCCTTTTGCCAGGAATATTTGCAGCGCGGCGTACGCCAGGCGGGTGGTCGCCATGACGTGCACTTCCAACATCTCCTGGTGTTTCTCAATGGGTACATTGGAAAACTTGTCCTGTGTGCCGAAGCCGGCGTTGTTTACCAGTATCTCCAGGTCTTGTAACTGGCCGATCTCGTGGCTGACCCGTTCAACGTCTGCCGGCAGGGCCAGGTCGGCGCGCAACACGTGCGCTTGAACCCCGTATTCCTGCCGGAGTCGACCGGCAATTTCGGCCAGCAGGTTTTCCCGGCGAGCGACCAGCACCAGGTCATATCCTTGTGCTGCGAGATGTTTGGCGAAGCAGGCACCGATGCCGCTGGATGCCCCGGTGATCAATGCAACCTTGCTCATGTAGATGTTCTCCGTTGATTGAGTTTTTGAAAGATTTAGCGGGCTCCCCGACGGCCGAACTGCCTCTCCAGCAGGTCGACGGAGAGGTGAATCATGGTCGGCCGGCCATGGGGGCAAGTTCGTGGCGACCGGCAGGCCTCCAGATCCGCCAGCAGGGCTTTTTGTTCTTCCGTTGAAAGCGTATGTCCGGCTTTTACGGCAGCGCGCTTGCATACCCGTGCGATGATACGCGCTTCCACTTCTGCTTGCAGTGGGGTCTCATCCTCTTCAAAGTCTTCGACCAGTACGCGCAAAGCAGCCGCCGGATCGGAGCCAGAGAGCAGGTTTGGGATGGCGCGTACCAGGTAGGTATTGGAGCCGAAAGGCTCTACTTCAAAACCCAGGCGCTGCAGCATTGGCAGTTGCGGCTCCAGCAGGCGTGCGCTGGCAGCGGGTAGCTCGACGGTAACCGGCTGAAGCAAAGACTGGGATGGTATTTCACCATTGCGCTGGGCCATGAAGCGCTCGAACAGCACCCTCTCGTGAGCCGCGTGCTGGTCGATAAGATACAGGCCATCCGGGCCTTCTGCCACCAGGTAGGCTGAGGCTATCTGTCCCACCAACCGTAATAAAGGAATGCGCGCCCCGGGCAGTCCAGGCTGCGATGATTGGCGCGTCGTGTCAGGTTGAACGGATGAATGTGGGCTGCCATCATCAGGAGCATTACCGAAATCGGTTTGCGAACCCGGCTTCTGCATTCCTTGCCAGTTGAGATCGGCCTCTTTGGCTGGTACTCCCCAGCCGGGTCCGGGCGTCCAACGCAGTTGATTTTCCAGGCGCGGTACCGGGGTATGGGCCAGCAGGGCGCGGCGCACCGCCGCCTGTACTCCGGTGAAAACCCGGTTCGGATCGCGGAAGCGCACCTCGGCTTTTGTGGGATGAACGTTGACGTCCACGGCTTCAGGCGGGGTTTCCAGGAACAAGATTCCCAGCGGGTAACGCCCAACCATCAACAGGGTATGGTAGGCCTTGATCAGCGCCGCAACCAGCGCCGCATCCAGGACAGGTCGCCCGTTGACAAAGAAAACGATCTCTCGCCGGTTTGATCGGGTGAGCGAAGTGGGGCTGATGAACCCCTGAATGCTCAACCCTTCTTCCTCAGCCAGAACTTCCAGCATTTGGCGGGCGACTTCCACCCCATGCAGAGCAGCCAACACTTCACGCCGTTTGCCGTTACCACTGGTTTGAAGGGCCGGCTTTCCATCTTGCTTTAACTGGAAGCGAATGAATGGATAGGCCAGGGCGTAACGTGTCACCAAGGTGTCGATTTGCCGCCGTTCGGTTGTATCCGTCTTGAGGAATTTGAGTCGCGCCGGGACGTTATAAAAAAGATTACCGACCTGCACGATCGTCCCGGGTGGTGAGCCGCTAGCCTGCACGGCAGCCCCCAGCCCGCCTTCCACCCTCAACCTGGCGCCGGCCTGGCTCTCTGCCGGCCGAGACGTAATCGTCAGGCGCGCTACCGAGCCAATCGATGACAATGCTTCACCGCGGAAGCCCAAGGTGTTGATTTTGAAGAGGTCTTCGGCGTTTTGCAGCTTGCTGGTGGCATGGCGTTCCACTGCCAGGGCCAGTTCCTGCGCTGGAATTCCGCAGCCGTCATCAGCCACCTCGATCAGGCGTTTTCCAGCCTCTTCAATATTAATAGCAATCAAACTCGCTCCGGCATCGATGCTATTTTCCAAAAGCTCTTTGACCACCGATGCGGGCCGTTCGATCACTTCACCGGCTGCGATCTGTGAGGCAACCTCAGAGGGCAGTATATGGATCGACATACACTTATTATAAGGGATGGGAAGGGTGCTTGCCCAACCAAATCCGGAGGCCTTCACGGAAAACCCAAAGAGCCACTAAATCTACTCTGTTCCCTCGAGAATATCGCCTTTATAATAGATCCAGGATGATTGATACAATTTTCTTCGATCTGGATAATACCCTTTATCCAAGTGAAAATGGGTTATGGCGGGCGATCCGGATGCGTATCGACCTGTACATGAAAGAGAGGTTGAACATTCCGGAGCAAGATATTCTCAGCTTGCGGCGCTCCTATTTCGAGAGATACGGCACTACTTTGCGTGGCCTGCAAATTCACAAGCAAGTCGATCCAGTCGATTATCTGGCTTACGTGCACGACCTGCCCCTACAGGATTATCTGACCCCAAATCCGCAGCTGCATCAGTTGTTGATGAGCCTGCCCCAGCGGCGCTGGATCTTCACGAACGCGGATGCGGCACATGCCAGGCGCGTGCTGGAAACCCTCAACCTGGTCGATTGTTTCCATGGCGTCATTGACGTTTTTGCCATGGGGTTTGCCTGCAAGCCGGAGAGGAGAGCCTTCGAAAAGGCTATGCAGATCGCGGGTGAGACGGATGCGGGATGTTGTATGCTGATCGACGATGCGCCGCGCAACCTGGCGGCTGCGCGAAGTATGGGTTTCGCCGCGATTCTGGTTGGCGGTGAAGATATGACTACTAACGGGGTACTGCGCGTGCCAGATCTGCTGTCGCTGCGCTCAGTTGTCCCTGAGCTCTGGTCACGGAATGGTTCTGAAGGTATAGGCCCAGGGTAGGTAAGGTGGCCGGATGAAGGAGCCGGGCGCGTGAACGGTGGGATGCCGTCCCCCGAGCTGACGGAGGTGAAAATGCAGGATAAGCTGGTAAATTTGCGCGATGCAGTGCAGCGTGTGCCTTCTGGTAGCACCCTGGCGTTAGGTGGAACGACCCTCTACCGCCGCCCGGTGGCTTTTGTAAAGGCCCTCATGCGACGCTTCTTTGAAACCGGTGAGCCACGCGACCTGACCCTGCTCGCCTTCACTGCCAGCCTGGAAAGCGACTTGCTGGTGGGGGCTGGGATGGTATCTCGCGTGCGCACTTGTTATTTCGGCCTCGAAATCTTCGGCCTGGCACCAATGTACACCTATTATGCCAACCGTGGTGAAATCGAAGTGGTGGAAGAAACGGAAGCCAGCCTGGCGCTTGGCTTGCGGGCGCAAATGGCCGGGGTAGGATTTATGCCCGGGCGAGCCTGGCTGGGGACTGATTTACCTTCTTTACGGCCCGATGTGCGCACAGTGGAGGACCCTTACAATGGCGAGACACTGATGGCTTTTCCCGCCATTCGTCCAGATGTGGCTGTGATCCATGCCGTCCGGGTGGATGCAACCGGCAATGCCCAGATTGGAGAGAATAAAGGCGTCGATGAAGAGTTAGCGCTTACCGCCGGTACGCTTATTATCACCGCGGAAGAGCTAGTCCCACAGTTGAGCAAGGCGGATTTGGTTGCTCCCCTGGTGCATGCCGTAGTTTTAGCTCCTGGTGGAGCGGTGCCCACCTCCTGCCATCCGTGTTACCCGCTGGATGGTGCTGCTTTGTTAGCATACACCGAGCAGGTGAGCGATCCGGCTTCCTTCCAGGATTATTTAAAGAATTGGCTGGTGATTAAGTGAATTTACTTGAATTTTATCTTGTTCTAATCAAATTCTGACATTCTTTCGTTACAATTTTCTCAGATAACCCTCTCCACAGGCTTCTGAGATGGTAGCCTGCGCTATTATTGAACAGGCTGTTCAGTTGTAGCGAAAACTATAGAAAGTTGCCGGACAGGCTGCTGAGGCATGTTTCGGGTTTACGAGGTGTACGATGTTTTTCTTTGATCCCACATATTTGATTTATATGATTCCCGCCTTCATACTAATGATGGTCGTGCAGGGATACGTTCGCTCTGCCTACACAAAATGGGGCAAAGTTCCGGCGAGTAGCCGTTTTAGCGGCGCGCAGGCTGCCGAACGGCTCATTCAACGCGGAAACCTTTATGGGGTGCGCGTTGAGCCCATCCAGGGCGAACTGACCGATAATTACAACCCGCGTGATAAGGTATTGCGCCTCTCCCAGGGTGTGTATAACAGCACATCGGTCGCCGCCCTGGCGATTGCTGCCCATGAGCTGGGGCACGCCATGCAGGATCAGGATGCTTATCTGCCTTTACGCTTCCGGGCTGCGCTGGTGCCAGCAGTGAACGTAGGCTCAACCCTGGGTTGGATCCTGATTCTGATCGGCATTTTTCTGAACTTCGCACAGCTCGCCTGGCTCGGTGTGGGGGTCTTCTCACTGGGGGCATTGTTCGCCCTGGCGACCCTCCCGGTGGAGTTGAACGCATCCGCCCGCGCCAAGCGCTTGCTGGCGGATACGGGCCTGATCATGGGCCAGGAGGAGATCGCTGGCGTCAATAAAGTGCTGAACGCGGCTGCACTGACCTATGTTGCTGCCCTGGTGACTGCCGTGTTACAGTTGCTCTACTTCGTTTCCCTGGTAGGGGGCATGGGCGGGCGCCGCCGTCGTTAATTGCTTCTGGAAATGAGGGGCGTGACCATGTCCTGGAAACGCGTTATATACGTCTCCTTTGTGCTCGTAGTAGCCGCCATTTCCGGCCTGGCCGGTGTTTTCGCAGGTGCGTTGGCTGTGTACCGCGTGATGCGCCCTGTAACTACGCTGGCAGCAATACAGCAACCGGCCGCCACGCAGGCTACTACAACCAGCACAGGCAAGGCGGTTCAAATTGATACCACCAACTTCGAGACGACCATCACCGATGCAGTGGCGAAGGTCGGGCCGGCAGTGGTGACCATTTCCGGTACCATTCCAGGGCAGATGACCTTCTTTGGCCCCACCGGTGACCAGCAGGTGAGTGGGAGTGGGGTGATCATCTCAAAAGATGGTTATATTCTCACCAATAATCACGTGGTGGAAGGCACCTCCAAGGTCGAGGTGATCCTGGCGGATGGAAAACAAATCCCGGCTCGCATCGTGGGCACCGATCAATACGCCGATCTGGCAGTGCTTAAGGTGGACAGTCCCGTTCCGGACGTGGCCACATTAGGTAATTCGGATGCGCTGAAACCCGGTGAAACGGTCATCGCGATCGGGTCGCCGCTTGGAGATTTCAAGAACACGGTAACGGTTGGGGTCGTCAGTGCCACCGGACGGTCGATTGATACCGGCCAGGGTTACAGCATCGAGGATCTGATCCAGACAGACGCGGCCATTAATAGCGGTAACTCAGGCGGTCCGCTGGTGAACCTGGCCGGTGAAGTGATCGCAATCAATACCCTGGTCGTGCGGGGCAGCGGCCTGGGCGGCACCATCGCTGAGGGTCTTGGATTTGCCATTCCGGCCAATACGGCCTCCGCCGTCGCAGATCAAATCATTCAAAAAGGTTTCTTTGCCCGCCCTTATTTGGGCGTCCGTTGGCAAAGCATTTCCCCGGATATTGCTACGACTTATAACTTGCCCGTTCAATGGGGCGCCTATGTAAGCGATATCACCGCCGGCAGTCCGGCAGAAAAGGCCGGCCTTCAAAAAGGAGACATTATTACCAAGATTGGAGATGTGCCCATCGATGGTACACACGCTTTCATAAACGCCTTGTTCACCTACAAGCCCGGTGATACCGTAAATCTGGATGTGGTACGTAACGGCAAGCAAATTCAGGTTCAAGTGACGTTAGGAGAATCTCAATCCTCCTGATGCAGGCGATGATCCGCAAGGGTTACACCTGGGTGTCCTTTGCACACCCAGGTTTCTTTTTAGATCCGGTATAATCGCGTTATGCGGAAATTGATTATAGCGATAGCATTGATGCTCGGTGTTTATTTTGTAATCGGCAAATTTGCCGAATTGCAGGTGATACTGGACACATTAAGACGGGGAGACCTGTATTTCATCTTTTTCGCGTTTCTTGTCGAATTGCTCTGGCTGGCCAACCAGGCCGCTTCCTATCGCTCGATCTACCGCTTGTTTGGGCTCACCGAGGAAATCCGTAATCTGGTGGCTATGGCTGCGGCGGCAAATTTTGTGAACGTGGTGGCCCCCAGCGTGGGAGTTGGGGGAATTGCTGTCTTTGTTTCTCAAGCACGGCGTAATGGCTATTCCTCAGCCCGTGTGATGGCAGCCGGGGTGTTGTTTGTGTTATTTGAGTATCTTGGATTCCTGGTCGTGCTGGCGTTTGGATTGGTCGTCCTCATGCGGCGAAACAATCTTACCGCTGCCGAGTTGACTGCCTCTGCAATATTGGTGGTTGCTGCGGTAGCCATGTCGGTATTAGTGTACCTGGGCGTGCGCTCGTCTCGCCGCTTAGGCGATTTGCTCGCCTGGATGGCACGCCGGATCAACCGCTTACTCTGGCCGTTTCTGCACCACGATTATCTGTCGGAAGCCAGGGCACATGCTTTTGCCATGGATATGGCGACCGGCTTGCACGAAGTGCGCAACCAGCGCGCGAGCCTGATTTTCCCGGCTGTCCTGGCGGTCAGCAGCAAGGTACTGCTGATTCTGATTTTGCTGCTAATGTTTCTGGCTTTCGAGGTGCCGTTCACCCTGGGTGTATTGGTGGCCGGTTTCAGCATAGGCTATCTGTTCTTGATCGTGTCGCCTACTCCCGCAGGAATAGGTTTCGTTGAGGGCGCATTAACGCTGGCTTTAAACTCGCTAAACGTCCCGTTGGGCGCGGCTGCAGTTTTGACCGCCGCTTATCGCGGCATTACCTTCTGGGTGCCGTTATTAGAGGGAATGTTGGCATTCCGTTGGCTGTCACGCGAATCGGCTTACACGACGATCGCACAATGATTGCAGACCGTGTGTCACAATAAGTGTGGATTTAATACCTTTTTGCCACTAGCAGTGGAAACCAATCTGGGTTTATAAAATAAAGATTAATTCGCTTTAAGCTATCTTGACGGGGAGGAAAACCGGCATTATGATTGCTCGCTTGAAATTGCGGGCAACGAATTATCCTCGTCTTCCCGGTGATCGTTTTTGTAAAGGTTGGAACGGTATATGAACGTAGTAAACGATAAACATGGCAGCGCGGTCATGCAGCGAACCACACCGTATGTACCACGAAGGTCGTGGCGCACATGGTTAATAGGCCGTCCACTGCAGACTGCAGACGCGCCGCATCAAACGATCGGCAAAGCGGTCGGCCTGGCTGTTTTCGCTTCGGATGCTCTCTCCTCAACAGCTTACGCCACGCAAGAAATCTTAACTATCCTGGCTGTGGCAGGAACGGCGGCGTTTGGGTTCGCTTTTCCCATTGCAATCGTCATCGTGATTTTGTTGGCAGTTGTGACTCTATCTTATGAACAGACCATTCACGCCTATCCGGCTGGTGGTGGTGCCTATATTGTGACGCGGGACAACCTGGGTGTACTGCCTTCCCTGACCGCTGCCGCAGCTTTACTTACCGACTATACCCTGACCGTGGCTGTCTCGATATCCTCCGGAGTGGCCCAGGTGACTTCGGCTTTTCCCTTTCTTTTCCGGTATCGCGTGCCAATCTCAGTCGTCCTGGTGGTCTTCATCATGTTGATGAATTTACGTGGTGTAAAGGAATCGGGTTCGATTTTTGCCATTCCGACCTATTTCTTTATCGTTACCATGTTATTTACCGTGTTTTTTGCCCTGGCGCGTTACTTCACCGGCTCGCTAGGGGTGGTCGTTGATCCACCCAGTATGGAGACATTTGACGTCATACGCAATGTCACGCCGATCTTAATTTTGCACGCTTTCTCCAGTGGCACGGCGGCCCTAACCGGGGTGGAGGCGATTTCAGATGGGATCACCGCTTTTAAAGAACCGCGCAGCCGGAATGCGGGCATGACTTTAATTTGGATGGCGATTATCCTGGGATCGCTTTTCTTAGGTATCACTTTTCTGGCCAACCAGATTGGTGCTGTGCCCTCGGAGGCTGAAACGGTCATTTCTCAACTGGCGCGCACGGCGTTTGGCGAGCGGGGATTTTTCTACTTGACCACGATCGTCGCCACGACGGTAATATTAATTATGGCGGCTAACACGGCTTTTTCCGATTTTCCTCGGTTAAGCGCATTCAGTGCCGCAGATGGTTTTCTACCACGCCAGCTCACTTATCGGGGCAGCCGGCTGGTTTATTCGCGTGGGATTATTGCCCTGACGGCAATTGCCTCCCTGTTGATCATATTATTCAAAGCCAGTGTGACAGCTTTGATCCCGCTTTATGCCATCGGGGTGTTCACCTCCTTCACACTCTCACAGGCAGCAATGGCGCGCCGCTGGTGGAAAATCGGCCACCTGGCTCCTGGCGTGGAAATCAAGGAGCGCAGCTCCACGCTGCGTTACGAGCCTGGCTGGAAGCTGAAGATGGTGATCAACGGTTTTGGGTCCTTTTGCACATTCATCGTGATGCTGGTGTTCTCCGTCACCAAGTTTGTGGATGGCGCCTGGATCGTGATCATCCTGACGCCGACCCTGGTCGTCATTTTCTTATTCATTCATCGTCATTACAAAGACCTGGCAACTCATCTTTCGCTGGATGATTACGGCGCCCCCCCGCGGGTGTCCCGCCCCCCCGGCACCACGCGCCCCCCCCGCCCGCACAGGGGGGCCGCTCGCCCGGGCCCTCGGGCCACCCCAGCCCGAGTCCCCAGCCCAGCCGGAAGAAGGCCGCGGCGCCCTCCTCGACCGAGCGCCCGCCGGCCCGGGCGACCGCGATCGCGTCGGGGGCGTGCACGAGCGCTCGCGCGTAGGCGTGCGCGACGGCGAGATCGAAATTCGCGTGCTCGAGGCCGATTCGCCGAGCCGGGTCCTGGTCGCCGAGTTCATGGTGCTGAGCAATTTCGTGGCTGCGCGCTACGCCGCCGACAACCGTATCCCGATCATCTACCGCGTACAGCCCGACCTCGGCGGCGACGTGTCCACGCAGCGTCCGCGCCTGTCGCTGTACCCGGAGCATCATGCGGGAATCGGGCTTGGATTCTACGCGCAGCTATCCTCGCCGATTCGGCGCTATGCGGACCTGGTGATGCAGCGGCAACTGGTGGCCGCCCTGTCGGGCAGCGGCGGTCAACCGTACGGCGTGGAGGAACTGCTCACCGTGCTGGCCAGCGCGGAGAATGCCGAAGCGTCGTGCCGCGACCTGGAGCGGCGCACGGTCGAGGTGGAATCCGATATTCAGGCCCGCGAACTGAGGCTTGCTGAGATCGAGGAACGGGTCGCGACGTTGCAAGACGAACTGAAGAGATTGACCGCCACTCAGCAGGAGTCAGAAAAGAATTCTGTCGTCGGTTCTGAACGATTGCGGCAGGTTGACCAGCTTCTGACCGGCACACTTGAGCGGCTGCGCGTTCTCGGCGAAGAGAGCGAAAGAATCGCGGAAGAGCGCCTGTCACTCCAGTCCCGGCAGGTCAGCCTGCGGGCGCAGCTTGAAGCCGAAGAGATCGAAAAGGCGAGGCTGGAGTCGGAAATCACCTCCAGCGCCGAACAATTGAGCGCCGAACGCCGGCAGTTTGACCAGGGCGCGCAAACCCTGGCCCAGGCGAAGGCCCGCTTCAGCACTCTCCAGGAACGCACGCCGGCGCTCGCATCTGAACTTGCCCGCCTGGCCTCTCAGGGCCGGGAAATGTCTGACCGACTGGACCATCTCGCCCGGCAGCGGGACGGGTGGGCGGAGAATCAGCGGCAGCTTGCTGAAGAAGCCGAAGCCACGCGAGCGCGCGATGCCGAGCTTGAGACCGCGCACGCAAAGCTGAAAGAAGAATTGCAAAGCGTTAGCGACGAATTGCAGACGGCCCGCGCCCGCCGGGATGAACTCCGTCCGCAGGTGGAAGAGGCCCGCGCCCGGTATGATGCTGCCCGTGAGAAGCGCTCCGAAGTGGAGGTCGCCCTGGCGCGCGCAGATTCCGACTGCGATCATCACGCCCAGCAATGCCGTGAAGCCCTTCAGCAGGAACCCGGAGACCTGCGGGCCGAACTGGCCGAAGAAGCTGCCCTGACCGGCGAGGCTCTGGAAACCGCCGCAGAGGAAGTGCGCCAGCTCAAGAAGAAGATCGACAATCTCGGCCCGCTCAACATGATGGCGCTTGAAGAGCTGAAAGAGGCGGAAGAACGTTACGAATTTCTGGAAGGCCAGCGGCAGGATCTACTCTCTTCCATCGAAGACACCACCCAGGCTATCCGCGAAATCGACCGGCTCTCGCGCCAGCAGTTCATGGAGGCGTTCAAGGCCATCAACATCCACTTTGCGGAATCATTCCGCACGCTTTTCGGAGGCGGCATCGGCCAGTTGCGGCTGAGCGATGAGGAAGATCCCGACAGCGGGCTCGACATCGTGGCGCAGCCGCCCGGCAAGCGCCTGCAGAACATCCTCTTGCTTTCCGGCGGCGAAAAAGCGCTGGCGGCGCTGTCGCGGCTGATCGCAAGCTTCCGCTACACGCCAAGCCCCTTCTGCGTGTTGGACGAAGTTGACGCTCCACTCGACGATTCGAACATTGCCAGGTTCACGCGCCTGGTCCAGAAGATGAGTTCCTCAACCCAGTTCATCCTGATCACGCATAACAAAACCACCATGGAAATCGCGCGTGCCATCTACGGCGTCACCATGGAAGAACCCGGCGTCTCAAAACTGATTTCAGTGAAGCTCGAAGAACCTGAACTCGAGCCGGTCGCGGTGCCTGCGTAACAGCAAAAGGCATACGGCACGAAACCGGTGCCGCGGCTGCCCACTCAACCCGCAGAACCGCGGACCTCAAAACCGGAGGACCGCGCTACTGGCTTACACTTTTTCGAGGGCCAATTCCAGGTCGCGGATGATGTCGTGCCAGTCTTCCAGGCCGATGGAAAGCCGGATGCCTTCCGGGTGCATTCCGAAGGCGCGCTTCTGGTCGTCCGGCAGCGCCGAATGGGTCATGGAGAAGGGATGCTCGACGAGGGTCTTGATTTGTCCCAGGCTCACCGCGAGGGTGACGGAATAGGCGTGCTCCGCCAGGTAATCGACCAG
>OFHG01000816.1_pt1 | contig 11814 bp, 6 predicted proteins | sample 1521931 | NCBI WGS metagenome assembly OFHG01 (sample SAMEA2468438, study PRJEB22500) | soil metagenome | biome: Glassland; feature: Farmland; material: Clay | place: Australia | collected 2013-01-31 | depth 0.55 m
GAGCAGGCTGAAGTGCTCATCACCAAAGTTGTGAACCGTGTAGTGCCGGAGCGCTTTCGGGAGAAATTGCTGGGGTTGATCAAAAAATTTATGGGGGGGCTTGAATCGCTGCGCTCTCCGCGCGAAGCCTTGATGGTTTTCTTTACCTCGCTGGTCATCTGGCTGCTTGAAACCGGCAAATACTGGTTCGTCATGCACGCCTTTCCCTTCAAGGTCAGCTTTTTCGCCCTCATGCTGATGAACGGTATTGTCAACCTGGCCACCACTATCCCCTCCGCACCGGGATACGTCGGCACCTTCGATGCCCCCGGCATTGCCGTGCTCACCGCCTACGGCGTCGACAAGGCTATCGCTGCAGCTTATACCCTGATCCTGCATGTGGCCCTTTGGGTGCCAATTACCCTGCTGGGCGCTTACTTCCTGGCGCGTGAAGGTTTGAAATGGGATAAAAATATCGAGGTCGAGCAGGTCGGGGTCGGCAACTGACCTTCACCCTGCAATTCCCTTTTTGGATCCTGCAATGGAATCAAATTTATCCAGGAACATAGCCATCATCGGGGCCGGCTTCGGCGGCATGGCGGCCGCTTACGATCTGCGCCGCGCCGGGCACTCGGTCACCATCTTCGAGGCCAGCGACAAGCCGGGTGGCCTGGCCACCGGCTTTAAAGAACCTGATTGGGATTGGTCTGTGGAAAAGTTCTACCACCACTGGTTCGCTACCGATCACCATATCCTGGGGCTGATTGACGAATTGGGCTGGAGCGACCAGGTGATTTTTCCCCGCCCTTACACCGTCATGTATTACCAGGGCAAGTTTCACCCCTTCGATTCCATTCCGGCCGCCATCCTCTTCCCCGGTTTAGGCTGGGGCATTAACAAGATCCGCTTCGGCCTGGTCGGGCTTTACCTACGCCTGACCAACAACTGGCGTGCCCTGGAAAAATATACCGTAGACGAATGGATGCGCAGGTGGGCAGGCGAAACAGTGTACCGCTTGATGTGGGAACCCTTGATGATCGGTAAATTCGGTGAGCGCTATGCCAAAAAGGTCAACATGGCCTGGATGTGGGCGCGCCTTAAAGCCCGCACCACCCGCCTGGGCACTTTCAACGGCGGTTTTCAGGCTTTTGCCGACCAGCTCTGCGCCCGGCTGGTGGAGATGGGCGTAAACGTCCAGTTCAATACCCCGGTCTCCTGCATCTCCCCGCACGCTGCGGGTGGCCTGACCCTGGAGGTCGCCACCAGCGCCCAGCACTTCGACCAGGGCCTGGTGACCACTTCGCCCGCCTTGCTGGCCCACCTGGCGCCCGACCTGCCGCCGGATTATTTGCGAGGCTTGTTAAACCTGAAAAGCATGGGGGCGGTTGTCATGGTCCTGGCTCTCAAGCACCAACTGTCTGAACAGGGTTATTACTGGTACAACCTCCCCAAGTCGGCCGGCTTTCCCTTCCTGGCCCTGGTTGAGCACACCAATTTCGTGCCGGCCGGGCATTTCGGCGGCGATCATATTGTCTATATCGGCGATTACCTGGAAACCAATCACGAATACTTCAGCCTGTCCCAGGAAGAGCTGCTGGGGCGCTTCTTACCCGTCCTGCCGCATTTTAACGCACAGTTCACGCCGGATTGGGTGCGCAAAACCTGGCTGTTCCGCACCAGCTACGCCCAGCCCGTCCCGGAAGTCAACCACTCGAAAAACATCCCTGCCATCCGCACCCCGCTCCCTGGCCTGTACTTTGCCAGCATGAGCCAGGTTTACCCGTGGGACCGTGGCACCAACTTCGCAGTAGAGATCGGTCGCCGGGCGGCGCGCATGATGATTGCCGACAAATAGGGATAAAAAGCGCTTACATGGATTTGCCGACTTTTCGCCGGCTGCTCAGCCCAAACGGCCAGGCTGCCCTGCACAGTGCAGAACGGCTCCGGCCTGCCGAAGCGGATTTCTTAACGCACTTCACCCAGCTCTCCCGCCAGTATCCAGCCGAACTGGCGCGCCTGGCCCTGGAAGTGGCCATTCTGCGTCAGGAAGCAGCGTCCAAGTTCCCCTTCGCCAGCCAGCTATACCTCACCCGCGAAGCCATGCAGCAGGCCTCTGCTTATGCTGTCTCCACCTACCGCTGCCAGCGTCTGCGCCCCTTCACTCGCCTGGCAGACCTGGGTTGTTCGGTGGGTGGTGATACCCTGGCCCTGGCCGCCCAGGCGCCCACCCTGGGCATCGACCTGGATGGGTTGCGCCTGGCCATGGCGCGCGCCAACCTGGATGCCCTCAGTCTCAATGAGCGCGCTTCTTTTTTACAAGCCGACCTGCGCCGGCCTCTCCCCCTGGCGCCAGGCAGCGACCTGGCCCTGTTCTTCGACCCGGCGCGCCGTGCTCAGGGACGGCGCGTTTACTCAGTGCGCGCCTACCAGCCCCGCCTGGCAATCGTGCAGGCCTGGCTGCCGCACTTCCCCGCCCTGGCGGTCAAAATCTCGCCTGGCGTGCGCCGTGAAGAAATTCGCCCCTACGACGCCGAGCTGGAGTTTATTTCGTTGCATGGGGAATTGAAGGAAGCCGTGCTGTGGTTTGGCCCGCTAAAAACCGCCTCCAACCGGGCCACCTTGCTTCCCAGCGCCCACAGCCTGGTGGCACTTGAGGGCGCGCCACTCCAGTTGCCCTTACGCGAGCCTCAGGCGTACCTCTACGAGCCCGACCCGGCCGTGCTGCGTGCCGGTCTCGTCGCCAGCCTCGGCCAATCCCTGGGGGCCGCCCAGCTCGACGCCGACATTGCCTACCTGACCGGCGGCCAGCCGTTGGAAACGCCCTTCGCCCGCCGCTGGGCGGTGGAAGATTGGTTCCCTTTCCAGCTCAAGCGCCTGCGGGAGGCGCTGCGCCAGCGCCGGGTAGGCCATGTGGTTGTTAAAAAGAGAGGCTCCCCGCTTCAGCCGGAAGCCTTGATTCGCGATCTTCGTTTAGCAGGCGATCAACAGCGTGTGATATTCCTCACCCATTTGCGCGGCCGCCCGATCGTCGTTCTCGCCTATCCGCCGCAAGCAGATGCTGCAGAATAACCTCTCTACTCACTTGGTAAACAGCGGCAGGTGTCCCAGGGCGATGATGTGCCGCCATTGGGCGCGTTCGCCCTCGGTGAAGATCCCCGCTTCCTGGATTACCTGCGCCCCCGCCTTTTCCATCAACAGGCGCATCCCTTGCAAGGTCGAGCCAGTGCTGATCACGTCATCCACCAGCACAACATTCTTACCTCTAACCAGCTCGTGGTCCTTTTCGTCCAGGAACAGGGTCTGCGGCTTGCCGGTCGTGATGGAAAGCGTCTCGGCCGAAAGCGCTTCGCCCATATACGGTTTATAGGATTTGCGCAGCACTACGTAGGGTTTCTTCGTTTCTATCGCCAGCTGGTACGCCAGCGGGATGGCCTTTGCCTCCGCTGTCACCAGGACGCTATAGTCGATATCCCGCAGCTTATCGGACAGCGCCTTGGCACAGGCAATTACCAGCTCGGTATCGCCAAGGATATTTAGGACGGCGATGCGCACCCCCGGCGCAACCTGGAACAGGCGTAGCTCGCGGTGGACTCCGGCGATGTCAACAGGATAAGTCTCTTGGCCTTGTGCCATATTCCCTCCCGGCAGTAAGATGTCTGTGGGCTTTGATGTGAATAAGGCACCTGGAACGGCTTTCAGGCACCAAGAAAATAGTTTATCACAAATCCAAAACTGGAGATCAATCCGAAGGCGTTCTCAAAGTGTTTATTCCGCTCTCAAGCTGCGAGGAACGCCAGGGCCTCACCTTTCTCGTCGTCCATAATTAGCTCGAGATGGTGACCTGGGCGGTATGAATTTACCTCAATCAAGTTGATGCAATCGGCGATAGCCGGGTCTACGGCCAGAAATTTCTCAATAGAATTCGGCGCCGCGTAGAAAAATTCCCGATTAAATTGTACGTTTTTATCATGGAGGGATAAGGCCAGCGGGTAGATTTGCGCTTCCATTAAATCCTGGAAGAAATTGGTTCCCAAAGATGCTTCCGGTGCCGTGCCAATCTCGTAGCCCGATACCTCTACCAGGGCAGCCGCATTGTAAATAGCCGCATAGCTGACGTAGACGCCCAAATCCAGGTTGGTTGAGCCCCAGCGTCCCGGCCCTACACAAATGAAGGATTTTTCTCCCAACAGATTGTTCAACCGGGCGATCGCCTGGCTGACCTGGCTGCGCAATGCTGTCGTAGCCAACCTGAGATACTTTTCCGGCTTGACGAACAATACAAATCGGATATCTTGCAAATAACCCTGGGGCACCATGTAAGTCGTAGAAAAGATGACCTTCTCTTCGGGGATACGATCGGGTATATGTACCGGCGGGGTGCTCTTGATATAGCTTTGTGGGGGGCATTGCAGCAGCGGTATTTGCAACGAAAGGTTTAAAGGGCCCGGGGCGGAGGCATGCACGGTAAAATCGATATCCACTGAATTGTGAAAGTGTTTTTCCAACAGGCTTAGCATCCTGGAGAGTTGGTTTGCAAAGGAAGTGCGGGTGAGGAATTCCTGAAATGTTATCGCCAACCTTGGCAAGTCCGCCGTCTGAACCGACATGCGCGGGGTGATGAAATAACCGTCTTGTTCCAGTTGGGTGATTAGCCGTAACGGTGAGTAACGGGAAGTGATTACTTCGTGGATGGGCAACGTCTTAAAGGTATTATCTTGAAGGTCGATTAAATCCACGTATTGTTGAGAGTAATGCCGGATCGCATCCGCAGACTCATCCGGTTGCAGAGTCGGGTGGCTGAGCGCCACCAAACGCGGATAATCATCCCCGGTGCGTTGGACGGCCCGCGTACCTAAACCCCACACCAGGCGGGCAAACCCATCCTCGCGCCGGATTTGCGGCGACCAACGGTAAATATTGCGGCTGAAAGCCACCCCGGACGCTTGCGGAAGATAATACCTTCCAAATATTTCACCTTGAGCGACCTGGATAAGCACCGCCATGCGTTCGTCATAATCCTGCAAACCTTTCGAGCGACGATACAGCAGTGCTTCGGGTTTTAACGTGCTGGCGTAAGTTCGTGCAATGGCGTTCGCCAGGGCGGCCAAATTTTCGTCGGGCGAACCCTGGTTGGGCAAGAAAAAGCTATCATATTTACCGGCAAAGGACGTACCGAAGTTGTCCTCCAATTGACTGGACGAACGTACAATCAAGGGCTTGTTGCCAATTTTGGATAACAATTGCCCTAATTCGGCCAAAACCTCCGGTGGGAATTTTCCCTCTTGAAATTCCTCCTGTATCTGGCCGTATTCAGCCCAAATTTGTTCGTCAGGCTTGTACTTTTGATCATTCCAATACATCAGGCCGTTCATCGACATGAATATATAAATCAAGTCCGATCCTAAGAAATAAGAATCCGGAACTTGCAGCGCGGCCAGAATTTCATCATCGGCAACTTCCTTCAGGATGCGCGCTGCCAATAACATGCCGGCAGATTTGCCGCCGACCCGGCCAAAACCGATCCTTCTTTGGTAGATGTTGTTCAAGTCCGCTACCGTAAACCAGCGTTTGGCGATGTCGATATAGGCCAACTGGTCGCTGATCATCCTGCGGATCAAGGAGACTTTTAATTCGGTTAAGTGGTGTTCCAGGTCCGCCCGTTCACCGGGGGGTATGCTCTCAATCGCAAAAGCATGTTCGATTAGCCTGGATTCCGGGATTAGATCAGGCTCGAAAGAATCAGGGAGGGCGAACTGGACTCTTCCCACTTCTGTCACGGGTTCGGCGGCTGACTGATCCGGTTTTTCAGGTCTTTGCCAGACCGGTTTTACCCTCAGATATTGGCTCTCTACCAGCAAGCCAAAGCCACGCCGTTCACGCACGTCGCGATCATCGACCATTTGTAAGTCCAGGGTTGAGCAGCCCGGGGTCGCCTTTACGCAGCCAATCTTACTCTGGCTGGCAGACAGGGTGGCCTCCAGGGTGTCGACCAGCGCACTTAAGGCCGCACTTTTCCGATCCACCCAGGCGACCAGGTTGATTCCGCTCAGACCCGGATTTGTGTCACCACTCGGGGCAGACGATACCTGCGTGTCCCGAACCGGTTCGTATAGATAGATTGCTTTGACAGTTTTGTCGACCTGTCCTATAAATTTAGCGATTTGCCTGACCAGGCTGTCCGTTATGTATTTGCAATACTCAAATTGGCCCTGGAGTAAGGCGCGCTGCGCTCGCCGGACATCTCCGGAGAAGGCTATCTCGGCGCATTCAGAGATAGCCTGCTCGACCATTTTATCGGTAAGGTCTTGATCGACTTGTACGCCGAACATCAGCGATCAAACCACTCCGTAGGCCAACATCGCATTGGCCACCTTTATAAAGCCTGCGACATTAGCTCCCATCAAATAATCGCCGCATTTTCCATAGACATCTGAGGCATCCATGCACGCTTGGTGGATATTCTTCATGATCTTCTGCAAGCGGTCATCCACTTCTTCCTTAGACCATGACAAACGCATGCTATTTTGGGCCATTTCCAAACCCGAGACCGCCACACCACCTGCGTTAGCGGCCTTAGCGGGGCCGTAAAGCACGTTGTTCTCCCGGTAAACCTGGATGGCTTCCAGCGTCGAGGGCATATTGGCGCCCTCTGAGATGCAATAGCAACCGTTCTTTACCAGCGCCTGGGCATTAACCCCATCGATCTCGTTCTCCGTTGCGGATGGGAATGCCAGTTGCACTTTGATCCCTTGCTCACGAATTACATCCCATACGCTCTGGTCCGGATAGTAAGGGACGTTGTACTTCTGCGCATATTCGCGGATGCGGCCCCGCCGGACGTTCTTCAACTCCAGCACGAAGTCCAGTTTTTCGCGGTCGATGCCGGCTTCGTCGACGATCGTTCCGTTCGAGTCGGATAAGGTAATCACTTTTCCACCGAGCTGGATCAGCTTCTCCACCGTGTATTGGGCGACGTTACCCGATGCGCTTACAGCAGCCACCTTGCCGGCAATTTCCAGTTTACGCGTGGCCAGCATCTCGCCGGCGAAATAAACCGCCCCATATCCGGTCGCCTCCGGACGGATCAAGCTCCCACCGTATTCCAGGCCTTTGCCGGTCAAGACGCAGGAATTATTATTTACGATCTTCTTGTAAAAACCGTAAAGGTAGCCGATTTCCCGAGCACCGACACCGATATCGCCGGCCGGAACGTCGGTGTCCGGGCCAATATGACGGTAGAGCTCTTGCATAAATGACTGGCAGAAGCGCATCACCTCATAATCGGATTTGCCTTTTGGATTGAAGTCGGAACCGCCCTTTCCGCCCCCCATCGGCAATGTCGTCAATGAATTCTTGAAGATTTGCTCGAATCCTAGGAACTTAATGATCCCCAGGTTAACGGATGGGTGAAATCTAAGACCCCCTTTATAAGGTCCGATAGAGTTATTGAACTGCACCCGGTAACCGCGGTTTATTTGGATCTCACCCTGGTCGTCCAGCCAGGGCACTCTGAACATTATCACCCGATCCGGAATCACGATCCGTTCAAAGATCTTGGCTTTCGCAAATTCGGGGTGCTTATCGACCGTGGGTTCGAGGGTCGTGAGCACTTCTTTGACAGCTTGATGGAATTCGGGTTGGCCTTGGTCCTTTTCCTGCACGCTAGCGATGACATCTTGAATGACTGACATTTTTTTCATCTCCTTTTATCGAAGACTTGTCTTGGGAATGCGCCCGCGTAGCATTGTTATCCACTGGCCAGTTATCTTCTCAGCAATTTGAAGCACGACTCGTGTTATTAAAATGCTACGCCCATAAATACTATAGACCATTGGGCATAAATAACCCATAGAAAAAAATGATCAGGATATTGAAACGCTATAAAAATGGCTGGGTTTCACGATCTTGTTGCCGCGAATTTATTTGCCGGAACTCGGAACCATTCACAAAATGCAGCCGGGTTCTGCTAATATGGCGACGGCTTCTTCGGCGTCGGCATTCATAAATACATGCAGCATTTGACCGTTCGTCGCAGACGGTACGTGAATGACTTTTAAGACCCCGGATAGATGGGCAAAATCCGGCAAAATGCTCGCCAATCTGTTTTCCTGCGCCAACAGGAAATCTTCATTGAAAACTACACCTGGATCATCCGGATAAAGCGGCAGATAGCGGATGGAGGCCTCAATTAAATCCTGAAAGAAATGCGTTCCAAAAGACGGCTCTGGGACATATCCATTTTTCTTGCGGGCGATTTCAATCAACATGGCCGTGTTGTTGATATCGGAATAGGTGACATTCACTCCCAGCTTGATATCACCCCGGCTCCCCCAGCGTCCGGGTCCCATCAGGATATACTGACGTTTGGGCAGGATCTGGTTAAGCTTGCCAACCGCCTGGCCAACAGCTACCAGGTCATGGTAACGCTCCAGTTCCCCATAGTTACGCGGGGCGACGTAAACGATATGTGTGATGTCGCGCACGCTGCCATTTGAAATAAAGCGTTTGGCTGTAAAGATGACCTTTTCCGCTGGGATGTTTCTGGGGAGGATAGCAGGGGCAAAATCCCCGCCGTTACTTTGTGAGCGGCACTGCAAAAGATAAAAATCAGTGCCATCATGGGCAAATTCCACATCCACCGGGTGACCCAGGGTTTCCTGAAGCACGCCTAAAATTTCCTGTATTTGCTGGACGAAGTCCGTGCGCTCCATGAGCCCTTCAAATGTGACCACCAACTCATCACTTTCGAAATCGATCCCAAGTGCGCTGGGTAGTTTAAGTTGCTCCCCGGACAGCACTGAAACCAGTTGGTTGATCAGCGGATATTCGTGGCCACATTCTTTCAACAGGGTACGGATTTCGATTGTTTCAAATTTCCTGCTTTCCAGGTTGATGAGGTCGATTTTACGGGGAGAGTAACGCATGATTTCGTCAAGCGTGACGTTAACCCGCAATCCCGGTTGACCTGGGGCGATTAATATTGGGTAATCATCGCTCAGGCGATCCACCGCCCGCGTTCCCAGTCCCGCAACCAGGCGAACCAGGCCATCCTGGCGTTGGATACGGCTGGACCAGCGGAATTCGTTCTGGCTGAAAGCCACCCCGGCGAAGGCAGGCAAATAGTAATGTCCAACGCGCCTGCCAACCACTTCCTGTATGAGAATTCCCATTTCTTCGTGGTCATCGATGAGTTCATGTTCACCACGGTATTCGATCGGGTCCGGTCCGTACATCGACGCGTATACCTCGGCAATGGCATCCACCAAGGCCGCCAAACGCGCTTCTTTTGAGCCCTGGTTAGCGATGAAAAGGCTGGCATATTTTCCGGCGAAGGCGGCCCCGGTTTTATCCTCCAACAGGCTGGAACTGCGCACGATTAAAGGCACATCACCAAAATCATCTAATGCCAGCGAAAGGCTTTTGACGATCTCTGGTGGCAGCCGCGAGTTCTTAAATATGCTGATAATAAATGGATATTCCCGGTGTACCTGGCTGATTTCTTTATATTTTTGTTCGACGATATCTTCCAGGTTGTTGTAACCCATGAAATAAAACACGGCATCCGAAGTGAGATACCAGGTTTTAGGAGTTTTTACATTGCGAAACAGCGCTTTATCCTGGCGGGATTTCTTTAATATTTGAGCTGCCAGGAACAAGCCAGAGCCTTTTCCACCCAATTTTCCATGACTGCCCTGGGGAAAAATCACGTGGTGCATAAATTCGCTGAAATCATCCACGTCGACGTAATTCTTGGCAACCTTAATAAAGTTGGGGTCGTCGTTCAAGATCCGGCGAATGAATGCAACTTTGAACCATTTCTCACGCGGGATGGTCAGATCGATCCTTTGCGCAGAAAGAAGATGGAAACGTTCAATGGCAGAATTGATCTCCGCTAGCGACGTGCCCGGATTTACCAGGGCATTGACCAGGAAGCCGGAACGATCCTCCCGCATCCACTTTTGGATGTTATCCAGGATTACATCCCTGGACAGGTATTTGCTGGCGACCGAGAAAACATGATCGCTTAATTCCAGCAGGCGGCTGGTTGTCTGGAACTCGTTAGGGCGGTTAACATCAATTAACTGGGCCTCTTCCTCTAACGCCGGATTGAATTGCTCCAATAATTGCTCCGCTTCCATTACCTCGCTCCAGCCAAGAAAATTAATCATTTTCCTGGAGATGCGCATTAACAACCCTGGGTCTGTTCGCTTTAGCAAATCGAGGATTACCCACCACTCACTTCCACTGCGACGCTCCTCACTCGATTTCAGTTGTTGTTGGAACACCTCCTTGAGCCGGTTGTGCAGGATGTGGAAACCGAATTGCTCGGCAATCGTGTTAATCAATTTGCGCTCTTCTTTTAGAAAGGGACCTTCATCAGATTGGGGACTTTCCTCGGAGTAGAAAACGCTTATGCTGCCGACAATTTCATCCTGCACGACGATATCTGCGCTTTGTACCCAGGGCGATTCCTGAAAGCCAGGAGTCAGGTAACATTTCGCACCATACTCGATTTTTGCCTGGCAGATATCCGGGTACTGCCATCCAGGCGGGAGAATTTTTATCATCCCCCGGCAAATTTCATCGATCGTGATTTCAGGAATGCTCATTAATTCCTGAACCTGGTAGAGACAGTTTAGCTCCTTAGCCCGCTCTTTCAGTTCGTGTATTAAATTATCCAGGGGTTTGTTGTGGTTGCCCATATCCTTAGCCCGCGTACTTGTAAATCACCCCCCGGCCATTCATCCCATCCACCTTAACACGGAGAGGCCTCTGGAGGCGCACGTGGCGAACGAATTTCATATCTTCGACGATTGGCTGGCTTTTCAGCCAGCTCCAGTCAATTCTCGACCTATCCGCAAAAGGCAGGGAGAAATGTTTTATTCCAAGGTTGATGATATTATGGAAATAATGTGAGCCCTGGCTTAGCTCGATCCTGACATTTTTCTGTGAGGCTTCAACAATTACTTTGGCGCCTGAAATTTGTCCCCAATTGGTGGGAATACCCAGCCATGGGTCTGTAGTCCCCAATCTTCCCAGTGCGATCAACAAGTAAGGGCAATTCGAATTTAACAATTTTTGATTGATTTCTGCCAGCTCCGGAACAACTTTCCGGGAATGCTCAAGTCCAAAAGTATCGGGTTTGACGAAGACAATATCCGTAATATCATCGACGATGCCGTTGCCTAATACCGTCGCTGAGGATATGAGTAAATCCTCACTGTTCAATTCCTCCTCGCTCACTTCAACCTCTTCAATTGGCACGATCATCGTGCGAACTTGCAGGAAGCTGAAACGATGTGGGTTGAAGGTCATGGCAAACTCAATTTCGACTGGTGTGCCGAGTGATTGTTCACAGATGGATAACAGCGATTTTATCAGCTCGTTGAATGGCACGAGTTTTAGCAACAATAAAGGTGCAAAAGTCAAGACGCGAGGACCGTGAAAACCAGTGCCAATCGATAGTCTACTCGAGAGAGCATTATACGTGGAAGCGACATATTGTAGGGCATTATCCTCTTCTGCTGCCACGATATTCTCCAGAGTAATATACTCAGCCTCGTTAATTGGATCGTATTTGGGGGGCTTGCCCATATTCACCGCCCAGAACTCAGTCTGGGTATTTACGAGGATATCCGGCTCAGACACGAATGGTGGCTCAGCCTTCGGGAAGGCGGGTGAATATACCCAGGAAATTCCGCCATCTACAACCGTCTTGCCTAAACCAAGCGCCAGATTCACCACGCCATCTTCTGGCCTGGCTGGTCTCAGCGGATAATAGTTATAAGAGCGTGCTACCCCAGCCACTTCTGGGTAGAAGCGACTTCGATACCT
>OFHG01000818.1_pt1 | contig 11780 bp, 11 predicted proteins | sample 1521931 | NCBI WGS metagenome assembly OFHG01 (sample SAMEA2468438, study PRJEB22500) | soil metagenome | biome: Glassland; feature: Farmland; material: Clay | place: Australia | collected 2013-01-31 | depth 0.55 m
GCCTTCGCCGATCGACCAGGCGCGGGGGGTCGTCGTCCACTGTGTGAACATGCCGCTCGAGAACGCGCCCCTGCGCGACCGGATGCATGAGCGGTTCGCCGTTCCGGTCGGGCTGGACAACGACGCGAACGCCGCCGCGATCGGCGAGTGGCAGGCCGGCGCGGCGCGCGGCGTGGCTGGCGCCGGACCGCGCCGCTATGATCGGCGCGCATGATCATCATCCTGATGGGGGTCTCGGGATGCGGCAAAACTACCGTCGGGATCGAGCTGGCGCGGGCGCTCGGCTGGGACTTTCACGACGCCGACGAGCTGCATCCCGCCGCGAACGTCGCGAAGATGCGCCGAGGGATTGCGCTCGATGACGAGGACCGGCGCCCGTGGCTCGATGCCGTGCGCGCGCTGATCGAGCGGTGTCTCGGCGAATCGCGCGGCGCGGTAGTCGCCTGCTCCGCGCTCAAGCGCGCCTACCCGGTCATGCGGCACATCGAGAACAAAACGGACTTCCGCCGGTTGCTCGCCTTGGTGGAAGGTGAAGATCGTTCGCCAGAAACTCGCTGGCGACCTCCACTACATCGGGTGGCGGGAGGTAGCCCATGCTGTTGTCGAGCCTTGCTATGACCATCTGAAGCCCCATCCATATGATCGTGTCACCAAGCTTGCGGAAGGAGAGCAAGGTGGCCGCCTTGCTGGTGGTTGGACTCTCAGTACCGGGCCACGTCGCGGACAACGAGTTGCTCCAGTACCACGCCAAGAGCGTTTATCTGTGCAGACGCAACATTGTAGGTCGTGCGCATTCCGCGCTGATTGATTTCATCCGATAACGCTCCGCTGTGGGTGATAGAATTCTCCGTGTGACGGTCCGGCCGCTGCTGCAATTCAGTGCCGGGAAATTAAAGGGGCACGGATTCGAAAAGTTGAAAGCGCGTGCAATCGGCCAGCGAACTGCTGTGGGGATTATCCCCGGCAACAGCAAATGTTGCAGCACCCGCTTTGCGTCATGTGGAAGAGTTAAGAACTCTGCGTCACGGTCGGGAAACGAACTAACCGACTTTTCTGCAGAAGCGGTGGCGCCGCGGACGAATGCGGAATGGGCGGTTCTTGCCATAAGGGAAACTAAGCCACTGAGAGTGTGTAATGGGTCCCGAGTCGTCATTCCTCGAAACGACAGGATTGTCGGCGTGAATCCAGATCAGGGGCATGTGGGGCGAACCTCCGTGCGCCGGCTAAACCGGCGAGGTGTAGTGAATGCAAAAGTCATACGAATGTGAAGTAGCGACCCACATCGGCCCCGAGTCATGCGGAGCCGTCCGCGAGGACGGCGACGAAGCGTTGACAGGGGAACGTGCGGGCCGGGTATTCAGCCGCGAAAGGACCTTACTCCGGGACGCCGACGCCGTGGAGGTAAGCGGAAGGCCCCATCGGGCGCACCGATATCGCGAGGTGTGCTTGAGTCCCGCGCGGTCACAGACCCCGTGCACGTACGCAGACACCTCGCGCGGGAACCGGGAGATCCCAGGTCTGCCCAGGGCAACAGTGGCTCTGGGACGCATCGGGAAGTCTAAGGACGCACGCCGATGATGAACGGACCTGGGAAGTCGGACAGACCCATAGTACCGGAGAAGTCTCCGAACAAAGCCAAGACACCGGCGGCGGAGGGGATGGAGGGAAGGGGTCTGGCCAAAGGGAACCCGCTCAAGCAAAACGCGTCCCGGACACCGAGCCGGACCGACGCGCCCAGTGCGCTCGGGCGGGTACGTCAAGCAGCAAAGAAGGATAGGAAGTTGCGGTTCACGGCGCTCCTGCACCACATCTACAACCTGGAGACGCTTCGCATGGCCTACTTCAGTCTGAAGAAGGAAGCCGCGCCGGGCGTGGATGGCGAGACGTGGCGGCACTACGGCGAGGAATTGGAAAAGAATCTCCAAGACCTCTCCCGAAGGCTGAAGCGAGGAGCGTACCGGGCGAAGCCGGTTCGCCGGGTGTACATCCCCAAGGCCGACGGGCGGCAGAGGCCGCTCGGCGTGACGGCGCTGGAAGACAAAATCGTCCAGCGCGCGGCGGTCGAGGTGCTGAACGCTATCTACGAAACCGACTTCCTCGGGTTCTCTTACGGGTTCCGGCCAGGGCGCAGCCCGCATCGTGCATTGGATGCGCTCTACACGGGACTGCTGACGAGGAAGGTGAACTGGGTGCTCGACCTTGACATCAAAGGCTTTTTCGATGGGATTTCCCACGAATGGCTGGTCAAGTTCGTCGAGCACCGGATCGCAGACCGGCGCGTCGTGCGGTTGATCCAGAAATGGCTCAAGGCGGGCGTGCTGGAGGATGGGAAACGGATACGCGTGGAGGAAGGGACGCCCCAGGGCGGCAGTGCCTCGCCGCTCTTGGCAAACATCTACCTCCATTACGTCTTTGACCTGTGGGTCCAGGCGTGGCGAAGGAAGCGGGCGCAGGGCAATGTGATTGTCGTGCGCTACGCGGACGACATCGTGCTGGGATTCCAGAGCAAAGCGGATGCCGAACAGTTTCGGGCGGAGCTCGAAGGACGAATGAAAAAGTTCCACCTGGAGCTGCATCCTGAGAAAACGCGCCTCTTGGAGTTTGGGCCGTTCGCGGCCCAGCACCGGAGACAGCGCGGAGAAGGGAAGCCGGAGACATTCAATTTTCTCGGCTTTACGCACATCTGCGTGAAGAAGAGGAGCAACGGGATGTTCACCGTGCTGCGGCAGACGATCCGCAAAAGGCTGCAAGCGAAGCTGAACGAGGTGAAAACCGAGCTTCAGCGGCGCATGCATGATCCCATCCCAGAGCAGGGCCAGTGGTTGCAAGCGGTGGTGCGGGGTCACATGCGGTACTACGGAGTGCCCATGAACCAACCGGCGCTGGGCATTTTCCGCTTCCAAGTCGGGCGGCTCTGGCATCGCGCCCTGTCGCGGCGCAGCCAGAACGGCCGCGTCCTTTGGGATCGGATGCAGCGCCTGCTCCGCCGCTGGCTGCCTCCGCCTGCTGTCTGTCATCCCTATCCCCTGCGCCGCACGGGCGTTATTACCTGAGGCAAGAGCCGGATGCGGGAAACCCGCTCGTCCGGATCCGTGGAGGGGGTTATGGGCGACCATGATTCCTACTCCGACTTCTTGAGATCAGGCTTCCTTTTCGGAAACGGCGCGCGAACCTTTCAGGCTGCCATGACCCTTTCCAGCACATGGCGCTGCATGGCGCGGGGCATCAGCCGGTCGAAGAAAACAACAGCCTTATTCAAAACGCCTGGCACCACACTCGCCTTGCCATCGAGCATCGTCAGAACACCCGCTTCTGCGACGGATCGAGGTTGCATGGTCAATATCTTGCGAAGGGCCGACGATTTCTGGCCAGCCACGTCCCCGAAGGCAGTTGCGGAAAGACCCGGGGATAACGTCGTGACCGAGACGCCGTGAGGTGAAAGCTCTCGGCTAAGCGCCTCTCCCAAAAGAAGTACGTAACCTTTGCTGGCAGCATAGGCTGCGTATCCAGGCGTCGAAAGACAGAGCCGCATACACTCCGAACATCTTTCCTGGACCAACCAAACCCGTGGGGATGAGAAGTTAGAGGAGCATATGCGACCGTCCTTCGGAGCAGACACTTGAGGATTGACCGGCAGTCTCAAGCTGTGGCGCTGAGCTGAGAACCCGCAAGTCTTGTAGTTGCAGCGCAGGGGGATCAGGGCGCCCCTGCCAAGCGCGGTCCCGGCCTCCTGAGAGGGCAAGCTGAAATGCGAGGGACAAACGGCTAGACGGCGGCGTAAGCGTCTGGGACTTATGTTAAGAAACCCTACTAACAAACTGACAATGCTGCACTTACTTGCCAGAGCAAACGCGCCTGACACCCTTTCTCAGGGGTCGGTGGCGGCTAGTCTGCCAGAGACAAGGCAGCGCAATGCGCCGTGCGACAGTCCCTTGGTGCCAGGAAGAGGCTCGATTTTGGTCTGGCCAAAGGTGGGCAAGACTGCTATAATTAGACTGCAGTTTGTAGTTGTAATTCCGACGCGTTTCGCTTCAGCACCGAGAGTCCGTCAGGTGGCGGATTCCTCAGCATGAGTGACCCTCGGCGTTACAGTGGATCAGCCCGTCGGCCGACGGACAGCTCCCGTACCCACAAATTGCCAAATCAAAACTTAAGGTGATGTCTGTAAAATGAAGGAACAAGGAACAGTGAAGTGGTTTAACGCAGCAAAGGGCTACGGATTCATCAAGCGCGAAAGCGGCGAAGATGTTTTCGTACATTTCTCGGCAATTCAGGGCGACGGATACCGCTCTCTGGAAGAGGGCGCGCTGGTCAGCTTTGAGGTCCGCAAGGGCCCCAAGGGTCTGCAAGCGGATAACGTCGAGCGGGCCTAGCGATCTCCGGCTGGCAGCCGGCCTCGGAAGGGCGGCGAGACGCTCCTTGCCCCGCCGCCATCGATGGATTTGAGAAGGTCCAAAGGTTCTTGTTTGGAAAGCGATCCCGGAAGTGTTGGCGACAAGACATGCGGTCATCGTGTCGCTGTCGCCGGGTTTCGGTTCTGTGCCGCTCTGCTCACCCAAAGATCGTATGCAAAAGTGCTGCTGGCGGCCTGGGGTTTGTCAAGCTCACTGAGGGCGAGTACCATCGTCGCGTCACCAGGGAATTGAACGGCCAGCCTCTGAGTCACTGACCCTCAACGGAATCCGCCCTCAAAGGTCAGTCGCGAGGAAAGCCGGAAAAAGGTGGCGCCCCAGCACGGGACCACTGCGACGATGGGCAATGTCACTAGATTGCGAGGCAAACTATGAACTTAAAAACCGGACAGTACATCCGTCATGCAAAGTATGGTTGTGGCACGATTGTGGAACGCGACGATGACCGGACGACGGTTGATTTCGACACTGCCGGCGTAAGAAAGTTCGTGACTTCCTTGGCCGCTTTCGAAGTGGCCGAGGGCGAAGCTCCCAAGAAGAAACGGGCCACGTCCCGCCGCCGGGTTAAAGCGCTGCCGAACTGAACCACGGCGAGTGGTCTGAGAATTTCCCGACGAATTCCGGCTAGACGATTCAAGGCCTGGCGAATACGCTGGGTGGGCACCAGCGGTGCATCCGGCGCGGATGTCTATGATGCGGGTTCGCATGTCCCCTGTATCCGGAGCCGGGAAGACGCAAGCGCAGGGCGGGCAGCAACTTCACAGAGCAAATCCAATCGAGAGGCTTCCTCAAGAAGCTCTTCGCGGAGGACCAACTGCTCCTATTCGTTTTTGCTGTCCTCTCCCCCTCGCTTCCCGCAACCGATCGTAATCGGAAGGAATACTCGCTGGCGGAAGTGCTGCCGTTTGCGGCCGTCCACGCGGTTTGCCTCGCCACCCTCCTGCTGCAGTTTCGTTGGAGCTACGTCGCGCTGGCGTTGGCGCTTTACTACGTGCGAATGTTCTTTGTGACCGCAGGCTACCATCGTTACTTTTCCCATCGGTCATTCAAGACCAGCCGGTTTTGCCAATTTCTCCTGGCTTTCGGCGCGATGACCTCGGCGCAAAAGGGAGTGCTCTGGTGGGCCGCACATCACCGCAACCATCACCGTCTGTCCGATACCGAGGAGGATCTCCATTCGCCGACCCAGCAAGGTTTCTGGTGGTCGCATCTGGGATGGATTCTGAGCTCCCGCAATAATGCCACTGAGATCCCCATGATCCGGGATTATTACAAGTACCCCGAGTTGCGCTGGCTGAACCGGCACTTTCTGGTTCCACCCGCGTCCTTGGCCGTGGCTCTCTTCTTGATCGGCGGTTGGAGTTGGCTGGTCTGGGGATTCTTCATCAGCACGGTGATGCTGTGGCACGGTTCTTTCGCCATCAACTCGTTGGCGCACGTCTTCGGGCGTCGCCGCTACGCCACCAAGGACACCAGCCGCAACAGCCTCATCCTTTCGCTCATCACGTTGGGAGAAGGTTGGCACAACAATCACCACCACTATATGGCTTCCGTGCGGCAGGGATTCTCCTGGTGGGAGTTGGATGTCACTTTTTATGTCCTGCGCGCCTTGTCCTGGTTGGGAATCGTTTGGGACCTGCGGATGCCGCCCCGCGCCGTTCTCGACGCCGGTCGGAGCGCCGCGTAGAACATCAGCCCATCGAAGAATGCCCGAGGGGCTGAGGAATTATCCACCACTTCGATCGGCTGTTTGCTTCCTCCAGTTCCTCGAGCCACTTGGCTCGGCGGCCCTTCAGCCCGTCAAACTACTTCCTCCGGCGACAGTACTCTTGGGTCGTGATCCCCGCGTCCTGGCGGGTTTGCGGCGCCGTCCTCCTGTTGGCAACCTTGATTTTGACCCGCAGCAGTAAATCTGCAGTCTGCTTCAGATTGTGCCTCTTCTCACGACCACACCAATTCACCCTGCCCTGCCTGTCCTGTGCTAATCTAGCTTTTGATACTACGCTGTGGGCCTGTAGCTCAGATGGATAGAGCAACGGTTTCCTAAACCGTAGGCCGAGGGTTCGAATCCCTCCAGGCCCTCTTTTCAATAACTTACGGGCGTCAAAAGATGCAAGATCCACGGTTCGATAAACCGTAGGTCGGAGATTCGCATTTGCCCACTTTTGTCATTAATTTCAACGGGTTATCCCTGGTGCGACTAACTGACCGAGGGCAGATGCGTACACCCAAAGAGAGTCATGCGGTCAGGAACTACTTCGCCACGCGCGAACCGTGTCACGGATGTCCGGTCAAACGGCCTATGTGTACGCGTTTATCGTGTTCCGTAAATCAAAGTGTCGGAGCATGTCGTTCTGCCCCCAATATAGTCAGAATGCTGCGGCACCGCCGTCCAATCTTATTGTCATCTCACGGATCCGCACAGTATTTGGGACTCCTTCCCTTGAAGGGCACTGACGCATAACTCAGGGCGATCAGCAAAAGTTTGTCAGGCCGGCCTCACTTGAATTTTGAACACAAACGCTTGACGGCACGGCGGATGCTCCGAGATCTCGGGCGGGATGTCCACCCTTAGGACTTCACCTTGCTGTCTCCATTTGAGGGCCCGCGCCACGCCGAGCATGTGGACCGGCGTGCCGCTAGCCGGACGGATAGAGCGCAATTCAAAGCGGTCGCCCGGCCATCCCATGCTGATCGCATAAACATACCTGCCGTCCTTGCTGGCGGTGAACCAGACGTTCGTCCCCTCGTTAAAAACACCTCTTGGGCGCGTCCCGTAAATGGCTTCACCATTGACCCGGAGCCAGTCGCCCGCATATTGCATGCGTTCGACCGCTTCTGCCGCCCACGTCCCATTGGGCATGGGCCCAAACCCCACCTCAAAGTTCCCGCCTTTGGCCGCAACCTCGATCAGAGTCTCCAATACCCACTCCGCGGGATGATACCTGTCGCTCGGGATATATGAGAAAGACGTTCCGCACGGATAGATTACCTTCCACAAACCCTGCCGCTGTCCGTTCGGGACCACTCGTTCCGGGGTCCCGTAATCACCGTAGGCGCCGATGCCCCGATTTCTCATAATGATATTGGGTTGCAGCTTGCGAACCATTTGCGCGATATCGGCTATATCCTGGGCGGCGGCCTTCGGCCATCCGATATCGAAATCGAGCACGTCGATAGGTCCGTAATTTGTCAAAAGCTCGGTCACCTGCTCGCGCTCGTGAGCAATGAACGTCTGCCAACGTTGAGGGTCAGACTCCTTGTTGAACTTAAGATCATAGTGGAAATTGAACGGATCCCATGCAAATGCCGGATCGTGCCAGTCAACGTGCGAGTAATAAAGCCCGACGCCCATGCCCTTCTTCCGCCCCGCGTCCACTACTGCCTTCACAATGTCCTTCTTATAGGGGCTGTCCATGATGCTGTAGTTGATCTTGACTGTCTCAAGGTGCTCGCATCCTTCGTTAAAGGCCTGGGCGGTTAAGCGCGGTGATGCCTGGAGAGTTTTCGTCGGCCACATTGCGAAACCGTCGTGATGTTTTGCGGTAAAGGTAAAGTATTTGACTCCCCACTGCTCGAATTGATTCATCCAGGAATCGGCGTCGAAGTCGGTAGGATTGAAAAACTGATAGAGGACGTTATAGACATTCCAGAAATCGCGGTTGGCTCCCGCCAGCCCCCAGGACTCGTGGCTTCCAATCAGACAGTACAACCCCCAATGGATGCGGATGCCGAACTTCAGGTCTTTGAAGGCGTCGATGGCATTCTGAGGAGCGTGATGATAGCCTGGGGCGACACTGCGCGCCCACCCTCGCTGCATCGCATCTCGGTCGAGAATCTGGTTCAGCACCCTGAATCGGCTCTGGGCGCAGGGCTCGGCCACGGTGGAAACCGAAGCAGACAACTCAGGGGAGCATTCTGCGCGACTATTGAAAGCATTCCTGGCGGTCAGCAATCCCCCGGCCGCCACAGGGAGCTTCCCCAAAAACTGTCTGCGTTTCATTCGTTTTCTCCTTCGCGGTCCAGACTCTTCACCTGCAGAGGCCCTTCATTAATGTTTCCGTCATGCCCAGCGCGCGTTCGATGGATCCCGGATTAATCGAAACGCCAGATCGTTTCTGGATCGCCGCTCGTCAGAGCTTGCCGCATCTCTGGATCCCTCGAAACTGAAACGAGGGCGCCCAGCATCCAAAAGACCTAAGGCAGCACTGAGTCACTGTGGCGGCTCAATCCTTTCGCTAAGCGTGCACGTGTTCGCAGCCGGCTCGTGGAGCGCGGATAAAGACGACCTTGCTGTGGCCGCCTCAGTACCGTCAGCCGGCAGTGGAGGCGACTTGAGCGACCCAGTCGAGGGGCTGGTGTGGACCTAGCTTCAGATGGATTGCTACGGGCTTGCCCTCCGGCAAGTTTAGGACGCAGTCAGCGGCGCCGGGCTGAGGCTTCGCGGCCAAAACTTCTGGGGGTGCGGAGATCTCTTCGATTCCATGCCGAACGATCAAAGTGACGTCTTGCTTTCTCTTCGAGGAGAGAGTTACGTCCACGCTCTTTGCCGGCATGTCCCAGGCGAGGTTGTCGATCCTGGCAAAAGTGCGGGCCAGCACGCCCTTGATCGATCCTTTTTCGAGCGCGGCGGGAAGCGCAGGGAGCAGCTCGATGACGCCCGGGCGCGAGTAGGCCAGCATTTCCATCATGATGGTGAGAATCCCGCCCTGTGCATCCGGCATAGGTCCCAGATATGGATTGTGAGAGGTCCGCAGCGTAGTGCCGACATAGCCCTGCTCAAGAAGCTGCCGCAATTCGTAGTCCACTAGGTAGCAGTCTTTGAGCCGCGCTCCAGCCAGAGCGCGATGGCAGAGACCGTGAGCCGCCAACGTCTCCGGCGTGCGTTTCCGGTCGGCCATCAAAGCCGCCTTGGCAAGTTGCGGCGTGCGGTCCGGATCGATATCGTCGCCCGGCCAAACCCCGTAGAGATGAGAGACATGCCTGTGGTTGTAATGCTCCATCAGCGTGGGCCAGGCCCATTCCTTCAAGGTGCCGTCCTTCTCGACCATGTAGGGCGGCAGCTTGGCCAGCATGGCCTTCCATTTCGGCACGCTGTCGGCGTCCGTGCCCAGTGTCTCCGAAGCCTCGACCAGATGCGCCAGCACCTCCCTGCATACCGCGATGTCCATGCTGGAGTTGATCACCAAGGGGCCGGGCGGGTTCGTGTTCCCCGGCCAATTCTCCGGCGAAAATGAAGGGACGAAGATGTAGTTCCCATCTTTGTCCGTGACGGTCAGGAAATCCTCGTAGAAAAGCGCTAGCCCTTTCAGGCCTGGCACCACGCGTTGGCGGAGGAATTCCAGGTCCCCGGTGACCAGATAGTGGTCCCAGAACGGGCGACAACACCAACCTCCGCCGGAAATCCAGTAGGGATGCGGCCAGATTTCTCCGTCCGAAGGGCTGGTGGCGTAATGGAATTCCACCCCGATGCCTTTGTCCGGCCAGAGGGAATAATGTGTGCCGCGCATCCCGAAAATGTTCCTGGCATTAACCCGGAAGTCCGGGGCCAGGCTCTCCATCCAATTGAAGTAGGCATCCATGCCTTCCCGCAAGTCGCCCTGTGGGCCGGGGGCGATCTGCAGGTTAATATTCGCGTTGATCTCGGCCACCATGCTGGGGTACTTGCCGCTGGTGAGGATGAACCAGTAGCGTCCCATTTCGAATATCTTCTCCAGCAACGCGGGCGAGTAATCCCGCCGCGTCCGCTGGTCGGCCAGAAGTTCTTCCGAAGACAGTCCATATTGAGAGGCGCCGCCGAAATCCACGGTGACGCGGGTGAAAGCCTCCGACTGGACCTGGCGGTGCCGCTCCAGCAGCGCCGGATAGTCCGGGGTGAGTCCTTCCACCGCCCGCCGCAAAGCTTCCACCTGGTCCTCGCCGTAGTCGGGGAAATACTCAATCCGGGTGAGCAGCATCACCGACGACGCATTTTCGATGACCAGCGCGCCTTCCTCCATCCGGGCCGAGCCGCTGCCGCGAACCACGCGGGTCACTCCGGCGTAGCCGCTGTTGTTCACCGAGGGATCCAAAATGCACTTGTAAATCAGCCGATGTTCGTTGAAGTCCTGGTGAACTTCGCTGCGCCCGCCACCTCTCCGGGACCTTCCGAAGGGCGTTCCCGTTCCAGCAGGTCCACACGTGTACGCACCGATTCCCGTGTAGGCGCGCGTTCCCGGCCCGGGGATCATTCCCTCCCCGGAGCTCAGGCTTCCACCGCCACCCATTCCAAACCCGGACGCCGACAGGCCGATTCGGACATTCACCGACTGTCCTTTCGGCGCGGTGAGCCATTGGACCACGACAGCGTCGGGCCGGGACGTGAAAGTCCGACGAAGCCATTCGCCGCGCTCATCGCTCCAGTGAACCTTTAACTCGCTGTTCTCGAAATTCACGGTGCGGAGATAGTCCCTGATCGATGCGGTTTTCGAAAAATCAAGTCGCATCGTGAAGGCCGGAATAGTGGGGTGCGGCCATGTATTCAGCTTGACGGGGCCTTCGTTCATTTTCTCGAAAGCGAATTCGATGGATTCGCGGTATTTTCCCTCCAGCACCATCTGCCGCACTTGCGAAAATATATCCGCGACCTTGGGCGCCTCGAAGGGCCTCTTCCACGGCATGAGCAGGCGTTCGTGGCGGAAGAGAATCCGCTCCGAATACGGGTCGCACGCCGCCTGGATATTCATCGCGCCATTGCCGGAGATGAGGCCCTCGCCGCCGGGCTCGATACTACAGAAGCCATGCCGCGGCACAATGTTCCGCTTGAGGCGTTCCGCCAGCGGCATCGGCGAAATCCTTACCTCGGCTGGCAGGTAGGATTCCCGGCGCGCCAGCGGCTTGGGCGGGAACCCGTCTTCCCGCGCGCGGCGAAGATAATCCATGGACCGGTGCTCCTCCCTCGCCCCTGCCCCTTGACCTGAAACCTTTCTGGAAACATCAGATGGCATTTCGGGGCTGCTTTCGCTTGCTCTAAGCGGCTGGGAGGACGTTGGAGAAATCACGACGCCGGCAGCAGCGACCGTGCCTTTCTTAAGAAAATCTCTACGCCTCATGCTTCCCTCCTCGGGTTGGCCCCAAAGCGTCGAGACACGCAGAATTCGCTGCTTGACTCGAAAAGTGATGGACCCAGGGGCGGCTTGTCGGCATCACGAGCAAACGCGACTGTCAAGGTTGACCTCACACAGGCTGAGATCCTCCATGAGCATTCGGTCGCGTGCGGCAAGTATAGGTGGTGCCAGTCGTCGCTCTGTCGCCGAGGGCGCCGTGGGAACCGTGTGGGCCAGGAGCGGCGCATATATATTAAGAACGCTTCAGCGCGCCGCGATGAGA
>OFHG01000819.1_pt1 | contig 11736 bp, 9 predicted proteins | sample 1521931 | NCBI WGS metagenome assembly OFHG01 (sample SAMEA2468438, study PRJEB22500) | soil metagenome | biome: Glassland; feature: Farmland; material: Clay | place: Australia | collected 2013-01-31 | depth 0.55 m
TGCTTAATGTGCGACGTGTGCAACACGTGCTTCAATGAGGCCACGGCGTAATGCCGTGGATCACCCTCATACACAAACGACTCAAGAGGGAACTCAAGACGCTTCAATGAGGCCACGGCGTAATGCCGTGGATCACAGGGCGGTGAACTCGTCTTGACTCACCGGGGCGCCGCGCTTCAATGAGGCCACGGCGTAATGCCGTGGATCACAAGAGCTCTCCGATCAATTGGACGACCTATCTGACGCTTCAATGAGGCCACGGCGTAATGCCGTGGATCACCCTCGATCCTTCGAAGGAACTCAAGCAGCGGCAGGTGGCTTCAATGAGGCCACGGCGTAATGCCGTGGATCACAGCCCCCGTGGGAGGCCGTGTGGCGTAAGCGATGATAAGCGATTTTCGAGCGGTGCGCATGCAGGGCACGCCGCCAACTCGGACTTGTCGTTCATCATACGACATCGTTTAGCTTTCTCCTTTGTTTTCTTGCAGTTGCAGATTGCGAGCGCTCCCCGGGGTTTCCTGCACCATCTCAGCGCTCGCGCCGAGACGGCAAAAAAAATTGATGCAGGACATGGTCGCTACACGATTATGGGCTGCCTTTCCACCGGCGTAAACTCCTTGCCCAGGCTGACCACCCGCGGATTTACCTTCTCCGCCAGACCGACATCGAGGATCACGATATGGTCTTCGCGGTGGTGGATGGCGCCGTCCAACAGTGCGACCAATTCGGCGTGCCGCTGCCGGCTCATGCGGCACTGGAACACCGACAACTGTATCCATTCGCCGTAGCCCTTCATTAGTTTGAAGACCCGGCGCCAGCGTTTCTGATCGCTGACGTCGTATGTGACTATGTAGAGATGCTCTTCCATGCCGTCACCTCGTCGTGAAGTTGGGGTAGTCGGGCAATTCGCCGAGCAGGTAGCGGGCCAGTAGCCGCGCCTGCACTTCGAGCAGGCGCCGGTAGCTGATCCGATACCCGAACAGCGGATGGGTGATCTCGTGCGCCAGCCGTCTTTCGAAGGTGGCGATGAACCGCTTTCGACCGTCGTTGGCAAGGGCCACGCTGCCGGCGGCGCTGATGAAATCGCTCGGCCGCACCTCGCCGTTATTGATCGCCTGGATGACACAGGAATCGGCGATCAGGGGCCGGAACGGCTCCATCATGTCCAGCGCTAGGGCCGGCCGTCCGTAGCGTGGCTGATGATAAAAACCGCGGTACGGGTCGAGCCCGACGGCCGAGAGCGTCACCGTCCAGGTGCGGGTCAGCAGACTATAGGCGTATGACAACAGGGAATTCACGGGATCGGTGGGCGGACGACGATTGCGGGTCTTGAAGTCGAAGGCCATTTCCGGGCTGTCGCCGCTGCCGCGGATCATCTGCGCAAAAGCGCCGAAGTAGCGCGAGGCGGCGGCGCCTTCGACGCCCAGCAATTCCTGCAACGATGCGGCCTTGCCGACGCGCCGCACGTCGCTTTGCAGTCCTTCGAGCAGATCGTCCGGCTTCTCATCGGGTTTCCAGTTGCGCCGCAGCAGAGTGCGGCAATTCTGGATCTTGGCGACGACCAGCCCGCGGGCAATATGCAGGCAGGCATGCTCCTCGAAGCTGGCCCTGTATTGCGCGGTGCGCACCTCAACGTTCTTGTGGCCGGTGCCGACTGTGTGGCCGACGAACCAGCCGCCGAAGCTGTGCCAGGAGACGGGGATTTCGCGATCCATCAGTTCGCGCAGCGTGGGGGTGGTGATGTAGACGTTGCCCATCACCACCACCTGAGACACGTCCACCAGCCGCGCCGTCTGCACCTTTTTGTCCTCCACTGAAATTTCCAGGGTCTCGCCGCTCTTGGCGATCTTGGCGCTATAGCTCTGCACGTACAGCGGCAACGCCTCGTCGCGCGCCACCGCCAGCGGCCGCGGATTGGCCTTGTCTCTGGCGAGAAAGTTCACCTCGTCGGGCAGGCAGATCCCCACCAGCGAACAACGCGGACACTTCGGACTGTCGGCCAGCGGATCGGGCACTTGGCCGCCGTCGGCGATGAAGCGCAGGCCGTCGATAGCGTTGCGGGTCAGCGCCCGCAGCTCGGCGTCGAAGGGGACTTGGACACGCTCGCGCGACTCGACGTAGTAGAGCACCCCCTGTTCGCAGACGTAGCCGTGCTCCTCCATGATCAGCCCCTGCACGCAGAGCTGCACCCGCTCCGGATCGTAGGCCCCTTTCTCCACATGGGGCCGCTTGCCCCGCTTGTAATCGACCGGCGTGACCCTGTCGCCCTCGCCTTCCAGCAGGTCCATGCGGGCGATGAGGCCGAGACGATTGGAGGAAAGCGTGATGGAGCGGGCATGAAAACGTTCGTCATCCTCCGCCGCACCCGGCTCCGGCAGGTCGCCCGCGGGTTTGTCGACCCGGCGGTGGCGGTGGCGCCCCTCCACCGTGTCGGAGGATTCGGCCCACTCCCCCTGCACCCACTCCAGATAGGCGAGCCGCGGGCAGTATTGGTATTCATTGACCATGCGCGCCGGTAGCAGCGGCATGTCGCCGGCCAGCTCCGGGAAGGGCATGGGCAGTTCGGGTTGTTGTTCGTCCATTGAGTGCTCTCCAATGTTCCAGCCATGTAGGCCGGACATAGCACCGCGGTGTCCGGCAAGCTCCGCCCGATGCCGCTGCGCTCTATCGGGCCTACGACCGCCTACAAATTCTGCGCATAAGCCAAAAGATTAGCCTGCTTGTTTCTGTCACTCACTTAGATTACATTTTGTATTACATTTCGTATGACACGGTGACAGACATGGGCGCCATCAGTATCCGCATCCCCGAGGAGATCGACACCCGCCTGACCGAAGAGGCCCGCCTGGAGGGTCTGCCGCGCTCCGAGGTGGTGCGCGAGGCCATCGCCGACTACCTCACCCGCCGCGAGCGGGAGCGGTTCATGGAGGAAATGGTTGCCGCCGCCCGGGCGCTGGCGGCCGATCCCGCTGCCAGCGCCGAAACCAGGGAATTGGTCGAAGAATCCGTTGCGACGAGCAACGAAGCGCTGGATATTGCCGAGGGTCGTAAGCCGGGAGAACCGTGGCCGGAAGAACAGGGCGAGAAGTGGTGGCGCTGATGCGTCGGGGCGAGATCTGGATCGCCAGGCTCAATCCCAACAAAGGCGCGGAAGCCGGCAAATTGCGACCGGTCATCGTCATGCAGGATGACGCCATCCTGGCCAGCGGGCTTCATACCGTTATCGTCGTGCCGCTCACGACACAATTCCGTCCCGCCTTCGAGCCCATGCGCACGCGCATCGGCCCGCGCGACAAATTGCTCAAAGCCTCGTATGCCATGTTGGAACAGCCACGGGCCATCGATCGCAGCCGCTTCGGCGACGGCCCGCTGACGACCCTCACGACCGATGAGATGGCCGCCGTGGAGAAAAGTCTGAAGGCGGTGATGGGGATGTTGTAAACCGTAACACGTCGTAGCGGGGAGAAAAGGCCATGAACTTTATTTCCGTCCAGGATCTACCGGAAGAACTGGACCAAGTATGGAAGATGCTGGAAGACGGCGAAGATATTGTGATCACCCGCGACGGCAAACCGTTTGCCGTGCTGATCCGCACCCAGCCACAAGATATTGAAACCATGCTGCAAGCGATTCGCACAGAACGTTTCGCCGCAACCATGCGCAAGATGCAGCAGCAGGCGGTGGAACGCGGACTGGACAAGATGACCATGGAAGAAATCGATGCCGAGATCGCGGCGGCACGTAAGGAACGGCAGGAACACGATGCCTCGCCCGCTCGTTCACCATAAAAATGAGGCCGTAGCGCCCGCCGCCGACGGGTGCCACGGAAATAGGTTCCGGATTGTTAAAGAGCCGTTCGCTTTACACAGCGGCAAACTGGCCGATGCCGTAGTGGCTGCCGTAACCGAGCGACAGCGGACCGGAGATGGGTTCGGCAAAACCAAGCTTCAGCGTAAAACCAAAATCGATGGGCGGCGGCGGACCGAATCGGCGTACGCGAACAGCGTGACGCTGGCGTCTAGCCAGATCGCTGTCGTGCGCGTCCAACACTTCGATGCGTTGCGCCACGGGCAGGCCACGGGATGCCAATTCCGCCTGCACCTGCCCCTCCAATGTGTTGGTGCCGCGCTTCTTGAGATGACGCGGTGGTACAAATGGAGTGACACTGACCCACTCGCAGCCGGTACCAACATGTCCACGCAAACTCGCACCCCAATCGCCGGGCAATATCGCCAGTTCTTCGATCTCCACCACTGAGCCCGCAATGGCTAGGCGTAATGGCCCTACGCCTCCCTTCGTGAAGGTGTGGCGCAGTTGCCGAATGGCCGTCTGCGCTCTGCCGTCCAGCCCCATCGGCGCCCATATCAGAATGTGTTCCAAATGGCCGTCACCATCCAAATCGAGGGGGAGGATGTGGGCGTGCCGGTGAGGGTCGCGCAATGGACGGCGTTGCTCGTCGCACCCGGTCAATACCCGGCTGTGTTGGCCACGCAGACTGCCGACCAATTGCCGGTGCAAGTGTTCTGCTTGCGGCAGCGTACGCATCACAGACGGTAGCGCATGCTCATTGCCACTTTGCGTTGCCATGGAAAGCAACATGGCCTTGACGATAGGGGCTTCTCGCACCTGATGGCGAAGAGGAAGACTTACTTGCAGCGCATCCGCTTTGCGCCAGTAGAAAACACGGCGACTGCCGGGAGGCTGGCTCCAACCGAAAGCCTGGAGTTCGTTGGTTTGCATTTGCAGACAGGCAAGAATATCCAGAGGATAGGGTCTTATGGCTTTATCCCACTCCCTTTTTATTTTGGCGGTCGGCTTTTTTCCCTGCGTCGGTTGCTCCAGCCCGTTCAAGACTTGTACGACGGCCTGCTCCCTCCAACTCGCATAGTCGGGCGCCGGTAGGGGAGCAAGTATGGCCACTTGTTCCCACCCTGGCCCCGGTGCCGGTTCGCGCCCTTCCGGCCAACAACGCTCGCCGTCATTACTGACGCCGTCTTCGGTCGCGAGTCTTGCGTTGATCCAACTTTCGGAACGCCCCAGATACCCCATTCGTTGTACCAATTGCTCCAGCAATACCCGCTCCTGGACGGTGAGTTCGATACCCCAACTGACAACCAGTTCGCCATGGACTCGCGCCCAGGTATCGAATACGAGACCGGTCTCTTCCCGCCCGTTTTTGAATCGCGCCATGGGCATGTAATGACGGCTATGGGAGCCAACCGCCTTGGGCAGGGAGTAAACCGGCAGCTCCGAGGAAAGCTTTTCGATCAAAGATCGACCCTCCGGCGGCGGTCCGTCAGCAGGCCAATGGAGCGTCGCATAGCCCGTGGCGAGTAAACCGCGCAACAAGCGCCAGGGCGAGGGCGGCCATTCGATCAGACCCTCGTTGACGTGATGCCCCCAAGGCGTGGCGTGGTAACGCCCCGCCGGGAATTGCAATATCAAGGTCGGCATGCTTACGCCTCCGCGGTTTCTTCATCCTTATCCGCCGGCTCGGACTCTTCCTCCTTGCCTTTCTTCATCTCGTCGTTGAAGGTCACTTCGGTGACGGCCATTTTGGCTTTGCAGGTGACAATGGCCACCTTAAGCTCGCTTATCAACTCGTTGAGCGGTGGGAGACTGAATTCCGCAGGTTGTGTGGCCACGATGTCGCTGGAAGCGAGTTTGAGATCGCAAAATGTCCGCAGACGCATGCCGCCGTCAAGCAGTGTCCGCAGTTTGTAGAGAGCGAGCAGTATCAACAGGCGCTCAACATCCACACCCAATCCATAACCGCGGATCTGAGCCAGATCGAGATTGACGTACAGAGTGATTTTGTCCGCCGTAAATTCGTCGCGCGCGAACGGAACATTGCCGAAGCCGCTCTTGGTTTCGCCCGACGGATTGACGTGATCATTCTTGACACCGCCTGACGCGGCAACGCGTACACCATCGGCTTCAATAAAAGCCGAGAGTGCGCGAGCAACACGCAAGCGACCACCGGCCAGTTCCTTTTTTGCAAGGAACACTCCATGCAAGAGCGATCCGATATCATATTGAAACAACACTTCCGCCAACTTGCGCCGATCGACAGGTCCTTCGGCGAGGCCACCCAGCTCCGCTTTCAATTGGTCATGAAATCCCTTGTCCTTGCCTTCAAGGATGTAGGGACTGTTGATGCGGTGCGACTCCAAAACGGTATCGGTGAGGAATGAGCCGTTACGCATGACCTTCACGTGGGACAGGCCAGCAAGTTCGGACTTCAAATCCTGTTTGGAGTCATCCCACACTGTCAGCTCCAATCGATTGGCCATGCTTTGCGCACTTTCCACCAGCAGGCTCTGCCCTTCAGCCGTCTGATAGGTGGCCGCACCCAGGCTGGGGAATCCGGTAGGCTGAAAGCGTTTACCCTGAATAGGTGCCAACGGGATGGCAAACAGCAAGCGGTGGGTATTGTCCAGTTTGGTGAGATCGATGCTCATGGGTGTTTCTCCTTTGGATTATTCCGTTATCGCGTGGGGATCGAGGCGCCGAAGCATCCGTTCGGCCGTTATTCTGTGTATGGGAAAGGCGAGTGCCGCAGCCCACAGGCGGGCCGTCTCGGAAGAGACGGAACCGAAGCGGACCGTGGTGGACACGCCCGCAGCTTTCAAACGTCGCAACGCAAGATCAATAGCCGTGGAGGCATCCCCGGTTTCGAGGCGACGCAGGATGGCGGGATCAATTCCGATGGTGCGTCCGTCGGGCAGCGGCCACGGCAACATGGCGAGGCGAACCGCCATCCAACCTTCGTCAGGCCAACGTGTCGTTCCCGGCCGCTGGTGCGTCTGCGGACGTTGCGCCCAATCACGTCCCTTCACCGCCATCAACACGCGGGCAAAGGCCAGGGTACGGTCGATATCGACCTCGCCGGCCAACAACGCAGCCAGATCGGTGAGCGAGGCGTGCGCCTTGTGCGCCGCCACCAGCGGCAGGCAACGCAACCCTTTTTGGGCCGCCTCGATCAGGCGCCGTTCGACCAGCGCAATGGCGTCATCACTGCCGCGCCGTCCCTTCATCACTGCCGCCGTTTCCTCGTTCTTCACGGGCACCCAGTGGCGGCGTATCGGGTCGAACGGCACCCTATCCTCCCGCCGGAATCCTCGTGCCTGTAGCGCCAATGCCACAGCAAGCCGCCACTCGGCGGAACCGTCGTCCGCGGCGCTCATCCACTCCGGGCGCAACTTTGGGATCGGCCCACAACGCACATTACCGCTGGTGAGCAGAACTGCCTCGACTTCAGCCAAAGCCAGAACGGCGGTTTGCCAGCGCAACGACTCGCCTGGATGCTGTACGACGGAGAACAGGGTATCTGACAAGCGCCGCTCAGCCATCTTCAGCCGACTAGGAGCCCCCTTGTCACGTGCGGCCCGACGCAATCGAGTCAGCCAGACATCGAGATCATCCAGACAGGCGAGACGTGGGGAAACGTAGTTCGGCACGTGAAAGCGGCCAAGCGGCACCGCAAGATTGGACTGACCATTACGCTCGATATAGCCATAGCGCTGAAAAGCTATGATGCCGCGCGCCGTACCGAGATTTGCCACGGCGCGCGCCATGTCGATGGGCTCGCTGGCCGGCTTGGCACCAATCTGCGCCCGCCCTTCCGCCAGCAAACGGTGCAGCTCGGGCAGGGTCGTCGGCTGAGACCAGAGCGGCATCCACTGCTCGCCGCGAGCACTCTCATCATTGTCTGAAGCGCTGGCATAACCTGCACCCTGCCCCCCGATGGCAAATGGTGCGGCTGCACGAGACGGAGACGTGGCCCCAAAACGGCGAGTGGCGTGGGCAGTAAACAGCACGGCCCCTTCTAGCATCAACAAGAAATCCGCCGGATTCAGCAGGCTGTCACCATCCGGGCCTATCGTACTATTGGCACCCCCGGCCTCGCCGGGGGCATATTGCCCCACTGCGCCGCTACGATAAGTGTCTATAGGGGTCGCAAAAAGGGCATTCTGAAACCATCCACTTGTCTGAAGCCGCTCATCGCCCAGTTCGGACCTGAGGTCAAATACCTCGCCTAGCTTCTGAAAGTAGTTATTGGTGAAATCGAGTCGGCCATCGTTTCCTCCGGTTCCCAACAATGCTGGAAATCGCGGATCGCCACTGTCGTCCAGTACCATCGCGGCGTCCATCCACTCGCGATGAGGTCCTCGCCAAGAAAGTCGAAGACGAGGGATGAATTCCGATTTCAATTGTTTGAATCGTTTTTCCGCCTCGGCAAGACGTTTTTTATAACCTTCATCTTTCCTTAACGCATCACGCTGCGTCTTGGTCAATTCCCTGTGCTTTGTCTCCGCCTTGATGTCGCGCACAGTCTGATCCGCCTCCGACAGTTCACCCAGCAGAGACCGGCTCGCCGCAATACCGTCCCTGAGTTTTTTGAAGCGAGGCGCTATAGATTGTTCTACGGGAGAAAGTCCGGGGTCGTTGGCGTAGAAAAAACCTGACCCCTTGTTCCATGGTGCAACCAATGGGGTCGGCTCGTACTGTTTAAGGAAGAAATCCAGTAACTCACCTTCCTCAAGGTTCGTCGCCAAGAGAAAACGCTCCCCCTCCCACCAACCGCGTGCCTCCGGATCGGCCTGTTCCGACACCAGCCGCAGGATACCCAGCGCCTTGAGATAATGGGCCAACGGTGTCGGCGCGCAGCCGTCGAGTCGATGCAGGATCATTGGCTCACCTCCTCGGTCGCAAGCAACGGGTCCTTTACGCCGGCATCCCGGGAAGCCCGTTGGTCGGCAGCACGCAGCAGGGCCTCCATCCAGGCCAAGGTAAACGGGCCATGCTGTTCCAACAGTCCTAATACGCGTTCAGTCCACCCCGCGCCGAACACTGGGTTGAGACCTGCCGCCGCAAGATCAAGCGCGGCTGAGAAAGCAGGCAGACGATGGGGGCTTCCATTCGCATCACACAACCTAACGGTAGGAACCTCGTCCCCCTCCGCCACACCACGCAGCCGCGGATTGACTACGTTTGCTGACTGATCCGCCGGCGTGGCATGCCAGGCGAGGCGCAACTTGCCGTGATGGCTGCACACGAGATAAGCCAACAGATTGAATCGTTCGGTGTCGAGATTGAGGATCTCCTGCTCCAACGGGGTCGGCGGTTGTTCGGGCGCAGTCGGCTCCTGAACATCCATTCCCATTTGTAGAAACAAATCGCGCCAAGGTCCAAGTAACGCCGGATGATTGGGATTATGACGTTGCAGCACCGAGAAGATCGCAAGCACGGAAATCAGCTCATGACGAAAACCGGGGCGCTTGGTGCCGTCTGGCATGGGGTAAAGTGCCCGCCCCCTTAACCACGCCTCCGACGGGGCCTTGGCCAGGTCATCGCGTTGTGGACGATTCTGAAAATCAGACCGGATGGAACCATTAAAGGCTGGAAAGACCTTGCCTGCATCGTGCCAACGGCCGGCGAGGTCGTAGAGTTCGGCCAACCCCTCATCAAGTACGACGGCAATGGAGCGTGCTAGCACGCCAGTTTCCCGTCCATGGGTAGCGATGGTCTTCCACGGGTAAGCGCTCAAGGACTCGTCGTCCTGACTGGCGTCGGCCAGTTCTTCCGGAGCCGGCGCGGTTATGGAAGGCAGAACAGATGATCTCTTGCTTTCCGGATTCCAACCCGTTTCCTGATCGTAACCACCACACTGTGCCGCCACCGCCACCCTCTGTCCCGGATAGAGATCGCGACGTTCCGCGATCCGCCATACCCCGTCTAGCCAATCCCAGACCCAGGCGCGCATCCCATGCTTGAGGCGAGGCGCCTTGGCAGTAGCGGTCTCCTTGCCGCATAACCAATCGCGTGCCTTGAGAAAGGGAACAGCGCACAATTCTTCGCGGGCGGGACGCAACTTGTGATCGGGGATCTGATCGCGTGAAAGGTCTACCCAGAACACCGATAGGTCGCGCTCCTCGCCTGAGCGGATGAAGCGGCTGATGTCGATATCAGCACCGGAGAGGTCTGGGGTGGTATCGAACAACTCATTGAGTTCGTGGCGCAGCAGGAGATTTTTAGGATTGTAGGGATAGAGGGCCGACAGCAGCTCGGGGTGGTTTTCCTCGAACGTTTCGAGATGGAGCGGCGCCACGTCATCCACCTGCGCCAGGGCTGAACGGGCGGCATCCAGCTCTTCTTTTGTGTACGGGGCGGCGGCCTTGTCGTCCTTGGGCGCAAAGTCGATCACATGAACTTGCGCGCCCCCACCCCAGCGGGCACAACGCCCGAAACGCTGCACCAGGCTTGGCCAGGGCGCGAGGTCAGTGAACAGGACCGCTGCCGAAATATCGACACCCGCCTCGACCACTTGAGTTGCGACAATAATGCGATCGGTATTTGGTGCACAGGCGTCACGATTTAGAAAACACTCACGCCACGCCTTGCGCTCGTGGGCTCGGAAACGGCTGTGAATCAGTCGAATATCGGTATCTTTCAGCCCTTTCTCTTTGCCCAGTTGTTCGTAAATGGCTATAGCCCGTTCGACACGGTTAACCACTACCAGAGTCGGTCCGTTTGCGCCCTTGCCCGCATCGGCATGGGCCTGCGCGATGCGCTGCGCCAGTTCCTTCTCTTTCGATATTTCTTCAAGGGTGCATGGTTTGCTTACGCCATCCCACAAGCGACCCACACGATGTTCGCGGCCGATAGACAAAAGCGGCAGACTTTCGGCCATTGCCGCAGTATCCGGGCTTCTAGCCAACCACTGGGGTTGCAACGTGGCACTCATCCACCAAGTAACGCAGGGTCTGTGGCGCTTCTCGCCATCGTGTTCGCGAAATGCCTGCAACTGAGTCGCGGTGGCCAACCCGACATCCATCAGTTGCACCTCGTCCATCACCCATAAAGCGTCGTGGTTAAGTAGGCCAAACTCCATTGGCCAACGAGCCCGCGGCGAACCGTACCCCCGGTTCATGGCACGGGAGAGCAACATGTCTTGAGTACCGATGAGAACAGAACACTCTTCGGGATAGAGATGCCACTCCCCGGCATCGGCCCCTCCCATCAACAGGTGGACACCAACCTTGCCCGCATGGTCCGAACTGCCGTCCCACAAAGCACCCATCGATTCCAGGACACGCCGGACCTCCTCTTCCGTCTGTTCCACCAGGACACGCATTGGCAGGCACCATACCAAGCGTCTTGGCCAACGTTCATTGCCAAGGTGGAGGCGATACCACATCCACGCAGTTAGAACGCCCAGCGTCTTGCCGAATCCGGTCGGCACTCGAATCAGGCGGTTGACGCATTCCGGCGCCGTTGCCAATTCCGATTGCCAGGGATGAGCAGAATGACCCACGTTCAACCGTTTGAAGAAATCGTCATATTCATCCATCGATATCGGTTCCTTGTGCTCCTACCAATCATTCACCGGCGGACTTCACGTCCAACTGTCCCTGACCGCAGACAAGGCGGCAAGGCGGCAAGGCGTGTCAGCATCTGGCGCTGCACTGCGTTCACCCTGTCGCCAGCCACGCTTATAAAGCCAAGAATGAGACCGACGGTGGGGTTGTCGTCGTCGACCTTCATCTTGTCCTCGAACAGGCGGACGTACATGTCCATCTGCCCGATATCCTGGTGGGTCAGCTCGCCGGTCTTGAGGTCGACGAGCACGAAGCATTTCAGGATGTAATTGTAGAAGACCAGGTCGACGTAGAACTCCTTGGTCTCGGTGCGAAGACGGTACTGCCGGCCGACGAAGGCAAAGCATTTGCCCAA
>OFHG01000820.1_pt1 | contig 11731 bp, 5 predicted proteins | sample 1521931 | NCBI WGS metagenome assembly OFHG01 (sample SAMEA2468438, study PRJEB22500) | soil metagenome | biome: Glassland; feature: Farmland; material: Clay | place: Australia | collected 2013-01-31 | depth 0.55 m
CCGTGCGCCTCCACCGCGGCGGCGTCGATCGCCGAAGCGAGCTCCAGCGGGTCGAACCAGAGCCAGACCTCGTCGTCGTCCGTCGACTGCAGAAGCTCCTCGAGGGTTTCCTCGCCCCACTCGACGGTCATCTGCACGTGCCCTGTCACCTCGTCTCCCACCGACGGCTCGACGAGATCGACATCGAGGACGAGCCGGGCAGGGTACTCGCCGTACGCCGCCGCTTCGGCGATCTCGGACCGAGGAATGGTGGTGCCGAGCCCGCCGCCTGCGAAGCGCGACGGGCTGAAGTCGACCAGTCGCGCCTGCGTCCGGACATCCGCCATGGTCAGTCCTCCTTCCTTGCAGGACCCCGCTCCTACCAGACGGTCGGCGGGGCCTCCGTCTTCCCGTGGGGGTCACGACGTGACCCGCACGACGCTGCATATCGTTCCGGCATGCTCCTCTACGACAGCCCGGTCTCGGGCAACTGCTACAAGGTGCGCCTCCTGCTCGCGCACCTCGGCCTGCCCTTTGAGCGGCACACGGTCGACGTCGTCGACCGCTCGAACCGCCCCGAGCTGCTCGGCGCCCTCAACCCGGCGCTGCGCCGCGCGACCCTGGCCAGAGCCGGCGAGGCCAACGGCGAGGCCGACGGCGAGGTCGGCGGCTACCGGATCACCGACGAGGACAAGTTGCGCCGCGTCGCCCACGAACTGGGCATCGAGGTCGCCGAGGCGAGCACCGCCGAGGTGACCCGGGCACTGGCCAGCGAGTTGACGGACAACTACGGCAGCGCCAAGGGCTCGCTGTCCTTCGAGGTCCGCGTCCCCGAGGTGCGACGCGAGCGCTGGCGCACGCTGGGCATCACCCCACGTGGGGTCGACCGCGAGAACGTCGAGATGATGCACCGCACCCACATGGGCGTGGACAACGACTACGTCAACCTTCTGCTGCACGCGCTTCGCACCAGCCTGTCGGACGGCTGGGGTGGCTCGATGATCGCCACTGAGCTGTCCGACGTTCTCTTCGGCACACCGTCGCCCGTCATGTCCGAGGTCAACCTCGGGGTTCTGCGGAAAGACCAGGTCAATATCGCCCTCCATGGCCATAATCCGCTGCTGTCGGACATGGTGGTCGAGGCGGCCTCCGAGCCTGAACTGGTGGAACTGGCCCGTTCCTACGGTGCCGGCGGTATCAACCTGGTCGGGCTGTGCTGCACCGGCAACGAGATGTTGATGCGCCGGGGGGTCCCCATGGCCGGGAACCACCTCATGCAGGAACTGGTCATCATGACCGGCGCGCTGGAGGCCATGATCGTCGACTACCAGTGCATCATGCCTTCGGTGACGGATGTGGCCCGCTGCTATCACACCCAGGTGATCTCGACCTCGGACAAGGCCAAGTTTCCTGGCGCCACCCACATCTCGTTCGACCCGCGTCACGGGGCCGGGATCGCGCGGCAGATCGTGCGCATGGCGGTTGAGGCCTACCCCAACCGCAACCCCCAGCGGGTCCGCATTCCCGTGGAGCCGGTGAGGATGATGGCTGGCTTCTCGGTCGAGGCGATCCTGGCGGCGCTGGGAGGCACGCCCGGGCCCCTGGTTGAAGCTATCAAGAGCGGCGCGATCCGGGGCGCGGTCGGCGTCGTGGGCTGCAACAACCCGAAGATCCCCCAGGACTACGGCCACGTCGAGCTGACCCGGCGCCTGATCGGGAACGACGTGCTGGTCCTGGTGACCGGCTGCGCGGCGGTGGCCAACGGCAAGGCCGGCCAGATGCTGCCCGAATCCGCGGCCATGGCGGGGCCGGGCCTGCGGGGGGTGTGCGAGGCGCTCGGCATTCCGCCCGTCCTGCACCTCGGCTCGTGCGTGGACAACAGCCGCATTCTTGTCCTTGCCGGGGCGCTGGCTGACTACCTCGGCGTGGACGTCGACGCACTGCCGCTGGCAGGGGCGGCTCCCGAGTGGTATTCGGAGAAAGCCGTCGCCATCGGCGCCTACGTGGTGGCCAGCGGGATCACAACCGTGCTGGGTGTCCAGCCGCCGGTCTTTGGCAGCCCGCACGTTGTCGATCTGCTGGCCAGCGGACTGGACCAGGTGGTGGGGGCACACTTCGCCGTGGAGGCCGACCCCGAACGCGCCGCCGGGCTGATCCGCCGGCATATCGAGGGTAAGCGCCGGGCGCTCGGGCTTTCCTTCGTCGATCCTGACAGCATCGTGGTCAAGGCCACCCCGGCCGCAACAGGCGTCGGCGGCTGATACCTGTGGCCGGGTACCGGACGGTTGTGGTGGGAAAGGGCGGGGTGGGCAAATCGACCCTGGTCGCACTTTTGGCCCACGCCCTTGGCAGGCGTGGCTGGCGGGTGCTGGCCGTCGATGCCGACGAGCAGATGAACCTCGGGGTCACCCTGGGCCTGGACCACGACGCGGCGATGCGACTCATACCGATCGCCGAACACGACGACTATCTCGAGGAGAAGACCGGTGCCCGGCCGGGCGGAGGCTCAGGCGCCATGCTGCGCCTCAACCCCGATGTAACGGATGTCGTGGAACGCCTCGGCGTGCCCGCCGGCCACGGCGTGACATTGCTGGTGATGGGCACCGTGGGCCGAGCCGGGGGCGGGTGCCTTTGCCCCCAGCACTCCCTGCTGGCCGCCGTGGTGAGCGGCATGCGGCTACGCGACGATGACGTCGTCCTAATGGACACTCACGCAGGTGTCGAGCACTTCGGCCGGGCATTGGCCCGCGGCTTCGACCAAGCGCTAGTCCTCGTGGACCCCACCTACAACAGCGTCCAGGTCGGCATCCGATCCGCCCAGCTCGCTCACGAGCTCGGGATCGGCACGATCCGCCTCGTGATCAACCGTGCGCGGCGCGATGGTGATGCCCAACGGGTCCTGGCCCACGCTGAGCGCCTCGGCGGCTTCACCTTTGCCTCTGTCCACACACTGCCCTACGACGAGGCTGCCCTCGAGGCCGGATCCTCTGTCGGCGCGCTACCCGCCCAGTCGGTTCTGGCCGGCGCGGTCAGAGAACTGGCCGGGGCACTCGTGCCGATTTCCCAGCAAGACACCCCCGTGAGGGCGTGATGCGCGCCGTCATCATCGGCACCGGCCCGGCCGGCATCACAGCCGCGGAGACGCTGCGGCGGCTCGACCCGGCAGGATCGGTCGTCGCCCTGTCGGCCGAGGGCTACCCGCCCTACTCGCCGCCGGCCATGGCCGACCACTTCCTGACCGGCCGGACCGGCACCTTGTACTGGAAGGGCACAGATGTGGCCCGGCGGCTCGGCATACAGGAGCGACGTAGCACGGTGGTTGAGGCGGTGGACACCGGCCACCGCGAGGTCCTCCTAGCCGGCGGCGGCCGGGCCGGCTATGACGCCTTGATCATCGCCGCGGGAAGCCGGCTCCACGCCCCCCTCCCCGGCGCCCAGCTCCACGGGGTGCTCAACTTCAAGTCCCTGCGCACCGCCACCGAGCTCATCGGACGGGTGCGGGCGGGCCAGGCGACCAGCGCCCTCGTCGTCGGCAACGGTTTGATCGGGACCGAGCTCGCCCTCCTCCTCGCTGACCTGGGGGTGGACGTGACAGTCGTCGAGCAAGAGGCCCAGGTCATGCCGAGGTTGCTGGACGCCGACACCGCAGCCGTGGCCGAAGCCGCCCTGCGGGCCCGGGGAGTCACACTTCGCCTGGGACTGGCTGCCGGGGAGTTCATCGGGTCAACCTCGGTCACCGGCCTGCGCCTGGCCAACGGCCAGGTGATGACTGCCGACATGTATATAGCCGCAACCGGGGTCAAGCCCCACATCGAATTCCTGGCCGGATCGGGGGTCGCGACGGGCTGGGGGATCCATGTCGACGACCGCCTTCGCACCTCCGCCCCCGGGGTGCTCGCGGCCGGAGACGTCGCCGAGACCGCCGATTGGCTCACCGGTGAGCGCTATGTCCATGCCATCTTCCCCAACGCCGTGGCCCAAGGCCGGATTGCGGCCGCCAACGCGCTCGGCTCCAGCCTCCGCTACGACGGGGCCGAGTCCATGAACAGCCTCAAGCACCTGGGAGTCCCCGTGGTTGCCATAGGGACGACCAAGGGGGCCGAGGAAGTACTGCGCCACCGGCACGCGGGCACCGTGCGAGCGGTATACCTGCGCGACGGCCACATCATCGGGGCCCAGCTGGCCGGTGACATCAGCGCCGCCGGTTCCTACCGCAGCCTCATGCTCCGCCGGGCCGATGTGAGCCGATACGGAGCGGCGCTGGTGAGGCCCGGCTTCGGCCTCTCAGACATCGCGTGGGATGCCGTCCGGCCCGGACTCAGCCGAGCTCCATGAACGTCCACTCACCGCCCCGAGGTGACAGCCGTGGGCGGCCGCCTCCGGGCGAGACGCGGGCAGGTGCTTGAGGCGGCAGACAGCCGGACCAGGACGGGCGGGGCTCCGCCGGACGCGGTCGCTGGTGCGGGACGAAGATCAGCCCTCCCCATGCGAGTGACTACGCTTCATCCGCGGACCATGGGACGCTGGCGAGCGGTGAAGGGGGCCACCATGAGCGGGCCGCCAATGGGCAGCACGCTGCTCGACCTGCTCGAACCAGGATGGCGCCGGCACCTCGCGTCCGGGGAACCGGCCGGGACACTCGATGTGGAACCCGAGATGCTGGACGCGGCGGCACTGGCACTGGGAGACCTCTCCCGGTCCGAGCCGCCGACAGTCCTGAGCCACCGGTGGCCCGCCTGCATCGTGGTCGCCGTGGCGCAGATCACGGCCCACTACGACAAGAACGGGAAGGTTTGGCCGGCCTGGTTCCGGGCGACCGGATCGCGCGCGACCAAGCGCTCCACCGCCGACTGGGCCGAGGCGTTCCTCGGCTCGCTTGCGGCGTTGGGCGTGCCGGCCCCGGCGGGCGGCCCGCTGGAGACGGTGCTCGCCCACGCGGCAGTGACCGCGTCGTGCCTGCACGAGTTCCTGCGGCTGGCCGGTGCCGGAGCGCCGGAACAGCAACTGTCCGAGCTCGATCCCGCGGTCGCCGCGCTGCTGCGCCTCAAGGCTGGCACCGGGTTCGTCGGACGCTGCCGCAGGCTCATGGAGCTGCTCACCGAGGACGATGAATCCGGCACCGGGGATCTGGCGAGCCTGTCCCTGCCGCGCCGCATCGTCGACGCGGCCCGGACGGTCGCGGCCGCCCACCCGGGACCGGGCGGAGGGCGGCCGCTGCGGCTCGATCCGTTCGGGCGGGGCGTGCTGACCCGCGACGCGGACCCCGACACCGGCCGCGGCCGGGACAATGCCAGATCCTGGACCGCGATGTCTCCGGTGGAGGTCACCGATCCCACAGATCCGCTCCTGGCCTTCGACACCGACGGTGAGCCGATCGTGGCGGTGCTGCCGCCCGAGGCTGTGTGGCTGGTCTACCCGGAGGACCGGGCGCTGGGCGCCGACAGCGCGCCGCGGGTCCTGGTGGAAAGCAGGCTGCCGCTCACCTGGAATGGCTGGCGGCTGGTCCAGCTGGACCTGGCCGGAGTGGCCTGGCTGGAACTGGGGACCGCGGGCGGGGATGCGCCGCGGCGGCACCCGGTCCGCGGCCGGTCGAAACCGCGGCTGGTGACGGGTGCCCCGGTACCGGGGGTTCACACGCCGGGCGACCTGCCGGTCTTCGGGACGCTTCCGATGGTGCGGCTGCCCTCCGGCGAGGTCCGGTGGCAGGTCGAGGTGCGGCGGTCCGGTTCCGGCCCGGTCCTGGTGGCGGTCGAGGTGAGCGGGGATCGCTGGGATCCGGAGCGACTGTGGGACCGGGTGCCCCGGCCGGTGCTCGGCGAGCTGGTTGTCACCGTGACCGCGCTGGACATTCCGCAGGCCACCGGGCTGCGCCGGGCGGTGACCGTGGCCGAGGGTCTGGACGTCAGCTACTCCCCGCCATTGCGGCTGACAGATACGGAGGGTCTGGAGCCAGCCGAAGCGGTGCTCTCGCCAGCGCCCGGGATGACCGCCTCGCCCGGCGCGGCAATGATCCCGGCCGAGGTCACCGGCGTTGAGGTGGCCTGCGTGGCAGGCCCGGTGGTGCTGCCGCTACGGGTCACCCCGCCGCACTGCCGGGTACGGACCGAGCCCGAACCGGGCAGTGGGGGTGCCCCCACTGCCTGGCACAGCCTCGGGCCGCTGCCGCTGCAGACGGCGGACCTGATCCGCGGCGGCGCGCTGCACCTGGACCTGCCCGGGGCTGCCGGTGACCCGCCCATCGATGTGGTCGCCGCGGGCGGGACGGTGCAGGTGCTGATGCCCTCGAAACAGGGCCGATATCCGCTGCGGCGGATGCTGGATACGGTGAGCGCCCACGGCGGCGCGGAACTGCGGATCACCATCGGCGCACGGACCGCGGTGATCGCACGGATCAGCGCATCAGCGCCGGCCGGCGACCCGTGGCTGTCCGGTTAGCGCCCCGCAGCCGTGCCGCTCGTGGCACCGTAGGGTGCCGGCAGGCATTTCCTTCCCCGGGAGCGGCTTCACGTGGACGCGATCGCCACCAGCGCTCTGCTGAGTTCCACCTACCGGCGTTACCTGCGGTCGCTGCTGCCGGTCCGTGACCCTGCGCTTGCGGCCGCACTTGCCGACTGCATCGCCGCCAGCCCGCTGCTGACCAAGGGGCCGCTGCTTGAGGCGACGCCGCCCTACCAGACCGGGGCGACCCTGCGCGACCTGATCGGCGAGGGCGTGCTGGATCCGGCGTTCGCCCGGCTGGCCGGCCCGGCGCTGCCCCTGGACCGGCCTCTTTACCGCCACCAGGAGCAGGCGCTGCGGAAGGCCGCCGCGGGCCGGAACCTGGTGGTGGCCACCGGCACCGGGTCAGGGAAGACGGAGAGCTTCCTGCTGCCGGTCCTGTCTGCGCTGACCGCCGAGCACGCGGCGGGCACGCTCGGGCCCGGGGTGCGCGCGCTGCTGCTGTATCCGATGAACGCACTCGCCAACGACCAGCTCCGCCGGCTGCGCCGGCTGCTGGCCGACGCGCCGCAGATCACCTTCGGCCGCTATACCGGGGACACCCCGGAGCGCGCCGCCGAGGGCGCGTCGCTCTACGAGTCGCTGAACCCGGGCGAGCCACGGCTGCCGAACGAGCTGCTCAGCCGCCAGGAAATGCGCGACGACCCGCCGCATCTGCTGCTGACCAACTACGCGATGCTCGAGTACCTGCTGCTCCGCCCGGCGGACGTGGAACTGTTCGAGGGCAAGCACGGCGGGCACTGGCGGTTCGTCGTGCTGGACGAGGCGCACGTCTACGACGGGGCGAAGGCCGAAGAGGTCGGCATGCTGCTGCGCCGGCTACGCGAACGCGTCGGGCGCCGCCGCGGCGATGCGACGTTCCAGGCGATCGCCACGAGCGCCACCGTCGGCGGCCACCCGCGGGCGGTGATGGACTTCGCCGCCAAGCTGTTCGACATCCCCTTCGAGTGGGTGGACGGCGACCCGGCGCGCCAGGACCTGGTCGGTGCGCAACGGGTGGACATCCCGGCCGGGCCGCTGTGGGGGCCGCTCGGCCCCGCCGGCTACCTCGGCCTGGCCGCCTCGGCCGATCCAGCGGCGGCGCTGCTGGGCCGCGCCGCGGACGATCCGGTGGCCGCCGGTCTCGGCGGCCGCGACGCCGCGCTGCTGCTCGCGCACGAGCAGACGATGACGCGGCTGCGCATCCTGCTGGCCCGCTCCCCCCGGCCGTTCACCGACCTGGCCGCCGAGGTGTTCACCGACGCGGATGGTCCCAGTACGGAGGCGGCGCTCGCCGCGCTGGTTTCGGTGGGCGCGAAGATCCGCGACGGCACCGGCAGCCCGGTACTGTCGGCCCGCTACCACCTGTTCGCCCGTGCCACCGAGGGCGCGTTCACCTGCCTGACGCCGGGCAGCCCGCACGTGTCGCTGGCTCGCCACGAGATCTGCCCGGACTGCTCCGGCGCCGTGTTCGAGTTCGGCTGCTGCAAGCGGTGCGGGGCGGTTCACCTAGCCGGCTCGGTGGAGCACGGCTCCGGCGGTGAGCGCTTCACGTCGCGCGCGGTGCGGCCCGACCGCCGTACCTGGCTGCTGCTAGACGCCCTGGCCGAGACGGCAGACGAGGACGACGAGATCCTCGAGCGAGCCGCGACCGCCACCGCCAAGGACGCCATGCTGTGCGGGCGCTGCGGGGCACTCCATACGGTGACCGCGGCCACGGGGGTGGCGCCGTGCGGATGTTCCGCCGCCGGGCTGCGGCCGGTGCGGCGGCTGGCCGCCAAGTCCGGCACCCCAAGCGGGTGCCTGGCCTGCGGGGCGCGCGGCACCGGTATGGTACGGCTGCTGGAGAGCGGCAACGAGGCCGCCGCAGCGGTGCTGGCCACCGCGCTGTACCAGGCGCTGCCCCCTGATGAGGAGCTGGCCGACCGGCCCGGCGGCGGCCGGAAGCTGCTCACGTTCAGTGACAGCCGGCAGGCTGCCGCGTTCTTCGCCCCCTATCTCGAGTCCAGCCACGCGCACGTGCAGCAGCGGCGGCTGATCATGGACGGCCTGGCGCGGGCCACCGCCCACGACGCGGACGCCACGGTGGACGACCTGATCGAGGAGACCGCAGCCGCGGCCGGCCGCGCCGGGGTGTTCTCCCGGCGCGAGTCGCGGCAGGGCCGCCGCCGAGAGGCTGCCCGCTGGGTGCTGCGCGAGCTGGTCGCCCTCGACCAGCGCCAGTCCCTGGAAGGCCTCGGGCTGCTGCGGGTCGGGCTGGGCGCCGACCCGTCGTGGCGGCCGCCCGGGCCGCTGCTCGATCTCGGCCTGTCCGCGCAGGAGTGCGTGCTGCTGCTCACCGAGCTGCTCCGCACGGTGCGGCTGCAGGGCGCGCTCACGATGCCGGAGGAGGTCGACCCGGCCGACGAGATGTTCGACCCGCGGCGCGGCCCGATCTACGTCCGCGGCGACGGCGCCGAGGCGAGGCTCAGGGTGCTTAGCTGGCTGCCTACCCGCGGCGTCAACAAGCGGCTCGACTACCTGCGCCGGCTGCTGGCCGCCGTGGGCGAGCCCGGGTCCCGGGTGGACGCGCGCGACGTGCTGGCCGGCTGCTGGCGGGCGCTGTGCGCGGCAGAGGACGGCTGGCTGCACGCGGCGGCGCTGCCCAGGCTGGGCCAGGTGCATCAGGTCGATCACACCTGGCTCACGCTTTCTCCCGGCGGCAGTGACCTATGGCGGTGTTCACTGTGCCGGCGGGTCACCACGGCCGCGCTGCGCGGGGTGTGCCCGACCCTGGGCTGCACCGGTGAGCTGGTCGCCGGCCGCGCCGACGACGACGGCCACTACCGCGCCCTGTACCGGCAGACCGCGCCGGTGCCGCTGGTCGCCCGCGAGCACACCGCGCAGTGGACCGGCCTGGAGGCCTCCGACATCCAGCAGCGATTCCTCGCCGGTGAGGTCAACGTGCTGAGCTGCTCCACCACGTTCGAGCTCGGCGTCGACGTCGGAGCGCTTTCCGCGGTGCTGCTGCGGAACATGCCGCCCACCACCGCCAACTACATCCAGCGGGCCGGGCGGGCTGGGCGCCGCAGCGGCACCGCGGCGCTGGTGCTCACCTATGCCCAGCGCCGCTCCCACGATCTGTCTCGCTACCAGGCGCCGGAGTCGATGCTGACCGGGCAGGTCCGCGCCCCCTACGTGCCGCTGGGAAATCCCCGCATCGACCGGCGGCACGCGCACTCGGTGGCGCTCGCCGCCTTCTTCCGCGACGCCAAGGACAACGCGGGCCGGGAGTGGAAGACCGCCGGGGATTTCTTCCTGCCCGCCGGCGGCGGCGAGCCGCCCTGCAACGCGGTCCGCGGCTACCTCACCCCGGTGCCCGCCGAGGTCGACACGGCGCTGCGCGCCGTGCTCCCGGAGCCGGCCTGGCCGCAGATCGGCCTGACCGACGGAAGCTGGGTGGAGCAGCTGTGCGGGCTGCTGGAACAGGTCCGCGCCGAGCTCGCCCACGATGTGGCGATGTTCGAGGAGCGCCGCGCGGAGGCCTTCGAATCCCGGCGCAGCGACCTGGCGGCCCGGTTCGAGCGCAGCATCGTCACCATCACGCGGCGGTCGCTGATTGGCTACCTTGCCAACCGGAACGTCCTGCCGAAGTACGGGTTTCCGGTGGACACGGTCGAGCTGCGCACCGCGCACTGCGACAGCCAGGTCGGTGCCCGGCTGGAGCTGAACCGGGACCTGTCGGTGGCGATCCACGAATACGCGCCGGGCTCGGAGCTGATCGCCGGCGGGGTGCTGTGGCGCTGCGGAGGCATCTACCGGCTCCCCGGCCGGGAGCTGATCACCCGCAGCTACACGGTGTGCCGGGGCTGCCAGCACTACCGGGAGGGCGGTGCCGGCCTGGAACCGGCCTGCTCCGCGTGCGGGCGGCCCGCCGACGGCCCGGTCCGCGAGTACTGCGTGCCGGAGTTCGGCTTTGTCGCCGACCCCCGCACCGGCAAGCCCAGCAATGTGCCGCCGCAGCGATCATGGAACGGCGCCGTGCACGTGGTGTCGCTCGGTGACGAACTCGCCGAGATCCGCTGGCAGGCCCGGACGGGCGCGCTGGCGTGGTGCCACTCCGGCACGCGCGGCAGGCTCGTGGCGCTGGCCGAGGGTCCCGGCGGCGCCGGGTTCTTGATCTGCGACTGGTGCGGCTGGGGCGCGCCCAACCGCGGCCGACCCGCCACGTCGCACGTCAACCCGCTGCGTGGCAAGCCGTGCACGGGGCCGCTGCGCTGGCGCTCGCTCGCGCACACCTATGAGACGGACATCCTGCGGCTGCGCCTCGACGCTCCCGGCCTGGACACCCGGGCGCAGTGGCACTCCCTCCTGTACGCGGTGCTGGAGGGTGGCGCCGACGGGCTGGAGATCAGCCGTGCCGACATCGACGGGGTGGTGCACTCCGGCGCGGACGGCCGTAGCGGCCTGGTGCTGTTCGACACCGTGCCGGGCGGGGCGGGCAGCGTGCTGCGGATCGCCGACGCACTCGACACGGTGATCCGCACCGCGGTACGGCGGGTGGCGTCATGTGACTGTGGCCTGGAGACGTCCTGCTATGGCTGCCTGCGCACCCCACGCAACGAGCGTCACCACGAGGACCTGAGCCGCGGCGCCGCGCTGACGGCGCTGGAGTCCCTGCACGGCCTGGCGAGGTGCGCCGAGTGGCCAGCGGATTGACCGGAATGCCGACCTCACGGCGGCGTGCCGGTTCGCATCCGCCGCGGCGATCCGGCAGACTAGCCATCGCGTCGGCCTGGCTGTTCCACCGCAATACCCCCGACGACCGAGATGATCAGCACCCGTGACCGGTAGCGAACCCGCCCTCCCCGCCCCTGTTCCCGGCGCCACCGCGGCCGGGGACGCCGCGTTCGGCATTGACGCGTTCACTCTTGACGACCGGCTGCGGCTGTTCCACTTCGCGGCCGCCGAGAAACGCCACGAGTACCTGTGGCTGCTGCGCGCCTTCGACCGGGCCAGAGCCAACTACCAGGTGCTGATGCACGCGTCCGACGCCTGTGCGGTACTCGGCCAGCTAGCTGCCGAACAGCCGGAGGCGGCCACCGTCGGCGACGTGCAGGTGCTGCTGGACGCCCTCGCCGAATGGCAGGTGCTGGACCGCTCCTACGACGGCAGCCCCGCCGCGAGCCTCGCCGAGTACCGCAACCGGCACTGCGTCTACCCGTTCACCCAGGCCGGATACCGGGCGTTCCGGGCCGTCGAAGAGGGCCTGACAGCCAGCCTGGAAGACGCCCAG
>OFHG01000821.1_pt1 | contig 11720 bp, 10 predicted proteins | sample 1521931 | NCBI WGS metagenome assembly OFHG01 (sample SAMEA2468438, study PRJEB22500) | soil metagenome | biome: Glassland; feature: Farmland; material: Clay | place: Australia | collected 2013-01-31 | depth 0.55 m
CAGCGAACGTGTCATTGCGAGCGTAGCGAAGCAATCTCGTAGTTTGCAACCGTCTGAAAAATCAAGATTGCCGCGTCGCTTCGCTCCTCGCAATGACGGCCGAAGAGACTTTTTACGATTTCATCAATATTACATAACAAAATGTGAAAAATTTTTTCGCGCAAAGCCGCAAAGGACGCAAAGGAAACCTTTAAATCCTGTTTTTAAACCCGAATGATTTGGTCTTTCTTTGCGAGCTTTGCGGCTTTGCGCGAGGCGATTTTAATCTTCGATCTTTTAGTTCCGGCTTGCCGCGTTAGAGTTTAGCAATTCGCACGGGGGATTTACTCACTTCTCCTTCACTTCAAGCATTCATTGTCTTTGCCCAGGTCTTTGCAGAAATTCTCGACCTGCTGACGCCGCTCCTCCTCGCTCCACGCGAGTTCCTGCGCCGCAATCGAAGCGATTTTTTCCGCGTGGTCCTTCCCGCGCGCACCGGTCATGCCGAGATGCATCCTGCGCAGGATAATGTCCGACAGCGTCCTCGCGCCCTCTTCGAGGATGCTGTAGACGACCTGGGCGTAGATGTCGCGGCTCAAGGGCGAGATCGCCCGGCAGAGCGCCCGGTCCTGATCGGCGATGGAGAGCACTCGTTCGGCCCCTGAGCCATAGAATCGGACCAGGTGGCGGACGGTCTCTTCACTGACGCCATGCCGGGACGACAGGTCCGGCAGGGCTACTCTCAGGTACTCGTCATACTCGACAGGCAGACCGCCGGGAAACGGTTTTTGATCGGACACGCACCGGGCTTTCTTGCCGAGCGCCGCGCACGCCGCGTCCATAACGTCTTTGGCCATGTTGCGGTAGGTCGTGAGCTTGCCGCCGGCAATGGTGATGATACGGCCGGTCCTTCCCTCCCTGATGACCCGGTGCTTGCGCGAGATCTTCGACTCGCTGGCGCCCGAGAACGCGAGCGGACGGACCCCGGCGTAGGTGTAGAGGACCGCCTCCCGGGTAATATTCAAGCCGGGAAGGACACGCCTGCTCTCGGTGATCAGGTAGTCCACGTCGTCCCGGTTCGCGTGCACCTCGTCCAGATCTTCACGGTACTTCGTGTCCGTGGTGCCGATGAGGGACCATTGGTCGAGGGGGATGATAAAGAACATCCTGCCGTCCCGCGAAGTAACGAACAGCGCCTGTTCGGAGAGCTTCGGCAAAACAAGATGGATGCCTTTTGTGGGGAATATGATCTTGTGCGAGTCGATGTTTCCCGCATGACGCACCGAGTCTATCCACGGGCCGGAGGCGTTGACCAGGACCCTCGCGCGGAAGACGCGTGCCCGGTCCGCCAGCACGTCCCGCGCCGCCACCGTGATGCCGGTTTTCGTCTCTTCGATCTTCTCCGCCCGGACGTAATTGACGACCGTGGCGCCGGCATGCCGGGCGCCGACGATATTCTCCATCACCAGCCGCTCGGGCATCATGATCTGGTGGTCGTAGAACAGCGCGCTCCCCGTAAGGCCGTCGCGGTTCAGACGCGGCTCAAAAGCGAGCGTTCGCTCCCTTCCCGAGGTAAAGTAGTGCGGGATATCGGGCTCGTGAGACAAAAGGTCGTACAGATGGATGCCCAGGGAGATCATTGCCCTGCCGTGCGGATCGCCTTTATAGATGGGGATGATGAGCGGAAGGGGATGGATCAGGTAGGGCGCCATCCTTCGGAGGATGGCCCGCTCCCGGAGCGATTCGGCAACGAGGTCAACTTCGAAGTTCGCCAGGTACCGCAGCCCGCCGTGAATCAGGCGGGTGGACTTTGACGTGACGCCGGAGGCGAAGTCTCCTTTTTCCAGCAGCAGGCAGGAGAGCCCGCGCAGCGCAGCGTCCCGGGCAACGCCCGCGCCGGTGATGCCGCCGCCGATCACGATGACGTCGTAGATTTGTTCGGGGTCCGATCGTCCCATCACGCGCTTGAAAGCCTCCGGACATTAAATCACAAATCCCAAATAAGCTCCCGAGTCTGAAATTCCCGTTTCCAAAACGTCCGGGATTTGATACGTGGTGCTCGAAATTTATTTGAGTTTTGATGCTCGTTCTGTGGCGCTTATTTGTCACGTGCTGCCCGGTCCTGAAACCTGTTTCTTACCTCTTTTAACACTGCCGGCTTATTGGTGTAAATGCCGTCCACCTTCCACGCCACGCATCGTTCCATCTCTTCTTCGTCATTCACGGTCCATACGTATACCTGGACCCCCTCGGCGCGGCAGGCCCTCACCAGGTGCTCGGTGACCGTATTTTTTCTGAGGCTGACGGCAGGATAGCCCTTTGACTTGTACTCGGCAATATGACGGGTCGAGAACGTATCATAGACCACCGCAACCGGAAGGTCAAGCATCACTTCCCGCGCGGCCCGGACCTCGGCCTCTTTGAACGACGACACCAGGACATACCCGGAGTACCGGTACTGAAAAAAATGGCGGGCGAACACGGCGCCCGAGCCGTCGCTCTTGATCTCGACATTTAACCCCGCCCTGCCGGCCACGAGCCTCAGCACGTCGTCGAGAGTGGGGACCGGCTCGCCGTTCTTGAGTCTGATGCCGGCGATCTCCCGGGAAGCGGCCTGCTCGATATCGATATTCCGGTCCGCCGTCCTGCCCGTATGCCTGTCGTGCATCACATAGAGGACCTCGTCTTTGCTCATGCGGAGGTCGAGCTCTACCATGTCCGCGGGGACGGCCAGGGCCAGACGAAAAGACTCGAGAGAATTTTCGAGCGCGCGGGAAGAATCGCCGCGGTGGGCGATGATAAGCGGAGTTCGCATGGGGTGAATTATACCTGAATTCTCGGAATCCGCAACCAGAGAGAGCGGACCTCTGAAGGCGGTGCAGAAAAAATAAAAGGATCCCGAACATCGGTGATGATCACGATCTTTTTTTTGGGCAGCTCATCGCTTAGCCGTGCTGCATGCCAGAGAGCAAGTTGGTTTTATAAAACTACAGATCGATCCAGATGCACTTTCGCTTCGCACGTGCGGGCGGGTTGTTATCCTTTTTGTTCCATTTCGAGGGCATGCTTGAGCACGGCTTTCGCGTCAGAGCCGCCCGGCGCAGGGGTAAGGCAAGTGCAGACCTTTAAAGGTACTTTACTTCCTCACATCTTTAAATTTAGGTCAAGTTTTTGAACCAAAATTTTGAACCAAAGACAAGGCCTTTTTTCGCGCGGAGACGCGGAGGCGCAGAGAAATCAAAAACTTTTGCTTCACGCATTCTCAGCGTCCCTGCGCCTCTGCGCGAGACCGGTTTTAAGATCTTGACTCGCTTCATCGGTCTGAGGCGTTGCCTCGTTAATCTTTTGCTTTTCCAGAGGCCCCTGCATCCCGTGAACAGGTCCGCGCTTTACATGCCCGGTAGAGAGCCCGGAGAACAACAAATCATGCATGCGCGTGCGCAGCGTAAGCGCTCATGGGCTGCCGTATCGACAGGAAAAATTGAAGGCATCCTGGCATGTCTGCGCGGAGCTGTGAGCGGCGGTGCAGAAAAAATAAAAGATCGTAAGCTTTCTGAAATCTGCGCTGCAGGAAAGAATTCTCGAAAACATTGCAGCGCGCGCGTCAACTTACTGCTTCCCTCCCACGACCTTTTCGACGATCCTGTCTTTGATGTTCTTGATCTGTTCGACGAGCGTTTTCTGCGGGGCTGCGGACAGGGCGGCCCGGTGGATCACCGTCCGGATGGCGACAAGCTTCTCGAGCGCCGCGGTCTCCCCCTGGCGGTAGAGCTCCCGGGGATCGCTGAAGTCGGCCCAGTGCGTGTCACCGACGGGCGGATGAATCACGACGTCGGCCTCCTGAATGAGAAGTTCGTTCAGATAGATCCGCGACACCGCGTCCGCGCGGAGGACCACATCCAGCCCGAATTTGTCCTCGAACCTGCCGATCTCGCTCGAAACATCCACGGCTATGACGATGTCGGCCCCCATGTCCTTTGCGCAGCGCACGGGAACGCGCTCGATCCAGCCGCCGTCCACGAGCAGCATGTCGCCGTCCGCCACCGGAGGAAAGATGCCCGGCAGGGCGCAGCTGCCGCTCACGGCCAGGCGGAGCGGGCCGTTCCGGTAGACGACCCGCTTGCCGTTCCGGATATCCGTGGCCACGCACGCGAAGGGCATCTTGGTGTCTTCGATATTGATATCGGGGATCAGGGGGTAGATGAATTCTTCGTACTCTTTTTCGGAAATGAACGCGGGCTTGGTGGCGGTAACGCCCCAGAAGTAGCCTTTGCGGATCAGGTTTGCCATGTCGCTGAAAAAACCGTGGTTCCGCGAATCGGGGTCTTCAAGCCTCCGGATGAACTCGAGGCGGGTCTTGCGGGACCGGAAGCTGCGAAGGTACTGCTCCACCCTTCCCATCCAGTATACAGCATCGGGCTGCGATGCATAGAGACCGCCGATCAGGGCGCCGAGGCTCGTCCCGGCTATCATATTGAACGGCACCTGCGCGTCCTCGAAGACCTTGAGAATGCCCAGGTGCGCCAGTCCCCTGGCGGCGCCGCCTCCCAGGGCCAGACATATCCTCGGTTCCGTAGAATCCCTCATGCTATTTTCCATACAGAGATAGAGACGCCCTGTTCTTTCGATAACTATAACATCATACGCAGGCGGTGTAAACCCCGTTGTTGCATATTTATGGAGGGGTCTTCGGATTTACTGGTTGATTTATCGATTTTCTAGCTGTGTACAATCGTTTTAAAATACGGATTTCGCGGTTGATTTATTTCTTACAAGTCGCCAAGCTCTATCATTTTAATCAGGGTTGATATTTCTACGCCAGCGTATGTTTCTTTCTCGGGTTCGGTAGTCATAAGTCCCATCATCCCTGCTGGCATTGGGAAGTTGCGCTTCGGGTATTTAATTGTTTTGTTGCTTCTCTTTACCAGACTAGAGAACAGGATTTTTGCCCTCAGAACCTCGAATGAGTAGCCGCGGCCCATCCGGTTCGTGATCCGGATAAGACTATTCAGCGATTCCGTGAAGGCGTTGGTTATCCTGTTGGGATGGTCGAAGTAAGCAAATATCTCCTCTCTCCAGTTGCCCACGGCCTTCAGAACGAACGCCCAGGTACTTTCGAACTCGGCCGGAATACTCTTTACCCAGGCGTCGTAGCGTTCCTCAGCTTCCTGCCGGTCCCTACTGTCCCAGATGTTATAGAACCATTCCTTGAGATCGTACGATGAACCCAATGCCGGATAGTTCTTAGTCCATACCTCAAGCTTCAGTATTTCGTCGGGTCTAAGATCATAGTTCCTTTTAAGGAGAATACGCCGGTCATCCTTCAAGGTGCGTCTTTCACGGTCCCTGAGCTGCTTACGCAGTGATTTGCGGACCGTCTCGAGCGCCTGGTTTGCCATTCTGACGGTATGGAACTTATCAACAACAATTTTGCGCCCAGGGAGCACGTCGTTCACAGCTTCCTTGCACGGATTCCACATGTCCATGCAAACGTATTCAATCCTGTCGCGATCGGGGAGTCCGGCAAGGTACTGCTTAACCGTTACCTTGTTCCTGTTCGATAGCATGTTTACGACGGTGCGATCCTCGATGTTACTGATGACGCAGCGAGGTCGTTTGATGATGTGGATCTCGTCAATCCCAAGCCAGCGAGGAGTAGTGATCTTGTATTTCGATTCGAGCTTTTCAACGTACTCAGTGAATATATTCCGGACGGTCTTTTCGTGGACCCCAACCTCAGCCGATATGCTGACAAACGTTTTGTCCAGCGAGTTCTTCTCGATGTGGCCAACAAGCCGTTTTGTCGCCGATCGCTTCTCGTCCATCATGGGTAGCGGTTCAGTGAAGGTTTTGTGGCACGACTTGCACGAATAGCGATTACGCTTTACTACTATCCCGGCCTGTTTGCCGTGGATCGGGGTATCAAAGAAAAACTTCTCCCGGCCGCCGAAACGTACGATCTCGCTGCTTTGACAATTGGGACAATAAATGGGTGGATGCGTTGCTTTGGCGGTAATTTGATAATGCTGGTTTGTTTCTTTAATGTCGATGGATTCGAGGCCAGGAAGGTTAAGGATGCTCATAAGGGGACATAATTACTGCCGCTACACTTTTTGAAGAAGTTCGAAATACTTTTCTCTACTCATGCCAACGGTTCGCATATTGTTCTTAATAATGTCCACATCTATTTCGTTGTACTCAGGGATAACGACAGCCCTTTTAGCATAAGGACATGTCATTATGTGATGAGATCCCTCTTTACGCTTATATTTGCAGCCATAAAGTTCAAATATCTTGAGCTGTGTTTTCCAGTCGGTCGGGTAAATCCTGGGCATTACGCAACCTCGACCAACTGTTTTTCAAAGCCGATCATCTCACTGATCTGCTCCAAAATATCACCGTGGAGTTCGAATCCACACTCAGCCATATAATCTTCAAGCGTGCCAAGTTCCTTCATTTCCTCAAACTGTATTTTGATTACTTCTTTAAGGTTGGCTTTCGCTTCCTCTGGTGTCTTACCCTGTGCAATAAAATCGAGCTCGGGTAGTTTTGCAATAAACCACTGGCCTCTTTGCCACAGTTCAATCGTTGCCTTGATGTTCATAATCAACCTCCTTATTTCACGAGCTGTTCTTTTTTTAGTATAAATATTATCATTATAATTGTCAACCATAAAATCCGATTTATAAAATACGTGTACATTTACTCAAAAGAGAGGAAACCAACCTGAAAAGGCTAAATTGAATCTAAGCTAATTCCGAAGACCCTTTTATAGCACCTACTCAAGGCTAAAAACACTCTTCAGCGTGACTTGCGGAAACTCATTTTTCGCGAATCCCCGGAGGGCAGGCAAAAAGATCATTCAGCAGCGGGTTTATACGATTGATTCGCTCCCGGGCGTATGAGTTTCTGCAACAACGGGGTAAAGAAGCTTCCATGAAAATTATTGTTGACTAAACAAGAGGTTCATGGTACTGTTCATTTCATGAACGTCGATCGCCCCTCCCCTCCCGGGCCGGAACATTACCGGTCGCTGCAGATCCTCGACGAGCTCTCGAATGACGACTCGCTTACGCAGCGGGACCTGAGCAGCCGTCTGGGCATCGCCTTGGGACTCGTCAACTCCTACATCAAGAACCTCGTTGCAAAAGGCTACATCACCGTCAAAACGATCCCCGCGAAGCGATACGCCTACTATCTGACCCCGAAAGGCTTTGCGGAAAAGACCCGGCTCACCTACGATCTCCTCCACGACTACACCAGGATCTACCGCGAAGCGCGCAGGAATTTCAAGCAGCTCTTTCATGAATTAGAAGCCGGCGGCATGAAAACCGTCGTCTTTGCCGGCGCCGATGAGACCGCGGAGATCGCCTACATCACATTGCAGGAGACCCACATAGAGCTCGTCGATGTCGTCGACGGAGACCTTGCGGGAAAAAAATTCTTCGGCAGGCAGATACGGCCGGTCCCGGCCGTGCAGGACATGCGCTATGACGTTGTTGGCGTCACGTCCTATCTGAAACGCAAACAACTGTTCAAACAGCTTACGGACGCCGGCGTTGACAAGGAATTTGTCCGGTCGATCGTATCGTGAGCTGTATGAACAGCCTCGGCGGGAGGGCGTCGGCCCCCCCTGCGAAAAAATGGAGAACTCACCTGTGCCCGGCGCAGAGACGCGATAGCAAGAGGATAACTAAGGAGCGAATGTTGAGCAAACAGGCAGAAAATCATGTAATCTGGCATGAGGTACTAGTTACCCGGGAAGACCGGAATAGACTCAACCGGCATAAAAGCGGACTGATCTGGCTTACCGGCCTGTCCGCATCCGGCAAGTCAACGATCGCCCACGGCGTCGAGAAGATCCTGCACGACCGCGGTATCCGGACCTACGTGCTCGACGGCGATAACATCAGGCACGGACTGAACGCGAACCTCGGGTTCAGCCCCGAGGACCGGCAGGAGAACCTCCGGCGGGTGGCGGAAGTTTCCCGGCTTTTTGCCGATGCGGGCATGCTCGTGCTGGCCGCGTTCATATCCCCTTACCGCAAGGACCGGGAGTATATCAGAAAGCGCTGTGCAAACGACAATTTTATAGAGATCTACGTCAAGTGCTGCCTCGAAGAATGCGAGAGGCGCGATCCGAAGGGACAGTATAAAAAAGCGAGGGCAGGCATGATAAAAAACTATACCGGCATATCAGCGCCGTACGAAGAGCCGGAACACCACGATTTAGTCCTCGATACGAGCAATTGCACGCCGGAAAGCGCTGTTGCAACGGTACTCAAGTATCTGGAACAATGCGGCGTTATTTCTCCTGAAGTCCATACGTGAAAGCGCGTTATCGAGGTTGGATGATGCGGAAAAGCACCTTGAGCAAATCAAAAAATCACTAGAGCTTGAGTGAACATGTCATGAACGACAATTTAGATATTATCATCAAAGCTGGCCGGACCGAGAAAAACTACTGGAAGGACCTGTGGCGCTACCGCGAGCTGTTCTACTTCATCGCCTGGCGCGACATCCTCGTGCGCTACAAGCAGACCGTGATCGGCATCGCCTGGAGCGTGATCAGGCCGTTCCTCACCATGATCGTCTTCACCCTCGTCTTCGTCAAACTGGCAAAGCTCCCCTCCGAGGGCGTCCCCTACCCCATCATGGTGTTCGCAGCCTTGCTGCCATGGCAGTTCTTTTCAAACTCCCTGTCAGAGGCGAGCGCCTCCCTGATCCGCAACGCCAGCATGCTGACCAAGGTTTATTTCCCGCGCATCGTCGTCCCCGCAAGCTCCGTGATCGTAGGCGTGGTGGATTTTCTCATCTCCTTCGTCATCCTCGGCCTCCTCATGGCCTGGTACGGCTTCGTCCCCGGCTGGCGGATGTTCAGCCTTCCGCTGTTCCTGCTCCTGGCCTTCGCGGCGTCCTTCGGCTTCAGCCTGTGGCTTGCCGCGCTCAATGTCAGATATCGGGACTTTCAGTATGTCGTCCCCTTCATCGTCCAGTTCGGTTTGTATATCTCGCCGGTGGGGTTCACCAGCAGCATCGTGCCGGAGAAGTGGCGTTTGCTCTATTCCCTGAACCCCATGGTCGGGGTCATCGACGGATTTCGCTGGGCGATCCTGGGCGGCAACACGAGGATTTATTGGCCGGGCTTTCTGCTCTCTTCTGCCCTGACATTGCTTATTCTCGTGTCCGGGTTCAGATATTTCCGGAAAACGGAAAGGGTGCTGGCAGACATCATTTGAGCGGAGATGGGTTGAGTAGTTGGTCGGGAGAGTCGTTGAGTAGTTGAGTTGTGAAATGGTTGAGTGGTTACAACTTAACAACTTAACAACTAAACTACTTAACGATTTACAGAGACGGCTCAACAACTCAACGACTTAACGTTTTGCAGAGACAGCTCAACAATCTAGGACGAACAATATGGACGAAACAAAATCGACCTTCGAAGACCTGGAAGTCTGGCAATTGGCCAGGGAATTACGAAGAGGGATATCGGAACTGGTTAAAACTTTTCCATCTGAAGAAAAGTATCGTTTGACAGATCAAATGATACGTGCTGCAAGGTCTGTAACTGCCAACATTGCTGAAGGATATGGACGATATCATTATCAAGAGAATATACAGTACTGCCGCCAATCCCGCGGCAGCTTGTTTGAATTGATCGATCATCTCACCGTAGCATCGGACGATAGATATATTAGCAGTGAAGTTTTAGAGGCTACAAAAGAGCGGATCTCTGCAGTAGTAAGAAAGCTTAATGGGTATATACATTATTTGGAAAAAAGAAAGAAGAGCGGTTAGTGGGGAGAATCCGGTGAGTGAGAAATCGGTTGAGTAGTTGAGTGGTTAGTGGGTTGAGTGGTTACAACTTAACAACTAAACTACTTAACGATTTACAGAGACGACTCAACAACTCAACAATGGTTAAAAGACAAACATGACCGACACCATCATCAAAGCCGAAGGACTCGGCAAAAAATACATTCTGAGCCACCAGCAGAAGGAACAATACCACAATTTCCGTGATGTCATGACGGACGTGGCAACGAGACTGGGACGAAGACTGGTATCGCCGTTTCGTTCCCGCTCGCATGACGCCACGCCGCGTTCCTCAACCGAAGAGTTCTGGGCGCTGAAGGACGTCTCGTTCGAGGTCAAGGAGGGTGATCGCGTCGGCATCATAGGCCGAAACGGAGCCGGGAAATCCACGCTCCTCAAGATACTGAGCCGCATAACCGAGCCGACGAGCGGCCAGGTCAGCATTCACGGACGGGCGGCGAGTCTGCTGGAAGTGGGTACCGGGTTCCATCCGGAGCTTACCGGCAGGGAAAACGTTTACCTCAACGGCGCCATACTCGGCATGACCAAGCGAGAGATCAGGCGGAAGTTCGACGAGATCGTGGACTTCGCAGAGGTGGAGAAATTCCTCGATACCCCGGTGAAACGCTACTCCTCGGGCATGTACGTGCGCCTCGCCTTTGCCGTGGCCGCCCACCTGGAGCCGGAGATACTGATTGTTGATGAAGTATTAGCGGTGGGAGACGCCCAGTTTCAGAAGAAGTGCCTGGGGAAAATGGAGGATGTTGGCAAAGAAGGCAGAACCGTGCTTTTTGTCAGTCATAACATGACCGCAGTGCAGCGCCTATGCAACCACGCCTTATGCTTGGAGCATGGAAAACAAGTGAGCATCGGAGAGGTCAGTCAGGTTGTTTCTCAATATCTTCAAAGCGGGGCCAACTGCGTCTTGGAGCGTCACTGGACTGACAACCAGTCAGCGCCGGGAAACGATACGGCGAAGATCCTCCGAACGTCTGTCAAGCCGCTGCAACCCGTTTCCGACGGGCTGTTAACGATCCAGACGCCTTTGCTCTTCGAATTCGAAATCTGGAATAATGTGCCCGGGGCTGCTTTAAATTTCAGCATTCACTTATATTCGTTGGACGGTAATCATATCTTTGCCGTAGCGTCTGAATCGATGCCGCGCCCTCGCGGTTTGGTGAAGGGAGAGTTCCAGGTTCCCGGCAATTTCCTCAATGACGGCACGTATACGGTGACCATCGTGGTGGTAATAGACGGCTCACACGCTATTTTAGAATATCCCAATGCGCTGATTTTTGAAGTACACGAAGCCGGCAGAACCGGCAAATGGCTTGGCAAGTGGCCTGGCGCGGTCAGGCCCAAGTTCGCATTTCCGACCCAAAATGTGGAGTTTAGAGCATGAAAAATGCTTCATTTTACGGCGATCTATTTGAAGAGCTGGGGGGTAGTTTCTATAATTATTTTGGCGGGGACAATTGGGATGAGCTCCGTTTTGGGAAATACACCCGATCGTGGAAAGAGGCGCTTCTGGAAAGTATTAATTCACTCTTATTCGGACGTCTTGCATTTCTGCCAAAACGGGACAACCAGGCGAAGAATGTCGGTGAATTTATCCGAAAATTCGGAGACGGGTTGGCGCAGTCTTATGATTTGCTTGGTGATGAATATTCGCGCAGTACATTAATCCGAGTGTTGGCCTATCGAGTTCTAGGATACCGCAAAGTCAAGCTTCCACTCAACTCGTGCGATTTTTTCCATGAGAGGCGACAAGTCTCAGCTTTGATCAAGAGCAAAGAAAGGCTGCCGGCAAAATTCTTAGGTTGGCACCTTGATTATTTCGAATTGAACGAAATCGGGTATCCCATTAAACTGTATTTTACCGCGAATGGCGTTTTTACAATATTTAAGATTAAACATTATGAATA
>OFHG01000822.1_pt1 | contig 11716 bp, 12 predicted proteins | sample 1521931 | NCBI WGS metagenome assembly OFHG01 (sample SAMEA2468438, study PRJEB22500) | soil metagenome | biome: Glassland; feature: Farmland; material: Clay | place: Australia | collected 2013-01-31 | depth 0.55 m
GCTTTTTCTGGATACCTCACCGGTATCATCAGGAAGGACCGTTGCCCTCATGGACACGCCGGCCAGCATCAAGCTGTGATCAGGTCAATCCTGGAACAGCCTTTCCGGCACTTTTGAATAACCCTCTTTGTTAGGGTCGCGAGCATTGCCGTGATGCCCAGGTCTGTTGTGTCTTCGGCAGAGGGCAGCTTGTGAACTACGCCGATGCTTGCGACTAGCAGTGGGCTGGCGAGGGTTTCTATTCCCCAGCAGGGCATGTTCGCGCTGCCCCCGTAGCCGTCGGGGACCCAATGCTTGAAATCTCTCGGGACGGAGCCCATATTCTGCAAGCCGGACCGCTCCACAGCACCCATCAGCGGGAGCAGCAGACGTGAATGCACGCGTGTCAGCGCTTCGTTATAGAGCCGGGCAAGCCGTTCGCGTTCAGTTTCTCCCTCGACCCTGTTTGCGTCGCGCAGGCGGGCAACTTCCTCAGCGTAGGCAGAGAGGTCTGCTTGGACTGGGACGCTGCGGGGAGCGGACCACCAGATGAGTTCTTGCGCAAGGTCCTGCATGGTGGGCCGCGTGGCGGGTTCGTGGGATGTGCAGCGTTCGATGAGCGGGTCGAGCAGTGTTGCCCGCCGGTCGTCCACATGGGAGCTGAGGCGCAGTGCGTGCCGGTCACCCCGCAGTTCCCCTGGCGGCGGGTATCTCCGGCCTGCTGCTACGGCCCAGAGTGTCTTGGCGAGGGAGTAGACATCTGCTGGTTGTGCTTTGGCGGTGTCGGCGTCGTGCCGCATCTCTGGGGCCATGAAATCGGATGGCCCGAGGGCGCGGCCTTGCTTGGTGCCTGTTCTTTGCTCGGGGTACTTGACTAGGCCGAAGTCGCCTATGACCCACTGATCATTTAGTCGGAAGAGGTTCTCTGGCTTGATGTCGCGGTGTCCTTCTACGCCTTCGGCTGCCAGGCGCGCCAGAGTGTGGGCTATGTGCCCGATGGCGTCGACAACCACGGGAAGCTCTGGGGCTTCCCCAAGCGCTTTCAGCAGCGGAATAACTATGGGCATCACATACCAGGATGGTTGGGCTGGATCGTCGGGCAGCGCGTAGTCCAGCATTGGCAGTACGCCTGGGTAGTCTCTGCGCTCTCTCAGGAAGTGGATCTCGTTGCGGAAGCGGGGCATGCGGTCACCGCGCCGGTCTGGGCCTCTTTTCAGGATTTTGATGGCCGCTTCCGTGCCATCCAGGCCCTGGCAGCGGTAGACCTCGCCGTTCCCGCCGCCATCGATCCTGTCAAGGATGCGCCAGTCCCCGCACGTCGTTCCTCGCTTCACGCCCCCTACGGTACGCCTTTTTGGATATTAGCGGGTCATGGCCACGCGCAGGTAAGAAAGCTCGCCGGGTGCGTCCGGAAGGGCGCTGAGGTGCGGTGCGCCCGTAGGGCGCGCTTAACGGTAGTTCAGGGAGTGGTGAACCCCATGATCTTGCCTGGCTGGCGGGTGCGGCCCCTATGGTGCGGGTGGCGTTTCCCCACGGCATCCCCTTTGTGTCCACTATTCCGATGATCATCAGGGATGGCTGTCATGCCGCGGGGACATTCCAGGAGGTGATCACCGGTTCACCGTGCTCCACGCCGAGCGTGCACAGGGTGCCGGTGTCGAGCCGGAACAGCCGGCCCTCAGCCGGCCCCAGCCGCAGATAGCGGGCGGTCAGCACGCGCAGCAGGTGCGCGTGGGACACCAGCACCGCGTCACCGCCGTCCAGCAGCGGGATGACCCGGGACAGCACCGCATCCGCCCGGGCCCCGACCTGCTCCACCGTTTCCCCGGGATGATGGGGCCCGCCGGGCCCGCCAGGGATGATCCCGTCCCGCCACAGGTACCACCCGGGCCGCTCCGCCCTGATATCCGGGGTGGTCCGGCCCTCGTAACCGCCGTAATCCCACTCCCACAGGTCCGGGTCATGCTTGGCACCGGCCAGCCCGGCAAGTTCGGCGGTCCGCGTGGCCCGCAGCGCGGGGCTGGTGAAAGCGGCGCATATGTCGCGGGCGGCAAGCGCTGGCGCCAGGGCGGCCGCAGCGGCTTCACCAGCGGATGTGAGCGGCAGATCGGTGCGCCCGGTATGCCTGCGGGCACGGCTCCATTCTGTCTCGCCGTGCCGGAGCAGGATCAGTTCTCCCATAGCGACCTATCATCCCCGCCCGCGAAACCGTCATGCGCCGCCTCAGCACCGATGCCCGGCAAAGGGGACGGCTGTAGCCTGTGCGGGTGAGTGCCATGCCGCCGGCGGATGCCGTCTCGCCGCCTGCGCCCGCGCCAGTACCCGGCCGCGGACGGCGGCGGCGGGGGGTGGTCATGGTCCTCGTCGCGCTGGCCGGGGCCGCCTGCCTGGTGACGGCGCTGGTGGCAGGCAGCAAGGCGCATGCCGAACAGACCCGGCCCCCGACCGCTGCCGAACGGGCTGCCGCGGCGTCGGCCGCCGTGGCCAGCCGCTGGCGGACCTGGCCGGCTGGCCGGATCTTCCCGGCCACACTCGGCTACGTCACCAGTCTGCTGACCCAGGAGCAGGCGCGCCGGGTCGCCATCTCGCCTGCGGACAGCTGCCCGGCGGCGCTGGACGGTGCGGTCGCCGGCCTGGCGCAACATGACGGCTGCCGGGCTGCCCTGCGCGCCACCTACCTCGATGAGCTGCAGGGCGCGGCGTACACCGCCGGTGTGCTCGCGTTCGGGAGCCCAGCCCGGGCCGCCGCCTTCGCCAGCGCGGTTGACCGCAGCGCGCTTCCCGCCGGGCTGCGGGCATTCGGCCCCGCGGGGACGGCAGCCGCCCGCTTCGATGACGCGGCGCGGCAGGCGGCGGTGGCGGAACACGCAGGGCCCTATGTCCTGCTCGCCGTGGCCGGATACGCGGACGGCCGTCCCGCCTCGGCCACCGGCGAGCGCCGTCCGTCCGTCTTCGCCCCCGCGGGCCAGCTGGCGCGGGAACTCCTCACCCCGTTGTCGGTGCCGGTCACCGTCAACTGCGCGAGCAGGGCATGGGCATGCTGACCACGATCCGTGGCATGCGCGCCACCGCCGCCGTCGCTGCCGCATCGGCGGGCATCGCCGGCAGCGCCGCGTTCGGTGCGGTTCCCGCGCTGGGGGCGGTCCCGGCGCAAGGTGCCGTGCCCGCGCAGGGCATCGCTTCCCAGGTGAGGACCGCCGAGCAGGCGCAGCTCAAGGCAATGGACATCACCGCGGCGTGGAAGATGAGCAAGGGGCACGGCGTGACAGTCGGCGTCCTGGACACCGGGATTGACGCCGGGGTGCCCGACCTGGCCGGCTCGGTGACCACCGGGCCAGATTTCGCCAAGGGCGCGGACCCGGCTGGCTACCGGCCCCCGCACCTGCACGGGACCTTCATCGCTTCGCTGATCGCCGGCCATGGCAGCGGGCCGGGCCGCGCTGAAGGGGTGATCGGTGTCGCGCCCGCGGCGAAGGTCCTGTCGGTCCGGGTGCTCCTGGATGACCAGGAACCCGGGTTCGCGGTCTACAACCAGAACTCGGCCTTCGACGACGCCATCGGCCGGGGCATCAGGTATGCGGTGAGCCATGGCGTCACCGTCATCAACATGTCGCTCGGCTCGCCCTCCGAGTCGCGCAGCACCAGGGCGGCGATCGGGTACGCGATCTCCCACGGCGTCGTGGTGGTGGCGGCGGCAGGCAACGACGGTTCCGCGGGCAGCCGTTTTGCCCCGTATTCCTATCCCGCCGCCTACACCGGCGTGATCTCGGTGGCGGCGCTGACCTCGCACGCGACCCGGGCATCGTTCTCACAGCGCAACTCATCCGTCGTCATCGCGGCACCTGGGGTGGGCATCGTGGGGGCCGGGCCGGGCGGGAGTTACCTGCAGGCGGACGGGACCAGTCCAGCCTCGGCGTTCGTCGCCGGGGTGGCGGCCCTGATCCGGTCCAGGTACCCGGCGCTGCCACCGGCCCTGGTGGAAGAGGCGCTCATCACCTCCACCCGGCACCGGCCGCAGGCAGGGTATGACCCCGGGATCGGGTTCGGTGAAGTGGACGCGGCTGCCGCGCTGCGCGCGGCCGGGGCGCTGGCGGCCACCCGGCCCGCTGCCGGGATGGCGGCGGCACGGTTCTTCGGGAAGGGGGCGCACGGGCCCATCCAGGTGGTGCATCGCGATGAGACCCGGATCGCGGCCGAGAGCGGCCTGGCCGTGGCGGCCGGGCTCGGGTTCCTGATCGCGCTGGTCTGGCTCGGGGTGCTGGCACGGCGCAGCGTGCGGGACCGGCGGGGAGGAAGCAGCCCCGTGCTCGCGTCGCCCGCCGGCCAGTGCGGTTCGGTCGCCGGTCAGTACGGTTCGGTCGCCGGTCAGTACGGTTCGGTCGCCGGCCAGCACGGATCAGCCGGCGGGCAGTACGGGTCCGGCGGGCAGTACGGGTCCGGCGGGCAGTACGGGTCCGGCGGGCAGTACGGGTCCGGTGGGCAGTACGGGTCCGGCGGCCAGTACGGGTCCGGCGGCCAGTACGGGTCCGGCGGCCAGTACGGAGCCGGCGGCCAGTACGGAGCCGGCGGCCAGTACGGAGCCGGCGGCCAGTACGGGGGGGATGACGGCCAATCCGGACAGCCCGGTATGGGACTGTGACCATCTGGGCCTGATTTTCCCGTTCCGTACCTTTATGGTGTGATCGTGTCTGGTACCGCGTTCGAGGGTGGTGCGGCCCCCACACCTCCCCCTGCAGTAGGGGGATTAACCAAACCACCAAGACATAAGCTCCGCGCTACGATCGCGATTCTTCTCGTCCTGCTCGGGCTCTGCGGGATCATTGGCGGCGGCGTGGCTCTGTATCTGGAGTTCACCCGGTCCGCGACGCCTGCCGAGGTCTCCGCCGCAGGCAGTGCCGAACTGGCCTCCCGCTGGACCCGGCTGACGGCGGGACAGTTGTTCCCTGCCAGCGTCGGCTACGCCACCTCGGACGGGTTGCGGTCCACCGCCTCGCGGGTCGGCATCGCCCCGGCAGCCTCCTGTGCGGCGGCACTCGACCCCTCGGTCGCGGCCATCCTGCGGCGCCACGGGTGCCGCACGGTCTTGCGGGCGACGTACCTGGATCCATCGGGCACCTTGGTCACCACGGTGGCCGTCGCGGTCATGTCAAGCCCGCGTGCCGCGCAGCAGGCAGGTGCCACCGTCACCAGCGACCTGCCAAAGGCGGGTGTCCGTGCGCTGACGTTCCCGGGTACCACTGCCGGCCAGTTCACCGATGCCCAGCGCGGCTGGTTCCAGGCAACGCCCCAGGGGACCTACCTGCTGTTCTATGCGGCGGGATACGCAGACGGCAGGCCAGGCACCACCGCTGACATCATCGGCCCGCCCGACCTCGGCCAGGGTGTCATGGAACGGGTCGTGAGCGCGCTGTCCGGTGGCAAGCCGCCGTGCCAGCGCAAGGATATCCGGTGCTGACCCGGCACCGGGCGGCCGTGCTGACCGCAGCCGTCGCCGCCTGCTCACTCACTCTCGGCGCGCTGGCACCCGCGGTGGTAGCAGCGCCCGGGGGCAGGGCGGCACCCGCCGGGCGGGGTGGCCAGGAACGCCCGGCCAGCCACGGCGCACCAGGCTTCAGCCGGTCGTCCGGCACTCAGCTGGTGAAGGACCTGCGAGCGGCGTGGCAGATCAGCAGGGGCGAGGGTGTGACCATCGCCCTGATCGGCACCGGGGTGGACAGTTCCGCGGCCGGGCTGGGCGGCAAGGTGACACAGGGACCCGCGTTCGGGAACGTGAAGGACGATTCCGCCATTCCGAACACGGTCCTGGCCTCGGCCATGGCCGGCAGCGGGCCGAGCGCGAGCAACCCGGCCGGGACCGTCGGCCTCGCACCTGCCGCGCGCATCCTTGCGCTGCGGATCGACGAGCGGACCAGGCTGACCAGCGTGTGGCAGCAGAACGTCGGCAGGGCGATCCGCTACGCCGCCGGGCACGGGGCCAAGGTGATCTACGTAGACGACCTGAATCCGACCGGCGACGCCAACCTCGATGGCGCCGTCCAGTACGCGCTGTCGAAAGGCGCGGTCGTGATCTGTGCTGAATTCCGCCCGCGCGGGCAGCCGGTCAATGCCGCCACGTTCCCCAACAGTCTGCCCGGTGTGCTGGGGGTGGCCACGGTCGTCGTGCCTGGCATGAGCCAGCCGCCACCGAGCCATGATGCCGTCCCGGCCAACGACTCCATCCTGCTGTCCGCGCCGGGAAATGTGCTGATCGTGTCCGGTCCGGCCGGGATGGGCTACGAGGTCTTCAACGCCTACGCGGCCGTGGCGTGGCTCGCGGCGACCGTGGCGATCATCAAGTCCGTGTACCCGACGCTGCCGCCGGCCCTGGTGGCCCGTGCGCTCGCGCTGTCAGCCCGCGACCATCCACGCGGTGGCTACAACACCAAAGTCGGGTTCGGCATGATCGACCCGATCGGCGCGCTGCACGAGGTCGCCAAGCTCCGTGGGCTGCGCACGGTTGCCGGATCGGGCCCGGGAGTAGCGGCTCCGGCTGCCCGGTTCCTGTCCGGCCCTGCACCAGGCCCGATCACCGCTGCCCGGCCCTCGCCGTGGAAGCTCGCCGGCTTGGGTGGCGCGATGGTGCCGGGTCTGGTCCTGCTGCTCCTCGTTTTTGCCATCTGGCCCCGGCGGCGCGGGGTTGCCGTGGCGCAGGTGCCGGGTGCGTCCTCGACGGCACCACCGCCGATGACGGCTCCTGAACGAGCACCGTGGGCGGTACCTCCTGCACCACCGGCCGCGTCTCCCACGCCGCCGTGGGCTCAGCCAACCGCACCGCCCGCGCCGCCGCCGTGGGCTCCGCCTAGCGCATCACCCGAGCCACCGTGGGCTCCGCCTAGCGCACCACCCGAGCCGCCGTGGGCTCAGCCGGCCGCACCGCCCGCGCCGCCGCCGGCCGCACCCCCCACGCCGCCGTGGGCTCCGCCGGACACGCAGTAACGCCGAGAGGAACAGGGCGCCGGGTTGTCGTCATCCGGGGCAAGCTCCGGGGCGCATGCCGGGGGATTTGGCCCGGCAGATTGGTCAGAGAAGCGCGGGGGAGTGGCACGAGCAGACGCGCTTGTCCCACCGGTATCTGGCGCGGGCCTTCTCCCTGCACTGCCAGCTAAGCCCGTCCGGAGTTTCGCTACCGGGCGTCCCATTCTGGCCCGCGCGCTCGAGCAGCCAGGTCCCAAGGCTCATCCGGTCCCTCTCCGGTGACGGGTAAACCGCGATGTTCACCATCAGTGCTGCTGGGTGGGCCTGGGCAGACGCTAGGGCAGGGTCAGGATCTCGTAGCCGTCCGTCGTGACGACGAGGGTGTGCTCGAACTGGGCGGTCCGCTTGCGGTCCTTGGTCACGGCCGTCCAGCCGTCCTGCCACATGTCGAACTCGACGGTGCCCAGAGTGAGCATGGGCTCGATGGTGAACGTCATCCCCGGTTCCATGATCACATGGACGCTGGGGTCGTCGAAGTGCGGCACGACGAGGCCGGAGTGGAAGGTGGTCCCGATCCCGTGACCGGTGAAGTCGCGGACCACCCCGTAACCGAACCGGCGCGCGTATGACTCGATCACCCTGCCGATGGCGTTGAGCGGCCGGCCTGGCGCCACCGCGCGGATCCCGCGCATCATCGCCTCGTGCGTGCGCTCCACCAGCAGCCGTGACTCCTCGTCCACCTCGCCAGCGAGGAAGGTGGCGTTGGTGTCCCCGTGTACCCCGTCCAGGTAGGCGGTGATGTCCACGTTGACGATGTCGCCGTCTGCGATCACCGTGTCGTCGGGGATCCCATGGCAGATGACCTCGTTGAGCGAGGTGCACAGCGACTTGGGGTAGCCACGGTAGCCGAGCGTGCTGGGGTAGGCGCCGTGATCGCACAGGAATTCGTGCCCGACCCGGTCCAGTTCGTCGGTGGTAACCCCGGGCGCAACGTGCCTGCCGACCTCCGCCAGCGCCTGGGCGGCGAGCTTGCCGGCCACCCGCATCCGCTCGATCGTGGCGGCGTCCTTGACGTCCGGCTCGCCGGTCTTCGGGCGCTTCCTGCCCACGTACTCCGGCCGCGGGATGCTGGCCGGCACCTGGCGGAGCGGAGAGATCCGGCCGGGCTGGAGCGTGGTTGCCATGGTCTGGAAGTCTAATGGGCATGGACGATGAGCGTCGCTGGTGGTACTGCCTCAAGCACAACACTGTGGAGCCGGAAGCCGGCTGCCCAGGCAAGGACCGGCTCGGGCCATACCCGACCAGAGAAGACGCGGCACGGGCACTTGAAACCGTCCGCAGGCGAAACGAGGAGTGGGACGCGGCCGACGGCGAATGAAGCGGCCAGCCGATTGCGGGTGACCAACCGCTTGCCTGCGACCGGGCAATCGTTGCCTGCTTCCACCCAGCTTGGGCGGGCCTGCCTGCCGGGTGCGCACCCTTGCCCGCCGGCCCGCAGACGGTAGGGTAAGGGCGGCGTTGCAGCAGCCGGAAGGGGCATGCCGTGACCGACGGACCATCCGGGAGCGCACTGCCGCCTGCGGCCCGAGCCCGGATGGCCGAGATCCGCAGCAGCGGGACGTGGGGCTCCGCGCTGTCGGCCGATGAGTTCGCAGCGATCCGGAGCGTCGGCTTCGAGCCGGTCGGCCAGGTGCTCGGGGCAGCCGTCTACAACCTTGGCTACACCGGTGCTTACAGTTGCCCGGCCGGCTGGACCGGCCGTTTCCTGGGCGGTGCTGTCGGGCCCGGTACGCAGGTATCCGGGCAGGGCGGCTGGGCCACGTTCGCCGCGCTGGCGCGGACCATGTACGAAGCACGCCACACTGCGATCAGCCGGATGACGGCGGAATGTGCCGCTCTTGGCGGGCACGGGATCGTCGGAGTCAGACTCCACCTCGGTGCCTTCCCGGCTGGCGGGCTGGAGTTCACGGCGATCGGCCCTGCGGTCAGGGGACAAGGCGCGCCCGCCCCGCCACATCCGTTCAGTTCCGATCTGTCCGGCCAGGACTTCGCCAAGCTGATGATGGCCGGCTGGGTGCCGGCCGGGCTGGCGCTCGGTATCTCCATCGGCGCCAGTCACGACGACTGGTGGACCCGCGGCACGACTTACTGGGGTGCGGGGAACGTAGAGGTGCGCAGCTATACCGACCTGATCAACGCGACCAGGCACGACGGCAGGGTCCAGTTGCAGGCCGATGTGGCCCGGCTGGGTGCCCAGGGAGTCGTCATCGCCAGCAACAGCCTTCGGGTGCACGAGCGTGAGTGCCCGGTACGGGAAGGCCTCAAAGACCACATCGCGGAGGTCACGATCATCGGCACCGCGATCGCGCGATTCTCCTCGCATGCGGTTGCCCGGCCGCCCGGCAGCCTGGCGATCCTCTCCCTCGACCCGCAACGCCGGCAGGCGGCCCGGGTCCGGCTCGGACGCTGACGATGGCGGCCGGGGCAACCCTTCACACCGGAGGAGCACGATGACCGAGCAGACGCCCGTGGACCTGGGTGCGGCCGGAGTACCGCAGGACGCCATGCGGCGCCTGGCCGAACTGCAGCCGGGCAAGCCGGGCTCGATCTTCACCTCTGACCTGTCGGTGAACGAGTTCCTGCTGGTGCGGGAGGTCGGCTTCCGCCCACTCGGGCTGGTGCTCGGCAGCTCGATCTACCACGTCGGGCTCCAGATCGGCCGGTGGGGCAAGAACCAGGAACTCGATGTCCTGTCGCAGGCGATGTACCACGCACGGGAACTGGCCATGACCCGGATGGAGGCGGAGGCGGACGCGCTCGGGGCAGACGGCATCGTCGGGGTGCGGCTCGATGTGGAGATGAAGGAGTTCGGCTCCGACATCGCCGAGTTCATCGCGGTCGGCACGGCGGTCAAGGGAGAGGAAGGCGCAGGCGGCGGCGGAGTCAGCGACTGGCGCAACAACAAGAACCAGCCGTTCACCTCCGACCTGTCCGGGCAGGATTTCTGGACGCTGATCCGGGCCGGCTACGCGCCGCTGGGCATGGTGATGGGCTCCTGCGTCTACCACATCGCCCACCAGCGGCTGGGCAGTGTGCTCGGCAACGTCGGCCGCAACGTGGAGATCGAGCAGTTCACCCAGGCGCTGTACGACGCCCGCGAGCTCGCGATGAGCCGGATGCAGGCCGAGGCCGAGGCGCTGCACGCGGAGGGGATCGTCGGGGTCCAGCTCCGGCAGCACAGCCATGCCTGGGGTTCGCACACCACGGAGTTCTTCGCCATCGGGACCGCGGTCCGGCCGCTGCGTGAGGATCACATCATTGAGCGCCCCACCATGGTGCTCAGCCTCGACGCCTGACCAGCCGCGGGGAGGGGCAGGCGGTGACCGGCGGTCCGCCCCGGAACGCACTGCCTCGCGGACCCTCGGCGAAGTCTCCAGGGGCGCCGGGAACGTGGGGGTCACCAGATACCCAGCGGGGGGCGGCTGGGAGGGGGCCCTGCCCCCTCCCACTGATGGAAGGACTAGGAAACGACGCCCGGCTCCAATTGCGGGCCGATGTCGCCCAGCTGGGTGCCGAAGGAGTCGTCATAGCCAGCAATGGGTGCGGATACGCGGCCGCGATTGCCCTGCGGGTACCAAGGATCTCATCGCGGAGGTCACGATCGTAGGCACCGCGATCGCGCGGTTCAGGTCGCGCCACGCTGGCCGGCCTCCGGGCAGCCTCGCGATCCTCTCCCTCGACCCGCAGCGCCGGCAGGCGGCGCGTGCGGGGGTGGGGGCTCCCTCCACTCCGCTTCGCTCTTGATCCGTTGCGGGGCCTGGTGGGGACTACGCGGCAGCGATCGACGAGATCCAGCGGCTGAAGCCGTCGGCGGCCAAGGGCAGGTACTTCACGAAGGCCGCCGTCACGGCCACCATGGGCCCTCAGCATCCGGCCGACCCGAGCAAGACCCAGGACGTGGTCATTACGGGTTGATAGCAGCCAGAATCGACCACGCGGCGGGCCGGCTCCCCGCGGCCGTGGTCGTTTTGGGCCGTGGTAGCAGCCCTTTCTGACCACGGCTCGCCTGGCGGCGGGCCGGCTCCCCGCGGCCGTGGTCGTTTTGGGCCGTGGTAGCAGCCCTTTCTGACCACGGCTCGCCTCAGCGGGAGGTGGGCTCCGGTCCTGCTCGGCTCAGCGGGAGGTGGGCTCCGGTCCTGCTCGGCTCAGCGGGAGGTGGGCTCCGGTCCTGCTCGGCTCAGCGGGAGGTGGGCTCCGGTCCTGCTCGGCTCAGCGGGTGGCGGGCTCCAGTTCGCCGGTCAGGCCGCGCTGCCCGGCTTCCGCCGCGCAGAGGGCTGCGGCGGCAGCTGGTGAAGGCGGCGCGGCCGGCGGCAGCCCGCTCCAGGAAGCCGTACGTGCCCTGTTCACGCAGTTCTGTGGCTGCCTCCACCACCGCCCCCAGTGCGGCGAATGCGAAACCCGCGCCGACCGAGACACGGCGCACCCCGGCCGCTGCCAGCTCGGCGATAGGCGGCCCGCCGCGCAGGGCCAGGACGTTCACCGGCCGGTCGACCGAGTCCACGATCTGGCGGATGTCCTCCAGCCGGGTCAGGCCGGGCGCGTAGAGCACGTCAGCCCCCGCCTCCTGATAGGCCTGCAGGCGGGCGATCGTGTCCGCCAGGTCCGTCCGGCCGTACAGGTAGTTCTCGGCCCGGGCGGTGAGCACCAGGCGGACCGGGCCGGTCGCCGCCGCCTCGGCCGCCGCGGCGAACCGTGCCGCCGCCCGCGGCAGGGCGTAGATCGG
>OFHG01000824.1_pt1 | contig 11712 bp, 10 predicted proteins | sample 1521931 | NCBI WGS metagenome assembly OFHG01 (sample SAMEA2468438, study PRJEB22500) | soil metagenome | biome: Glassland; feature: Farmland; material: Clay | place: Australia | collected 2013-01-31 | depth 0.55 m
GTCGAAGGAGTGCGCGCCGGCGCCGAAGCCGAGATACGGTTCTCGGCGCCAGTATTTCAAATTGTGCTGCGAACGGCGGCCTGGCACTGCCCAGTTCGAGATTTCGTAGTGCTCGTAGCCGGCTCCGCTGAGCCGCGCGCGCCCGGAGTCGTAAAAATCGGCCATCGCGTCGTCGGTTGGAATCGCGCCGACGCTGTACCGCGAGCCGCCCGCAAGCGATTCCCTGCCGAGGCGGCTGCCTTCGTCGAGTTCGAGCATGTAGACCGAAATGTGCTCAGGATAGACGCGCAGCAGTTCGCTGATGGAGTCTTCCCATGATTGCTGGTTCTGGTGCGGCAAGCCGACGATCAGATCCATGCTGAGGTTGCGGAAGCCAGCCGTACGAAGAAGGTCCGCGGCCCGCAAAATGTCGTCGCGGCGGTGGGCCCCGCCCGCCGGCGCGGGCCCCGGCCCCGCGGTCCGGTGCGCGACCGGCGCGGCCGAAGCGGAATAGGACGCCCAGCCGCGGCGTGCGCGAACCGGGGTGAGGCCGCCGGCCAGCCGGGCGAAGCCGGCGCCGCCCGGCCGCGCCGGACCCGGCTGCGGGCTGAGCTGATCGGTGAGGCCGCGGCTGGCGAGGACCAGGACGCGCAGGTCGCCGACGTGGCGGTGCCAGGCATCGAGCATGTCCACGCAGCCGCAGCGTTGCCCGCCGAGTGCCGCGAGAGTTCGCTCGGCGTCGGCGTCGCCGTGATCGAGTGCCAGCAGCTCGCCCGCCTGCCAGCGCAGCCGGTGCTCCTGCCCGCCGCAGCTGATCGTGGCCTGCGCGGCCGGCAGCCCAGCCCACCAGCTGCTCATCACCGGGCCCCAGCCGCCGCCCAGGGCAGCGGCACCGTGATCACGGCGCGCGCCGTCTTCGCCGTCGGCATCAGGTCGAGCCGTGCCGCCTTCGGATCAAGGGCCGGCCAGAAGCTGACGGTGCCCTCGCTGTGCTGGTCATCGCCGCCCCAGCTACCGATCTCACCGAGGTAGTGGTTGCCGCGGTCATCGGCCGCCCACCAGGCGACCCCGGTATCCTCGATCGCCGTCTCGAACGGCAAGGTTCGCAACCGCCTGGCCGTCGTCTCGACCTCGATCTCGAAGCCTTCCTCCTCCGTTTCCAGGCTCATCACCGCCACGCTGATCCCGTCGAACTCCGGCGTGACGGCGCCGATCACAACCTCGCCACCGGGTCCGCCCTCCAGGCGACCGCCGGCCAGCAGCGATTGCCACGGTTCCGGCAGCGCGCGGATCCCGCCGGGCGGCATCGCGACGTGCCCGAGCACGGCGAGCACCGCCCGCAGGTCGGCGAGCTCCGGGGCAGCGGGGTGCACCGCGCCCGCCGCGACCAGCGCGTCGACCGCGGCGTCGAGACCTTCCTGCGGCCCGTGGAGGCGCTCGGAAGCGGCCAGTTGCCGCCACAGGTAGCTCATGGCCGGATCCTGGCCGGGCAGTTCCTGGACCGCCACCTCGATCGCGGGCGGCTCGCGGTCGAGCCCGACCCGTTCGCCGTCGATCTCGATCCACCTGGTGTCCCTGGCCAGCGGCGTATCGGCGGTGAACCGCCCGCGCCACTCCTCGTCCGAGCCGCCGCCGCTAAAGTACGCGGAGGCGGTGGTGCCCCGGTCGTCGGTGAGCGTCACTTGCGGCGGGCTCCAGTGGCTGCCGGGAGCCATGGCCCGGTGCGCCCGCAGAGACGACCGCACGGGCCAGAGCACGACGCTGAGCCACGTCTCGTCATCCGCGAGACTGACGAAGCGGACCCGCAGTTCGCCCGCAGACAGCCCGATCACCTGCTCGCAGGCGGCCACGCGGCACGGTTTCAGTGCCGGGGCCGGCCGTGCGCTGCGGGCCCGCTGCGCTCCGCGGGCCTGCCGCGCCCGGCGGGAACATCGCCCGGTGGCGCGCCCCGCTCGGAGCGGAGCTGCACAGCCAGGTCGTAATCGTCGACGACCGCCTGGGCGGCGTCCGCATCGATAACGCCGACGGCGACCAGCGCGGGCCGCCTTGACCACCGGCGAGCCCCACGGGCCGTCGCCGGAGCCGGCCCGGTCGAGCAGCATCCGCTCCCCGGTCAGCCGCAAGTACAGCTCGGCGTCGAACGGCATGCCCACGAGCCTGCCAGCCCGGCCGGGCAGCAGGCAAACTTGGAGCTGTGGAAGACCAGGCCGCCGTCGTGGAGGCGCTCGGGGTCGCGATCGCGGCCAGGGTGCCCGTGCTGCTGTGGGGCGCCCCGGGGACCGGCAAGACATCGGTGATCCGCGCGATGGCCGCTGCGGCGGGCTGGCCGTGCGAGACGGTGATCGCGTCGATTCGCGAGCCCTCCGATTTCGCTGGCCTGCCGGTGGTGAACCACGCTGCGGGCGGCGACGGCGCCCGCGTTGAGTTCGCGCCGCCGCGCTGGGCGGCCGCGCTGGCCGGCGCGGGGCACGGCGTCGCCTTCTTCGACGAGGTCTCGACCGCGCCGCCGGCCGTGCAAGCGGCGCTGCTGCGGGTCGTGCTCGAGCGGACCGTCGGCGACCTGGCGCTGCCCGACGCCGTCTCCGTGGTCGCTGCCGCGAACCCGCCCGAGCAGGCGGCTGACGGCTGGGATCTCTCGCCGCCGCTGGCGAACCGGTTCTGCCACCTGGACTGGCCGGTCGGGGCGCGGACGGTGGCCGCCGGGTTCACCGGCGGCTGGCCGACCCCGCGGCCGCCGCGGCTGCCCGGCGGCTGGGAGCAGCGCGTCCCTGTGGTGCGCAGCTGGATCGCCGCCTTCTCCACGGTCCGCCCGGCGCTCGTCCTTGCACCGCCGCAGGACGCGGCCGGCTCTGGGCGCGCCTGGCCGAGCCCGCGGACCTGGGACATGGCCGGACGCCTGCAGGCGGCGGCCGAGGCCGTCGGCGCGGGCGAGCTGGCCGCGTCGCTGCTGGTGCGGGGCTGTGTGGGAACCGGGGCAGGCGTGGAGTTCCTGACCTGGCTGGCCGAGGCGGACCTGGCAGACCCGGAGGCGGTGCTGGCGGATCCGGACAGCTTCGTGCTGCCCGAGCGCGGCGACCGGGCCTACGCGGCGCTCTCCTCGGTCGCGGCCGCCGTCGCCGCGGACCCGGGCGACGGCCGCTGGGCACGTGGCTGGAAGGTCTTCGGGCAGGCCGCCGAGTCGGCCCCTGACGTGGCCGCTGCCGCCGCCCGCACGCTGGCCCGCTGCCGACCGGCGGGTGCCGCGATCCCCGCCGAGGTGCGGGCCTTCGCACCACTGCTGCGCGACGCCGGGCTGCTGACGTGAGCGTTACCAGGGCCGGGCTCGACCCGCGCGCCGTCGCGGCCGCCCGGCTGTGGGCGACGAGCCGCATGCCGTACCTGGCCAGCGCCCTGTTCGCGTGCCCGGTGCGCGCCGCCCCGGGACCGGCACGATCGGGGGCCGGCCGGCGCTGGCGGATCAGCGCCGACCCGGCCATCGCCGCCCAGCTCAGCGTGGAGCAGCTCGGCCGCCTGCTGGTGCACCTGACCGGCCACCTGATCCGCGATCACGCCGCGCGGGCCGAGCGCCTCGCCGTCCGGGACCCGGCCGCGCGCGCCCGGTGGAACCGGTGCACCGACGCGGAGATCAACGATGACCTGCTGGTCGGCGACTGCGTTCCCGACACCGCTCCCGACCAGCCCGGCAACCTCGGCTGCGACCCAGGGAAGCTCGCCGAGCACTACTACTCCCACGCCGCCGACGGGCCGCGGCGCTGGGACTGCGGCTCGGGGGCAGACGGCTGCCAGCGGCCGGGCGACCGGGACGGCGGCATCAGCGCCCAGCAGGCCGAGCTGGTGCGGCTCGGCGTCGCCGCCGAGATCCAGCGCCAGCATGCCCGCGAGCCCGGCAGCGTCCCCGGCGGCTGGCTGCGCTGGGCGGAGTCGGTCCTGCCGTCGCGCACCGACTGGCGGCGGATCCTCGCCACCGAGGTCCGCAGCGCCGTCGCCGCAGTAAGCGGGATGGTCGACTACAGCTACCGGCGCCCTGCCCGCCGCGCACACCTCAACTGTGACGTCGTGCTGCCGGCGCTCTACCGTCCGGTCCCGCACGTCGCGATCGTCTGCGACACGTCCGGGTCGATGCACGAACGGCTGCTCGCCCGCGCCCTGGCCGAGATCGAGGCCGTGCTCGCCCGGGTCGGCCTGCGCCAGGCGCAGGTCACGGTGCTCGCCGTGGACACGCAGGTGCACGCCGCGCGGCGGGTCAGCCGCGCCGCCCAGGTCCGGCTGGCCGGAGGCGGCGGCACCGACATAGGCGCGGGCATCGACGCCGCGGCCGCACTCCGCCCCCGGCCGTCGATCGTGCTCGTGCTCACCGACGGGTTCACGCCCTGGCCGGAGCGACCGCCCGGGGGCATCCGGGTGGTGGTCGGCCTGCTCAGCGAGGGAATCATGCCGCCCGGCTGGACCCCGCCGCGCTGGGCGCGCACGGTGGTCATCGACGATCCCGGACCGTCCTAACCGCCTAACCTAACCACCAGGAGCCGGGCCCCGGTTCACTGCGGGGCCAAGTCTGCAGGCTTGGGCAGTCCGCGAGCAGGTGGCGGAAGTAGGAGGCTGGCTCGGTCAGGAACCGGCGCCAGGCGCTGACCAGGTGGAGGTCCTCCTACCGGGCGGTGCGGATGCCCCCAGTCCCCCAGTTCCAGGATGCCCGCGCCGGGGACGGCGGCGACGATGGGGAATGGGTGGCCACCGCCGCTGCGCTGGCAGGCCGTAGCAGGCGGGCGTGGTACGTCCCACGGGCCGCGGCGGGCCTGCTGTTCATCGCCGGAGGCGCACTGCTGCACGTCATCAACCTCGCCACCGGCGCCGACTACGCCGACTTTGCCGACCCGGCGCACTTCGCGTGGGTGACCAACGCGTGGAACGCCGTCGTCGTGCCGAACCACCTTCTGTTCATCGGCCTGCTGGCACAGCTCGAGGCCACTCAAGAGTGCTGGCAATCAGCGGCGGGCGCAGGACCCAACTCGGCTACCTGGCCGCGATCGCGTTCTATCTCGCCTTGTGGCTGTTCGGGTGGATCGAAACCGTCTGGGTTCTCCTCATGGTCCCGGCGATGCTGCTTCTGCTGCGCGCCGAGCGGCGTGCCGCACCGGCCGCCCACGGCGGGTCGCCCTCAGCCACTCTTCGGCATGCATGAGGGGCGCAGCGCGGCTGGGCGTGCAGATCACCCATTACGGCACTGGCGCAGCACGCCTCTGTGAGCAGCGCCCAAGCGCAGGTAAGGCGGCTCGGCGCTCGTTATCCCTGACCTTCGCTATCACCTACAGTAGCGGGATGCCCGGACGCGTGTGACTCGGTGCGGCCTGGCTGGTCTGGGGCTGCCTGCCGGGCGAGGCGCCCGTCCCCCTGTGAGTGAGCGGGCGGCCGCCACTGGCTGGATCGCCTCTCACCAGACGCGCCCCATGCGGCTAGAAGCGGATGACCCAGATGGACTCTTCAGCTTGCGAGGAGCTGGCTCACAGCTTGATGCGAAAGGCCCAGCAGAGCGCTGATATCGCGCTGAGCAAGGCCTTGCGCCTTCAGGTGCTCAGCTGTCCGCCGTGTCTGCATGGTGGCCTCGGCCCGAATCCTTTCCGCTTGCTCGCGGGCCTGGCGCGTCTGGGTCACCTCTTCGGCTAGAGCGGCATCCAGCACCGGCACGACCTCGATATGCCATACCTCGTCCTTGCCGATGCCAAAGTGCAGTGCCAGCAGGTCACGCACCATGTCTTCTGCCTGATCCAGGCGCCGGGCCTGGGTGTAGGCCGGATGGGACAGACCATCGCCGGTGACTTCGAGCGCCCACCAGCCCTGGCTGCGATGCGCTGCGACCTTGAAGTTCCTGGTCGTCATGGGCGCTCCTCCTTCCTGGCCTCTGCGCATAGTTGCTCGAACGTTCGCAAGATCCCACGTGCGGTGTACTCGACGATCTCTGTGTGGCGGGGTACCTCAACTGAGTGGGCTCCGACGAAGAACTTGTCATGTCTGCCGCCGTGCACGGGATGATCCTTGTCGAACTCGATGCCGTAGCTCCTGGCGAGCCTCGCCATCTGGTTGAGCAGTTCGCGACGCTTCACAGGATAAGGCTAGCCGCTTGCCCGAGCAAGTCAAGCTACTTGCCTAAACATCGGCCGCTGCATCGCTGGGTTCGACTCATCCGGCAGCGGCCGGGCACCCGCCACTTGGACCCTGATTCCCCCCCCGGAGGATACTTCCGCAGGCCAGACCACAGACGCTCTGTCATCGGCAGAGTCGGACAGTGGCTCTTGCAGAGGCCGGTTGAAGCGGGCACGCCGCCGGGCGTATGTTCGAAATGATCGAACGTTAGCGGCGCTAAGGAGTTTGCTGGGAGCCAAGCTGGGAGCCAACGGCGCCAGGCACCCGGCGACGCCAGGCCACACCCGGCAACAGTCGCCGCAGGCAGAGGGCACATGAGGTGATGCCCAGCAACACCCAGCGACCGGGGGAGCCGTATGGCATGGAAGAGCGACTCTTCGGCCGCTGCAACCGCGATCCAGCCCATGGCTGTCAGTCGCACGGCTTCTGTTGGCTACGCAGTGTGAGGATCTTAGCGATGGTGTTCGGCTGGCATAGAGACTGCCGACTCTGCGCTGATTCGGCATCGGGTCGGTCCCCAGTCTCCAAGCATCCAGATTGCCCAGATCTGTACGCAGCCAGGGCCCAGCGCCACGCAACCGCTGGCGTCCAGAACGAAGATGGTTGATCCGGGCGAGCGGGAGGGGTCAGGTGAGGGTGGGCTGGGCCTGGGCAAGGGGAACAAGCGGTCTTGAGGACACCGGGACAGTGGTGCCATGCGGCTCCCTGTAGCGGGCGACTGCCGCCGGTAAGAAGATCGTCAGCCTTGCTTTTCGTGCCGCGGCCCGGGCGCGCGCTGGGCCACGCCAGGGTCGGTGCGCAGCAATGTGTCCAGGTAACTGTCCAGCTCGTCGTGACTGATCTCACCGCGGGCGTACCGTTCCCGCACCACGGACAATGGATCCTCGAGGGTCCCGCCCTCCTGGCTGCCGGGCCGCAGTGGCTGCCTGCCGCGGCGCCCGCCGCGCGTGGCCCTGGGGCCGAGGCCAAGGACGCCGCCCAGCATCCAGGCCGCGAACACCATGCCGACCACCATGACCAGCGGCATCAGCATCATCAGCGGCCACCACGGGCCTGGACCAGACCCGCCCATCATGACGGTTACCTCCCGCGCCGCCCCGACGGCGGCCCTTTTTCAGCATGGCACATCCACGTGAGCAGCGCCCCGGGCCCTTAGTCATAACCTGCGGCGCCGAAGGACCTCCTGCCGCGGCGGTGGCAGCGCCGCGGCGCTCACCGACAGCCTCCGGGACACCTAAACGCCGGGTGGCGGCGAGGCGCTCATCAGGTGAGGCAGATCGTCGCGATGGGCGGAAGCGGGCACAGCTCAGCGAGGCATGTACCGCCGGGGTGGCCGGAGCGGCCAGGAAGCCAGGCCAGGAGCTGCGCTCCGGTCCCTGATGCGGTCTGCTGCATCGTCTCCGGTCTGGAGCCAGCGGCCCGTGTCGGCTGTCTTCAGCTTCGCCTCCATTGGCGCTAGCTCGTTCGTTCAGGCTGCGGACAGCGACGGAGAGCATCTGGCGCACGACCGCGGCCGGTCGGCAGTCAGGTCCGAACCCCAGGTCCAGGTCCACGTGGCGGTCTCAGCGCCCCGACGAGCCGGGAGCGCGCGGTCACCTCCGCCGGAGCTTGCTGGCCGGTCGTCCGCGTGACTGGGTTCTGTCATGCGCCGGGTGGCATCGCCGCAGCTGCCAGGGCGGCCACAGCCCTGGTGGCCCGTTGCTTCCGGTGCCGGATTCTGTTATCCATGAATCCATGGATAGCCGGGCAGGGTCGAGGGCCGCTCTCTACGAGCAGGTGGCACGCATCGGCAAGGTCGTGGTGCACCCCAAGCGCATCGAGATGCTTGAGCTGCTGTGCCAGGGCGAGCGGAGCGTGGAGGATCTGGCTGCCGCCGTGGGGCTGAAGATGACCACGGCGTCGGCGCATCTGCAGGTCCTGCGCCAGGCCCGGCTCGTGGAAACCCGCCGGGAGGCCAGCCGCGTCTTTTACCGTGCCGCAGGCGAGGAGGCGTGCCGGTTCATGACAGCGCTCGCGGACCTCGCCCGCGCGCGGCTGGCGGAAGTCGGCCAGATACTCCGGGAGATCGGCGCCGGCGCGCACGGCACCGAGAGGGTGACGCGGCAGGAACTGCTCGCCCGGGTCGCCGCCGGTGACGTGGTGGTCCTCGACGTCCGGCCGTCGCGTGAGTTTGACGCGGGCCATATTCCAGGTGCCGTGTCGCTGCCCCTTGAGCACCTTGAGGCCCGGCTGGGTGAACTCGACCCGGGCGTCGAGGTGGTCGCCTATTGCCGGGGGCCGCTGTGCCTGCTCGCCCCGCAGGCTGCCGCCGTTCTTTCGTCGTGGGGCTGGCGGGCGCGCTGCCTGGAGGACGGCATGCCCGAGTGGCGCCAGGCGGGGCTGCCTGTCGCTGTGGGCGCTGGCCCCGCCGCTTCACAGCCACAGCGGGCACGCGGCCGCCCGGAGAGCCAGCCGGGGCGCGCACATCTCACCCGCCGGGACGAGCAACCGGAGCTGACGTGAAGGTCCTCATCCTGCTCAACGATCCGCCCTACGGCACCGAGCGGTCCTACAACGGGCTCCGCCTGGCCGGCTCGCTCGCCAGGCAGGACGAGGTCGATCTGAAGGTCTTCCTTTTCGGCGATGCCGTGGGCTGCGCGATAGCCAGCCAGAAGGTTCCCGACGGCTACTACCACCTGGACCGGATGCTGGCCTCCGTCATCCGCCATGGCGGGGAGGCCGGATGCTGCGGGACCTGCATGGATGCCCGCGGCCTTCCCGAGCAGGCCCTGGTGAAAGGCGCCCGCCGCTCCACGCTGGAGGAGGTGACCGAGTGGACGATCTGGGCGGACAAGGTCGTGAGCTTCTGAGCCCATCATTGCGGCCGCGCGTGCCAGGCACATGCGCACCCCCGGGCGCCGCATCCGGATCCCGGGGGGAGTGAAAGGAAAGGAGCGAGGCGATGGCCGTGAACGTGGTGATCATCGGCGGGTCCTTCGGGGGGCTGACCACCGCCTATGAGCTGCGGCGCCACCTCGGCCCCGGCAAGGCGGCGATCACCCTCGTCTCGAAGGAGCCCCGCTTTGTCTTCGTGCCGTCCCTGCCCTGGGTCGCGATGGGAAGCCGCAGCATGAGACAGATCTCCTTTGGCCTCGCCCCCGTGCTCGCCCAGAAGCAGGTGGACCTCGCGCACGAGACGGTGCTGCACATCGATGCCGGGGCGAAGACCGTCACGACGGACAAGGCTGAGCGCCGCTACGACTTCCTCGTCATCGCGACGGGGCACCGCAGCGCGAACGAGGCCGTGGAAGGCCTCGGCCCCTCCGGCGGGCCAGGGCACTCGCTCATGTCGGCGCCGGAGGCCGAAGAGCTCGGCGGCGCGATCCGACAGCTCCTCGACGAGCCCGGCCCGGTCGTCGCCGGGGCAGCACCCGGCGCCAGCTGCATCGGGCCGGTCTACGAGTTCGCCTTCGAGCTCGACCACCTGCTGCGCCGCCGCCGGATGCGCCATGCGGTGCCGATCACCCTCATCACCCCCGAGCCGTTCGTGGGCCACATGGGCATGGGCGGGGCGGGGACCATCCGCCAGCTCCTGGAAGGAGCGCTCGAAGAGCGCGACATCGCCTACCTGACCTCCGCGGCGGTGACGAAGATCACCGCCAGCGCGGTTGAGGTCGAAGGGGCGAAACCGGTCCCCTCAGTCCTGTCGATGGTCATCCCTCCCCTTGGCGGTGTCGAGGCCGTTGCCAGCAGCCCGGGACTGTCCAACCCGAAGGGCTTCGTCCCCGTCGATGCCCGCTACCGGCACCCAGCCGCCGACGGCGTCTACGCCGTTGGCGTGGCCGTAGCGATGGCCCCGGTCGCGGAGTCGCCGGTGCCAGTCAACTTCCCCAAGACCGGGCACATGACCGAGCAGATGGCCACGATCGCGGCGGCGGACATCGCGGCGCGGATCGCAGGAGGAGAGGGGAAGACCGCCGAGCTCGGCGCCCGCTGCGTCATGGACATGGGCGATCGGGGCGTCTACATGGCGGTTAATCCTGTCCGCCCGCCGCGCGACAAGATTCCCGCCGTCTCCCAGGGCCGCCGCTGGCTGCTCGCCAAGCGGGCCTTCGAGCGCCTCTACCTGTTCTCCGCCCGCCGGGGTCGGCGGGTGCCGACAGCGCTCGGATGGTGAGCCGATGGACGAACCCCGGCGCGATGCCTCGCGGGCCGTCCGCCCGGCCGCCGTGCCGCGCAGGCGAAGGCGCCTGTGCCTGCCCCGGGCGGGAAACGTGCTCGCCGTCTGCGCCCATCCCGACGACGAGTCCTTCGGGCTCGGGGCGGTCCTCGCCGCCTTCTCCGGGCAGGGCGCACGGGTCCGGGTACTGTGCTTCACCCACGGCGAGTCATCCACGCTCGGGCTGGCCTCCCGGTCCCTCGGCGAGGTGCGCGCGGAAGAGCTCCGCGCCGCCGCCGCCGTGCTCGGCGCCGAGCTGCTCTCCTATCCCGACGGGAATCTGGCGGGTTTTCCGGCCGGGGAACTCGCAGGGCTGGCCGGGGACGCCCTCACCGGTGCGGACCTCCTGCTCGTCTTCGACCAGGGCGGCATCACCGGCCATCCGGATCACTGCCAGGCCACAGCCGCGGCGCTCCTCGCGGCACGCAGGCACCAGCTGCCGGTGCTCGCCTGGGCACTGCCCGAGGAGGTCGCAGCCCAGCTCAACGCAGAGTTCGGCACCACCTTCGCCGGACGGCCGCACAGCCAGCTTGACATCGTCATCGACGTCGACCGCGCCCGCCAGCGCTCGGCGATCGCCTGCCACCCCAGCCAGTCAGCCGACAACCCCGTGCTGTGGCGGCGGCTCGAGCTGCTCGGAGCCGGCCCTGGTTTCGGGACCGCACACCGTCACCCAGCTGTGCCACGCCATTCAGGCGCCGCAGTCGAACACCTCCCAGCATCTGGCAACCCTGCGCGACCGCGGGCTGATCAAAGCCGACCGGCACGGCGCCAACGTCGTGTACTCCCTCCGGCACCCCAAGATCGTGGACGCCATCGACCTCCTCCGCCAGGTGATGGCCGACGAACTCACGCGACAGCAGGCACTGCGCTCCCGCCGCCGACCAGGGACGTGACCACAGGGCGCCATCCCGGCGACCCCAGCACCCGCAACCTGCCTGGCCACCACGCCATGGGCACGCGCACCGGACCCGAGGTCCGCTGACCGGCTCCGGCCGCAGCCAGCCGCCCCGGGCGCTCCGGTGGCCCGGGTGTCCGCGCCGGGTGGCCCGGAGTCAGGCAGCGGGCGGACCGGCCGTGCGGCCGGGCCGGGTTTCGTACATGCGCACGGCGACGACCACCCCGGAGATGGCAGTGAGGGCGGCGCTAGTGTAGAGCACTGGTCAGGGCCAGTTGGCTGCGCCGGGCGTGTTCGGATTATCGAACATTAGCGATGCTAAGGATTGTCGTGGGAGCCAAGCTGGGAGCCAACGGCGCCAGGCACCCGGCGACGCCAGGCCACACCGGGCCACGGTTGCCGCAGGCAGGGGGCACGCAAGGCGATGCCCAGCCCCGTCCAGCGACCGGGGGAGTCTGTATGGCATGCAAGAGGTCAGGAGTTCGAGTCTCCTTAGCTC
>OFHG01000825.1_pt1 | contig 11700 bp, 11 predicted proteins | sample 1521931 | NCBI WGS metagenome assembly OFHG01 (sample SAMEA2468438, study PRJEB22500) | soil metagenome | biome: Glassland; feature: Farmland; material: Clay | place: Australia | collected 2013-01-31 | depth 0.55 m
GGGCAGGAGCGGTGCGAAGGAAGACGTGTCGGCTGTTCGCGGTCGGAAGCGTGCGGGGATCGGTCATCTGCGGATCGCGGCGGGACTGGTTCCGTGCCGCCCTTTCATGAGAGCTGCAGCAATCATTCGGTCGACCGGCGCGACCGGCCCGGCCTGATTCGGAATCTCGGTCGCGTCTCGCGCGGTTTCAATGGGGCCGAAGGGAGATTCCGACGGGACGCCGGGTTCGCCGGATGCCGAATCCCCGCGACGATCGCGCGCGCCACGGTCCGTCTCGGCCAGCCTTTCCTTGACACGCCGCGACGGCGGCTTCGATCATCGCCGCTCGGTCGGCCCTCCGGCGCGTGCGGGGCCAAGGAAAACGAGCGGGGACGAGAAGCGTGGGCCGACCGGACCTCGATCCCGCTGAGGTCTTTGAGTTCACCGGCGCCGAGGTCACGGCTAATCTCTACGACCGGCTTCTCTATTTCGACCTCGACGACCCTACGAAGCTCGTGGGCGGGCTGGCCGAAACCTGGTCCGTGTCGGAGGACGGCCGCACCTACACCTTGAAGATCCGCCCCGGAGTCGAGTTCCAGTCCGGAAACCCCGTGGCCGCGCGGGACGCCGCCTATTCGCTGCAGCGGGTGGTGCGGCTCAACCTCTCGCCCGCCTTCATCCTGGCGCAGTTCGGATTCCGCCCCGAGACGGTGGATCAGGCCATCCGCGCGGCGGACGACCGCACGTTACTGCTCACCACGGACCGCGCCTACGCGCCGTCGTTCTTCCTCGCCTGCCTCACGGCGGCGGTGAGCTCGGTGGTGGACAGTAAGGTGGTCAAGGCGCACGAGACGAACGGCGACATGGGCCACGGCTGGCTCAAGACGCATTCGGCCGGGTCCGGGCCATTCCAACTGGCATCGTGGAAGCCCAACGAGATCATCGTGCTCGATCGGTTCGACGGCTATTGGCGTGGGCGGCCCGCGATGCGCAAGGTGATGATCCGCCACATCGCGGAGCCCGGCATCCAGCGCCTTCTGCTCGAGCGCGGCGACATCGACGTCGCCCGCAACCTGGGCCCCGACCACGCCGTGGCGGTGGCGGGGAATCCGCACCTGCGCGTGCGCTACGTGCGCAAGGGCGCGCTCTATTACCTCGGCCTCAACCAGAAGAACGCCGTCCTGCGGCGGAAAGACGTGCGCGAGGCGCTGCGCTACCTCGTCGATTACGACGGCATCATCAAGACCCTGATGCGCGCCGCCGCCGCCCCGCACGAGGCGTTCGTTCCCCTTGGGTATCTCGGCGCCCTGGACGACCGGCCGTTCACGCTGGACGTGGCGCGGGCGAGACGCCTGCTGCGCGAGGCGGGGGTGGAGGAGGGGACCGAACTGACGCTCGACGTCCGCGGCACGCGGCCCGACCTCGACGTCGCCCAATCCCTGCAGGCGACCTTCGCCAAGGCCGGCCTGACGCTCCGCATCGTGCCCGGCGACGGCAAGCAGGTGCTGACCAAGTATCGCGCGCGCAACCACGACATCTTCTTCGGCCGCTGGGGGCCCGACTATCACGACCCGAACAGCAACGCCCAGGCCTTCGCCTTCAATCCGGACAACTCCGACTCCGGGCTCATCAAGACGCTCGCCTGGCGCAACGGCTGGCAGGACGCGACCCTCACCCGCATGACGGAGCAGGCCATCCTGGAGCGCAGTCCTTCGAAGCGCGCCGCCCTCTACCGGGACATGCAGCGCCGGGAGCAGGCCGATTCCCCCTTCGTGATCCTCTTCCAGCAGGTCGAGATCACGGTGGAGCGCAGCGAGGTCCACGGCTTCGTCATCGGGCCCAGCTTCGATACCATCTATTACCGCGGCGTCACGAAGGGATAGGCGATGGCGCGCTGGCGGACCCGGACGCTCTCCCTCCTCGGCCTTCTCGCCTCGGTGGCGCTGACGCTGGCCGGGCTTCTCGTCGTCACCTTCGTCATCGGCCGGGTGATGCCGGTCGATCCGGTCCTGGCCGCCGTGGGCGACCGCGCGCCGGCCGACGTGATCGCGCGGGTGCGCGCGGAGATGGGCCTCGACCTGCCGCTCTACCGCCAGTTCCTGCTCTATGCGGCGGCGGTGCTGCACGGCGACCTGGGCCGCTCGGTCTTGACCGCCAATCCGGTGCTGACCGACATCGCGCGCGTGTTCCCCGCCACGCTGGAGCTCGCCACGACGGCGATCCTGATCGGGATCGCGATCGGCGTTCCGTTCGGCGTCGCCGCCGCCTATTGGCGCGACCGGACCGTCGATCACGTCGTTCGGATCGTCGGCCTGTTCGGCTACTCGGTGCCGGTGTTCTGGCTGGGCCTCGTGGGGCTTCTCGTCTTCTACGCGCGGCTCGGGTGGACGGGCGGACCGGGGCGGATCGACATTCCCCTGGAGGGCATGGTGCCGCCGGTCACCGGCGCGGTGCTGATCGACAGCCTGCTGGCGGGAAACACGCGGGTGTTCGTGAGCGCGGTGCGGCATCTCGTCCTTCCGGCCTCCGTGCTGGGGCTCTTCTCGCTCGCCTACATCACGCGCATGACGCGGGCGTTCATGATCGAGCAGCTCGGCCAGGACTATGTGGTCGCGGCGCGGGCCAAGGGCCTCACCGAGGCGCGCGTGGTGTGGCGCCACGCCTTCGCGAACGTGGCGGTGCCCCTCGTCACCGTCATCGCCCTCTCTTACGCGAGCCTGCTCGAAGGCGCGGTGCTGACCGAGACCGTGTTCGCCTGGCCGGGGCTCGGGCGCTACATCACCCATTCGCTGCTGAACGCCGACATGAACGCGGTCCTGGGCGGGACGCTGGTGGTGGGGGTCGTCTTCGTCGGCCTCAATCTCGTCACCGATCTCCTCTATCCCCTGCTCGATCCGCGGGCGGGCAAGGACCGCGGCCCGTGACCGAGCGCATTCATTCGCCGGCGGGCGAGGCGCCGTCCTCCAGGCTTCAGGCCGCGATGGCGCGCGGGACGGACGTCGCGCGTTCCCTGCTGCGCGAGCCTCTCGGCGCCGCCGGGCTCGGCATCCTCGGCATCCTCGTGCTCGTCGCCGTCTTCGCGCCCCTGCTCGCGCCCTACGCGCCCGGCGCCCAGGACCTGGCCGCGCGGTTGCTGCCGCCGAGCGGCGGTCATCTCCTGGGCACCGACGAGTTGGGACGCGACATCCTGAGCCGGATCCTGTTCGGCTCCCGCATCACCCTGGAGATCGTGGCGCTGGTCGCGGTCATCGCGGCGCCCGTCGGCCTGGTGGTGGGCACGTCGGCCGGGTACGCGGGCGGTTTGCTCGACTCGCTGCTCATGCGGGTGACCGACGTGTTCCTCGCCTTCCCGAAGCTGGTGCTGGCGCTGGCGCTGGTAGCGGCGCTCGGTCCCGGTCTGGACAACGCGATCCTCGCCATCGCCGCCACCTCCTGGCCCGCCTATGCGCGGATCGCGCGGGCCGAGACGCTCGCGGTGCGCGGCGCGGATTTCATCGCCGCGGCGCGGATGAGCGGGGCCTCGAGCCCGCGCATCCTGTTCGTCCACGTGGCGCCCTTGTGCCTGTCCTCGGTCGTGGTGCGCCTCACCCTCGACATGGCGGGCATCATCCTGACGGCCGCGGGGCTCGGGTTCCTGGGGCTCGGCGCGCGGCCGCCGGCACCGGAATGGGGGGCGATGATGTCCTCGGGCCGCGAATTCCTCACCGACCACTGGTGGGTCGCGACCATGCCGGGCATCGCCATCCTTCTCGTCAGCCTCGCCTTCAACCTGGTGGGCGACGGGCTTCGCGACGCGCTCGACCCCAGGGCGGCCCAGGCCGGGCTTCGCGGGCGATGACGGTTTCACCACACGATGCGGATACCGAACCGCTGGTCGCGGTCGAGAACCTCTCGGTACGTTTCGCCGGCCGGCGCGGGGTGACTCGGGCGCTTCGTGACATCGGGTTCCGCATGGGCCGCGAGAAGGTGGCGGTGGTGGGGGAATCCGGGTCCGGCAAATCGACCCTGGGACGCGCGCTGCTCCGGCTCGTTCCGCCCGCGGGGCGACCGAGTGGGCGCGTCCTGCTCCAGGGCCGGGACATCCTGACGTTGCCGGAGCGCGAGATGAGGCGGCTGCGCGGGCGCCGCATCGCGATGATCCTTCAGGACGCCAAGGCCGCGCTCGATCCCGTGCTCCCGGTCGGTCCGCAGATCGCAGAAAGCTGGCGGACGCACGCGGGCGGAACACCGGCCGAGGCGCGCGCGCGGGCGCTCGCGATGCTGGCCTCCGTCCACATCGACGATCCCGAGCGGGTGTACGACTCGTACCCCCACCAGCTTTCGGGCGGCATGGGCCAGCGGGCGATGATCGCCATGATGCTGGTCGCGGGACCCGACCTCCTGATCGCCGACGAGCCGACCTCGGCGCTCGACGCCACGGTGCGGCTCCGGTTCCTCTCCGTGCTCGACGAGGCGGTCAGAGAGCGCGGCATGGGCCTGCTGTTCATCACCCACGATCTCGGCCTGGTGGCGTCCTTCTGCGACCGCGTCCTGGTCATGTACGCGGGCCGGATCGTGGAATCCTGCGCCGCGGCCGACCTGGAGAACGCGCGGCATCCTTACACCCGCGGCTTGCGGGCGGCGCAGCGCGGAGTCGAATCCGCGCTCGGAGCGCTTCCCGGGCGCGCCCGCGATCCGGCCTGGCTGGAGGGGGCGGGCGGGGAGGCCGGTCCGTGATAGCCGTCAACGGCGTGGGCGGGCGGGTCCGCGCCGCGGCGAGATCGGTGACGGCGGTCGAGTCCGTGTCGTTCGCGGTCGAGCGCGGCGCGGCCTACGGGATCGTGGGCGAATCGGGGAGCGGGAAGACGACGGTGCTGCGCACGCTCGCGGGATTGGTGCGGGACTGGCGGGGCGCGGTCGAGATCGCCGGAGAGGCGTTGTCGCCGCGCCGGCACCGCTTCCTGCCGCGGACTCTCCAGATGGTCTTCCAGGACCCGGCCGGCGCGCTTCACCCGCGCCACACGGTCGAGCGTGCGCTGTGCGAGCCCCTCTACGCCAACGGCATCGGGGATGCGAAGGGCCGCATGGAGCGGGCGCTTCACGAGGTCGGTCTCGATGCGCGCTTCCGGTACCGCTATCCCCACGAGCTTTCGGGCGGCCAGCGCCAGCGGGTGGCCATCGCCCGCGCGCTGATGCTGCAGCCCGCGATCCTCCTGCTCGACGAGCCCACCTCCGCGCTCGACGTCTCGGTGCAGGCGGAGATCCTCAATCTTCTCATGCGCCTGAGGCAGCAAGAGGGGCTCACCTACGTCCTGGTCAGCCACGACCTGCCGGTGATCGCGCACATGTGCGAACGGGTGGGCGTGATGCTGAAAGGACGGCTGGTGGAGGAGATCGCGGCCACAAGCCTGCGCGCGGGGCAGGCGTCCCATCCCTATACCCGCGCGCTGATGGCCGCGAGCCGCAGGGCCGCTCCGGCCGGCGCGCGCTCGCCCTAAGACGCGCCCAGCCAGGTCCGGCGCAGCCGGTCGCGGTTCAGCGCCAGCCACTGCAGTGCGATGAGCGCGGCGGCGTTGTCGACGGCGCCCTCGTCCAGGCGCTTCCTGGCCTCGGCGAAGGGCACGGCCACGACGTTGATGTCCTCATGCTCCTCCGCCTTGCCGTGGATTCCGCCGACCCGGCTCGCGTCGACGCGGCCGCAGAAGATGACGACGGTCTCCGAGGTCCCGCCCGGGCTCACCAGGTAGTCGGCGATGGGCACGAGCTCGTGGATCTCGCATCCGGCCTCCTCGGCGGCCTCGCGGCGCACGACCGATTCGGCCGTCTCGCCGTCCTCGATGATTCCGGCTACGATCTCGAGAAGCCAGGGAGGCCGCCCGGCGGCGAACGCGCCGATGCGGAATTGCTCGATGAACACCACCGAATCGAGCGCGGGATCGTAGGGCAGCACCGCCGCCGCGTGGCCGCGCTCGAACACCTCGCGGTCCATCGCGCCGCTCCAGCCTCCCGCGTGGAGGCGGTGGCGAAGGCGGTAGCGATCGACGCGGAAATAGCCGCGATAGGCCTCGACGCGCTCCAGGATCTCGACGTCGCGCGCGGTCAGTGCGGGTGCCGGCCCGCTCCGGGAGGGCATCGTCCCGGGCCTCAGCGCGTGCGGCAGCCGAGGGCCGCGTGCAGGGCCTTCGGCGAGATGATGCAACCCATGAGGTTTGCCCTCCAAATATCTGATCCATCTAGCTTTGCAGCAGTCAGGCGCGCGCCCCGAAGATCCGCGTCGCTGAGGTCCGCGCGCACCAGTTTCGCACCCTCCAGATTCGCGTCCTTGAGGGTGGCGCCGCGCAGGGTCGCCAACGTCAGGTCCGCCTTCGAAAGGTCGGCGCCGGTGAGATCGGCCTCGCGCATGTCCGCCTCGCGCAAGTCGGCGCCGCGCAGATCCACCGACCGGAGGTCCGCGCCCGTGAGGTCGGCGCGGCGGCCGTCGTTCGAGTTCGAAAGCCAGCGCCGATGCGAATCGAGTATGTCCGCGAGTGTCTGCCGCACGATCGTGCTCCGTCGCGAGGGGCGAAAGTCCGGCACATTGTTGGAGCGCGGCCGCGGTCTGTCAATTCGCGCGCCGATTAGCTACTTTCGAGCCGGCGCCGAAGCGGGCTTCCCGCCGGCGCGGCAGCAGAAGCGTAAGGACACGGCGCGTCGGCGCCCGTCAACATGAGGAGGGCACGGCAGTGAAGGCGAGAGTCATCGGTTTTTGTCTGGCGGCGGCGCTGGCCGCCTGCGATTCCGGAAAGAAGGCGGCGAAGACGGAATCGGCGCTGCCGCCCGTCGCGCTCGAGGAGGCCTGGAGCGCGGACGGATTCAAGCAGCCGGAATCGGTGGTCTTCGATCCCGACACCGGCGTCCTCTACGTCTCGAACGTCGATGGCGACCCGTCCGCGAAGGACGGCAACGGCTTCATCTCGCGCGTCGGTCTGGACGGCAAGATCCTGGACCTCGACTGGGTGGGCGGCCTCAACGCCCCGAAAGGCCTCGGCGTGCGGAACGGGCGGCTTTACGCGGCCGACATCGACGCGCTCGTCGAGATCAACACCTCGGACCGGACGGTGAAACGCTATCCGGCGCCGGCGGCGAAGTTCCTGAACGACGTGACGATCGACGACGCGGGACGCGTCTACGTCTCGGACATGATGGACGACGCCATCTACCGTTTGGCCGACGGCGAGTTCAAGCTGTGGGTGCGGGACCCGAAGCTGGCGAGCCCGAACGGGCTGCTCGCCGAAGGGAACCGCATCGTGGTCGGCTCCTGGGGCGTCATCACCAAGGGCTTCGAGACCAAGACCCCTGGTCATCTCGTCGCCGTCTCGATCGCCGACAAGACCGTTACGGACCTGGGAAGCGACCGGCCCTTCGGCAACCTCGACGGGGTCGAGCCGGACGGCCACGGCAACTATTTCGTGACCGACTGGATGATGGGCGCGCTCTACCACGTGTCGCCCGCGGGCGAGGTGAAGCGGCTCCTGAAGCTGAACCCGGGCAGCGCGGACCTCACCTATCTGCCGGCCCGGCAGCTCCTGATCGTTCCGATGATGAACGACGGCAAGCTCGTCGCCTATCACGTGAAATAGGGCGGAGCCTGAAGGCGAGGGGGAAGGGGAAGCCGCCGGCCGCTGGCGTCCCTCAGCAACAGCCGGAGTCGGGGCAGCAGACCCCCTCGGGCTCCGTGCTCGCCTTGTAGTCCGCGCCCTTGGTCTCCCGCGGGTGGCGGATCGCCGTGCGCGCGCAGCCGAAGGGCCGGGCGTCCGCGGGCGGCACGTCGACGCGCGGCGGCACCGGGACGATGTCGGCCCCGGACGGCTCCGACGTATAGATATGGAACGTCTTGTCGCACACCGCCGTCAGGACGCCGCGTTCCAGCACATGGCCGTCGTCGTCGCGCACCTCGCGCCAGGGACCCTTGTAGATCACCGCCTGGTTGCGCTCGAGGCAGGGGCCCTCCTTTCCCTTGTAGGCGACGACCGTGACGGAGCGGAACTCGATCCCTTCCACCGTCTGCCAGGGGGTCTCGTCGCGCTTGTCGATGCGGATGCCGTAGAACCCCGCGGCCTCGAAGGCGCCGAGGAGCTCGCGCTCCTGGAAGGCGCCGGAGACGCAGCCCGACCACAGCTCGGCATCGGCGCGCAGGTGGTCGGGAACCTCCTCGTCGGACACGATGTCGGAGATCGCCACCCGCCCGCCGCGCCTCAGCACGCGGAACATCTCGGCGAAGAGCTGCCGCCGGTCCTCGGGCGACACCAGGTTGAGGACGCAGTTGGAGAGCACGATATCCACGCTCTCGTCGGCGATCATGGGCGCGCGCGACGCCAGGGCGCGGCGTTCCGCCTCGAAGGCCTCGTAGGCCTCCAGCGATCCGATGGGCGAGCGGGCGATGTGGGCTTCGAGCACCTCGAGATCCGTGCGCAGGTCCTGAATCCGGCCGCGGTGGAACGTCACGTTGTCCCAGCCGATCCGCGCCGCCACGGATGTCCGGTAGCGGCGCGCGAGCTCCAGCATGGGCGGGTTGAAGTCGACGCCGATCACGCGGCCCGCCGGCCCGACGATCTGGGAGGCGATGTAGCAGATCTTCCCGCCCCCGCTTCCGAGATCGAGCACCGTTTCGCCCTCGCGCACGTAGCGGGAGGGGTCGCCGCAGCCGTAATCGCGCTCCAGGATCTCCGGCGGGATCGCCGCCAGGAACTTGGGATCGTAGCTGACCGCGCAGCACAGTGCGTCCTCGCGGACCGTTGCGGCCTCCGCGTAGCGGCGCAGGACCTCTTGTTCGGTTTCGACCGAGCCTCCGTCCATCTCGCTTCCCCCTGCCTTGGCATTCGGAAAAGCCGGCACCAACGGGCGGGCTATATGAGTCGCCGCGAACGATAACAAGACGACGCGCGCCGATCACCTCACAAAATCGTGTGGCGATCGCGGGGAGCAGGCATGATCGGGATTCCCCGGCGCCATTGCGCGCCGTAGGATCGGTCGCCGCCCGAAGATAGGGTCGCACGTGGTCTCGAGCAGGTCTTCCATATGACGCAGAACGGCAAGGATACCCCCGGAATCGTGCTGCCGCCGCCGCTCGTCTTCCTCGCGGCGCTGGCGGGCGGGTTTCTTCTGGATCGGGCCGTCCCGGTGAATTTGGAGCCGGCCGCGGCCCCGGTGCGGGTGGCCGGCCTCATTCCCCCCGCCAGACGGGGGCCCGCTTTTCAGCGAAGGCGGAGGCGCCCCCGCTGGCGGCGGCCGGGGCGGACACCGCTTACGACCGGGCCGTTCCGGTACACGCGCAATCCACTTTATGTGGCGCTGACGCTGGTCTACCTGGGCATCGCGCTCGCGGCGGCAATGGCATGGCCGGTGGCGACCCTCGTTCCGGCGCTGGTCGTGATCCGGTACCGCGTCATCGCGCGCGAGGAGGCGTATCTGGAGCGCAAATTCGGGGACGCGTACCGGGACTACAAGGGCCGCGTCCGGCGCTGGCTTTAATTTAAAGAATCCCGCGCGCCCGCCGCCTCGACCGGTCGACGGCGGCGGGAAGAGGGGATCCCAAAAAGGATTGGCGCCCCGCGGCCGAAGCCGGGGGGCGCCATTCTTCAGAAGCTGGGCCTAATCAGCTTTCGCCGATCCTTTTAGAGCACCCGAGCGCCGAACGGGCCATAGACCACGTTGACCGGCATCAGCGACGCAGGCTTCTGCGCGCCTTTGCCTTTGGCGGCCGGGGCCTTCTTCTTGGCAGCGGCCTTCTTCGCGCGGGCCTTCTTGGGACGGGCTTTCTTAGCCGCCGCCTTTCTCTTGGCCGGACGCTTCTTGGCTGCTGGCTTTTTCGCTGCCGCTTTTCTGCGCGCCGGACGCCGCTTGGCGGCGGCCTTCTTACGCGCGCCGGCACGTCTGGCCGGGCGTTTCTTGGCGGCGGCCTTCCGCTTGGCGGGCGCCTTCCGCTTGGCGGGTGCCTTCCGCCTGGCGGTCTTCCGCCGGGCAGTGGTCTTCCGCCGGGCAGTGGTCTTCCGCCGGGCTGCAGTCTTCCGCCTGGCGGCCGGCTTCCGCCTGGCGGCAGTCTTCCGCCGGGCAGTCGTCTTCCGCTTGACGGTACGCTTCCTCGCGCCGGCCTTCCTCTTGGCCGGACGCTTGCGTGCGGCGGTCGCTAGACGCTTCGCCGGACGCTTGCGAGAAGCGGTCCGCTTCTTCGCGGCAGCCTTCTTCTTCCTGCGCGCGGGCTTCTTCGCGGCCTTCTTGGTGGCAGTCTTCTTCTTCGCGGTCTTCCGCTTGGCGGGACGCTTCGCGGCCGCAGCCATGCGCGAGACCGAACGCTTGCGCGCCGTCGTGCGGCGAGCCCGAGTCCGACGGACCGGCTTCTTCGCCGCGGAGGCGCGACGAGACGTGGCCTTCTTCCTCGTGGTCTTCTTCCTCGCCTTGGTCTTCCTGGCAGAGGTCTTTCGCGCGGTCGCACTCCTTGTAGCCATGGTGTACTCCTTACCAATGGTCATCGTGAAGGTGGCTGGCATTCACCACCCGAGGGTACATAATCGGCCATAAGATAAGCACGATTACAAGAAAAAGCATTAATAAAAAGTTACGCGCCCACAAAAAAGTTCGCACTGACCTTCGGCGCCAAGCATCGCATGCGCCGAATTTCTGGCGGCACGAAATTCGAATCAGGCGCGCCAATGAAGTTCGTCGAGCGAACCAATAATCGGGTCCAGACGACGGGCAGGCGGGGCGCCCGTCGTCTCGTCAAGGGGGTCGTCCTTTTCTTGCGTTGCTGGTCGAGGTCGGGTCTCACGGACCCCCTTGACGAGTAAAGATCGGCTTTTCGCAAAATACTCGCGGGTCGGCGGCCGGCTCCCGGGCAGCCCCGGAAAATCACGTGAAACCAATGCGTTACAAGTATATTCAAAGACTCTGAAATAATGCCCGGAGGAACGTCAAAGACGCCGCGCCGACGGCTTGCCGCCGGCAGATCTGTCGCGGCGCCTGGCGGCGCGACGCGTGTCGCGGCGCGCGCGCGCGCGGGATGTCGTGCGCCGACTCGTGACGTCGCGCGGCGCGTCGTGCGCGCCGTCCACCACGCGCGCGATCACGTCGCCCTCGAACGCCGCGAGTTCGCGCCATCCCGCGTCGACGGCCCGCTGGTTCTCCCCCGCCTCCTGCCAGTGGTGCGCGAGCGCCTCGGTCGCCTGGCTCCGCACCTCCTCCGACAGCGCCACCGGAACGTCGATGTCGCGACCGAGGTTGTCGTCGATGTAGACGGCGTGGATGCCGGCGCGCTCGAGCGCCGCCAGCTTGCGCTCGTCGCCTTCCTGATGGCGGAGCGGCGAGCGATCACCGCCCGCGACGTCAAGTCGAACGTCGAGGGCTACTCGGAGATGTCGGACGAGGCGTTCGCGCGCCGCTTCTACTCCGACCGCGCCGAGCTGCTCGCGCTCGGCGTTCCGCTCCAGTCGCAGCGCGACGAGTTCACGGGCGAGGAGCTGTACACGCTGCGCTCCGAGCAGTACTTCCTCCCCCAGCTCGACCTCGAGGACGACGAGCTCGCCGCGCTCCAGACGGCCCTGTACCTGCTCGAGGGCAAGTTCGCCTATGCCGAACCGCTGCGGCTCGCGCTCCAGAACCTCGCGCTCGGCCGGCCCGGGTTCGCGGAGTCGCCGACGGCGACGGCGGGGCGCGTCGAGGGGCCCGACCCCGACTACTCCCCCGAGATGACGGGGCCGCCCGCCAAGA
>OFHG01000826.1_pt1 | contig 11674 bp, 11 predicted proteins | sample 1521931 | NCBI WGS metagenome assembly OFHG01 (sample SAMEA2468438, study PRJEB22500) | soil metagenome | biome: Glassland; feature: Farmland; material: Clay | place: Australia | collected 2013-01-31 | depth 0.55 m
CTCCGCGACCGAACCGGTCAGCTCGCGATAAACGGCGACGGTTTGTTCGATCTGTCTTTCCAGCGCGAAATTCTCGCGTATGAATTCACGTCCCGCCGCGGCCATCCGCGCCGCCAGCGCGGGATCCTCCAGCATGCGTCCGATTGCGCTGGCCAGCGCCGCCCCATCGCCGGGCGCGACCAGCAATCCGGTCTTCGCGTCGGCCACCACCTCGGGCGTCCCGTCCGCCCGCTGCGAGAGCCCGGGCACCGACTTCTGGTTCGTCGGGCCTGGCCAGCACACCGCTGCCAGCATCCAGTTGTTCCTGATGAACACCGCCAGCCAGTCGGCTGATGTGAACGTGGAGGTCGCTACCGACGCCGGACCGCTCCAGGGAAGCACGGACACCGGCATCGCGGTGGCCGCGCACAGCACGGTTGTCCAGACGCTGGCCCCGGCCCTGCGCGGCTCCCGGGTGATTGCGCTGCATGTGCGCACCAGCGTCGGCCAGATCGTCGCTGCTGTTCAGGAGACCACGGGCGCAGGGGGGAGCGGTGCCTGGCTGCCCACGGCGCAGGAACCCGCGAAACAGGCAGTGGTGCCGGGTCTGCCGGCCGTGGCAGGCACCCGGCAGCTGTTCGTGGCGGTACCAGGAACCCGGGACGCGCACATCAAGCTGACGGCCATCACTACCCGGGGCTCCTACCAGCCGACCGGCGGCAGCGGGCTTGACATTCCCGGTGGCTCAGCTGTTTCGATCGCGCTGCCGTCGCTGTCGGGCATCTCAGCCGCGCTCAAGCTCACCTCCAGTGTCCCGGTCACCGCGTCAGCCATGCTGTCCGGCGGGCCCTCGGGCGCCCCCGGAGTCTTCACAGCCGCCGCCCTGCCGCTGGAAGAGCAGGGCGTCGTCGCCTACAACCGGACTGGCGGAGGAACGAACTCCGAACTCGTGCTGTCGGCTCCTGGCCGCGCGGTGAAAGCGCAGATCACCGAGATCTCAGCTTCGGGGGCGGCTGGGTCGCCCCAGATCGTGGAGATCGGCGCGGGCCGCAGCCTCGTGGAACAACTCGGCAAGAGCGGAGGATCCGGCCGCAAGTCAGCCTTCTCGGTGCTGGTAACGCCCCTGGCAGGCTCCGGGCCGCTATACGCCGGCCGGGTGATCGCCGGCAGCGGCACCGGAGGGACGCTGAAGTCCCTGCTGCCGGTTGCGAGCGCCCTGACGACCGTGCCGCTGCCGCCAGTGCAGAACACGTTCATCACCACAGTGCCCTGAGCACGGCGCGGTGCCCTGTCCCGGCACAGTCCTGAGCAACAGTGAGGTACCCACCACGGCGCGGTGCCCGAGCACGGTGAGTCAGCCGTCCTCTGGGTAGCCAGGGTCCACGTCTGCGGGATCCACCCCAAGCAGGCGCGCGAATTCCTCCACCACCACCTCGAACACCAGTTCGCCCAGATCCTCCTCGCTGTCGGCGCGTGCCATCAGCGGGCGCCGGTAGACACCCACCCCGGGTGGGCGTGGCCCGGCGCTGCCCCCGGGCCGGCCGCTGGGGCCGCCCGCCCCTGGATGAGCCGCCTCCCCCGGCCTGCCCGCACCCGGCCTGCCCTCACCGGGTATGCCCTCACCGGGTATGCCCTCACCGGGTATGCCCTCACCGGGTATGCCCTCACCGGGTATGCCCTCACCGGGTATGCCAGGGCCGCCCGCCGGTTCAGCGTGATCGGCAGGCCAGGCCGTCTCTTCCGGGACTGCTCCGCCAGACCCAGGCTCAAGCCTGGCCAGTGGCACCTGGCCGGGTGCTGCCGCACCGGATAGTGCCGCGCCGGGTGGCGGGATCTCCTCAACGGCGAACTCGACGCCCGCGAGGTGAGCTTCCCATCGCGGCTCCAGCCGGGCCACGGCCTGCAGGACGAGGTCATCGAATCGCTGCGCCCGGGTACGGTGCAGCGGCACACCTGGCGGAGCGAGAACCCCGCGCAGTCCGCGGCCATGCCGGTCACGCCGCCTGATCCGGGCGGCGCGCTCCGGGCGGCCCCGGTCGCCGGTCTGCACAATCCCTGAGCGTAACCCGGGCCAGCCCGGCCGGCATCGTCGGCTCGCCCGGGAACCTGCGCCCGCTTCGCCGGCTGGGCCGGACCCCACGAGTTGTTACCGGTCCTGGTCTGCTTCGCCGGCCGGGCCCAGATCGCACGAGTCGGTACCGGCCCTGGCCTGCCTGGCTAGCCGGGGCCGGTCGCGCGACTCGCCAAGGGTTCTGGCCTGCTTCGCGGGCGGGTTTCAAGACACGAGTCGTGAAGAGTGCCCCGGGTGGTGGCGTTAGCGGTTCCGGATCGGTACGGTCTGCCGTTGTGAGCGATGTGCGTGGACATGCCACAGGGGGGACACGCGAGCTTGCCGTGACAGCGGTGGCCGGAATTCCGGATGCTACGGGCAAGGCGGGCTTGTGAAGTCCCGCCGCTGCTCCCGGCCAGCTTGCAAACACCCCGCCCTGTACACGCTCACCTATGTCTACCGTGATTCCACCGCCGTGCTGGGCCCCCTGGCCACGTACGTGGAACCGCATTGCTACGACCTGTGTGCGGCTCACGCGGGGCGGCTCACCGTCCCCCGGGGCTGGGACGTGGTCCGGCTGCCGGCCGAACCGGTGGACCCTGTCCCGCGCGAGGCCGATGACCTGGAGGCGCTTGCCAACGCGGTCAGGGAGGCTGTGCTGCCTCCCTCCGGCACCGAGCCGGTAGGCCAGGGAATCGAAGTCGGGCGGCGGGGTCACCTGCGGGTCCTGCGCTCGTCTCCGGAGGAGCGGGGCCAGCCGCCCTCATGACCGGACGCGGGTCCACCAGCGCTCGGCCCGGGCTGCGGTGGACCCGATGACCGCCCGGGGGGATGAGGCTGGCCGGTAGGCTCGTTTCCCGTGCATGGGGTCAGACCACCTTGCGGCGCATGGGGCGGACAGGTGCCCTCGGGCGGACTAAGGGGAGGAAAGCCGAAGTGGGCCAGTACGCGAAGATCTTCAAGGCATATGACATCCGCGGCATCGTTCCCGACGAACTGGACGAGGGGGTCGCGGAGGCGGTTGGCGCGGCGTTCGTCCGGCTGACCGGCGCCCCTGCCGTGGTCACCGCGCATGACATGCGCACCTCGTCCCCGGCGCTGGCGGAAGCGTTCGGCCGCGGCGCGTGCGCGCAGGGTGCGGATGTCATCGCTGCCGGGCTGGGCTCCACCGACCTGCTCTACTACGCCAGTGGCAGCCTCAACATCCCAGGGGCGATGATCACAGCGAGCCACAACCCGTCGAAGTACAACGGGATCAAGCTGTGCCTGGCCGGCGCCAAGCCGGTGGGGGAGGACTCGGGCCTGACCGAACTGGCGGAGATGGCCGCGGCCGGCACCCCCCCGCAGGCCGCCGGCACCGGCACGATAACGGCGCGCGATCTGCTGCCTGGCTACGCTGGCTACCTCAAGTCGCTGGTGGACCTGTCGTCGATCCGGCCCCTCACCGTGGCGGTGGACGCGGGCAACGGCATGGCTGGCCACACCGTCCCCAAGGTGTTCGAGGGCCTGCCGGTCACGCTGGTGCCCTTGTATTTCGAGCTTGACGGTACGTTTCCCAACCACGAGGCCAACCCGATCGATCCCGCCAACCTGCGCGACCTGCAGCGGGCGGTCATCGAGTCCGGCGCCGACATCGGCCTGGCCTTCGATGGCGATGCCGACCGGTGCTTCGTGGTGGACGAGCAGGCGGGGATCGTCTCACCGTCAGTGCTGACCGCGCTGATCGCGGTCCGCGAACTCGCGCGCGAGCCGGGTGCGACGATCATCCACAACCTGATCACGTCGCTGGCGGTGCCCGAGATCATCGCCGAGCACGGTGGTGTGCCTGTGCGCACCCGGGTCGGGCACTCGTTCATCAAGGCACGGATGGCGGAAACAGGTGCTGTTTTCGGTGGCGAGCATTCCGGCCATTTCTACTTCCGGGACTTCTGGTTCGCCGACTCGGGCATGCTGGTGGCGATGCACGTCCTGGCCGCACTCGGTGGCCAGGATGCCCCGCTGTCGCAGTTGCTGGCCAGTTATGGCAGGTACGTCGCCACCGGTGAGATCAACAGCGAGGTCGACGACCAGGCAGGCGTGATCGGGTCCGTCCGCCAGACGTTCGGGTCGCGGCCCGGGATCACCACCGATGACCTGGACGGCCTGACCGTGACCGGCGACCGCTGGTGGTTCAATCTGCGCCCGTCAAACACCGAGCCGTTGCTGCGCCTCAATGCGGAGGCCCGGGACGAGACGACCCTGGCGGCGTTGCGAGATGAGGTCCTGCATATTGTGCGCGAAAACGGATAACCCCCCAGTTCCGCAGGATCAATCACCGCGGGCCCGGGCAGGCCGGGCGCAGCGGAGGCCGCGCTGGCCGCTCCACTTTCCTTGGAGGCGTTGTGAAGATCGACGACTGGCTGCTTGAAATCCTGGTCTGCCCGGCCTGCCGGGCCCCCCTGCGCAGCGATGAGTCCAGCGCAGAACTCGTCTGCACGAGCGAGGCCTGCGGCCTGGCATACCCGGTGCGCGATGACATTCCCGTCCTGCTGGTGGATGAGGCCCGGCGCCCGGGAGAGGCAACGTGACCGTGGGCGCACAGGAGCGCCTGGACAACGGGGCGCTGCTGGAGGAGGAGGACCCGGCGGGCATGCTGCGCCAGGTCGCCTCGTCGGCCGCGCAGGTGCGGACCGCCGTCCGCAACACCGAGGATGCCGACCTCGGCGAGATCATCGCGGCCGGCCGGCCGCGGGCGGTCGTGGTCACCGGCATGGGTGGTTCCGGGGTGGCGGGCGACGTGCTTGCCGCCATCTGCGGCCCCGGGTGCCCGGCACAGGTCATCGCCGGGCACGATTATCAGCTTCCCGCCTGGGTGGGTGCCGCCGACCTGGTGATCGCCGTGTCCTGCTCGGGCGGGACGGAGGAGACCCTGGAGGCCGCGACGGCTGCCGTCCGGCGCGGCTGCCGGCTGATCGGGGTCGGTGGCGAGGGGTCGCCGCTGGCGGCCATCGCCGAGCAGGCTCGCGCCCCGTTCATCGGGGTTCAGTCCGCAGGCATGCCCCGGTCAACGCTGTGGGGGCTGTCGGTGCCGCTGGTGGCGATCGCGAGCCGGCTAGGCCTGCTTGAACTGGATGCGGACGCCTGCGAGTCAGCCGCCACCGAACTGGAACGCATCTCCCACCTGTGCCGTCCCGACAGCGAGGCGTTCGTCAACCCGGCGAAGGTGCTCGCGCTGGAGTTGTCGGGAACCCTGCCGATGATCTGGGGAACCTCGCCGCTGACCGGCGTGGCCGCCTACCGGTTCGCCTGCCAGCTCAATGAGAACGCCAAGTACCCGGCGGTGTCCGGGGCTCTGCCCGAGGCCAACCACAACCAGGTCGTCACCTTCGATGGCCCGTTCGCGCCGGGACCACACCAGCCCGGTGCCGGTGGCCCCACGCTCCCGCTGCGGCTGGTGCTGCTCCGGGACAGCCGTGAGCATCCGCAGGTGGCGCGGCGGCGGGCGGAGTCAGCGCGGCTGGCGGCGGAGCGGGGTATCCCGGTCACCGAGCTTGCCGCGGCCGGGGGCGGCCCGCTGGAGCGCCTGGCAAGCCTGGTCCAGCTGATCGATTATGCGACTGTGTACCTCGCCATCGCCCAGGGCATTGACCCGGGCCCGGTCGCGGCCATCGCCGAACTGAAGGCGCGCATCGCATAGGAGTCCGGCCATTACCAGCGATCCCGGCCCCGCGAAGTCCGGTCTGCGGGCCATTCTGGCGGCGCTCGGCGCCAACCTCGGCATCGCGGTGACGAAGTTCGCAGCGTTCGCGGTCACCGGGTCCGCGTCGATGTTCGCCGAGTCCGTGCACTCTGTCGCCGACAGCTGCAACCAGGCACTGCTCCTGCTGGGACGTAGCCGGTCAGAGCGGGCGCAGACCGAGGAACACCCGTTCGGCTTTGGCCGGGAGCGGTACTTCTACGCCTTCGTGGTCGCAGTGGTCCTCTTCACCGCCGGCGCCGCGTTCTCCTGCTACGAGGGAATCCACAAGATCGCCCACCCACAGCCGATACAGACCCCGGTAGTCGCGTTCGTGGTCCTGGCAGTCGCGATCGGCCTGGAAAGCTTCTCCCTGCGCACCGCTGTGCATGAGTCGAACCGGGTGCGTGGCCAGCACAGCTGGGTTGCCTTCATCCGCCGGGCCAAGGCCCCGGAGCTTCCCGCGGTCCTGCTGGAGGACGTGGCCGCGCTGCTGGGGCTGCTGTTCGCGGCCACCGGCGTTGCGCTGACCGTGATCACGGGCAACGAGGTCTGGGACGGGGCGGGGTCGCTGGCGGTCGGCGTGCTGCTGGCCTGCGTCGCGGTGATCCTCGCTGTCGAGATGAAGAGCCTGCTCATCGGTGAGTCGGCCGGGGCCGAGGTGGTACGCGCGATTGTCGCCGCGCTGGAATCCGGCGCCGAGGTAGAGCGGGTGATCCACCTGCGCACCCTGCACATGGGCCCGGAGAGCCTGCTGGTCGCCGCGAAGATCGCGGTCCGCCGGGCCGACCGCGCCGACCAGATCGCGGCGGGGATCGACGCGGCCGAGCGCAGGATCCGCCGCGCCGTGCCGATAGCCGAGATGATCTATCTCGAGCCCGACCTGTATCAATCGTCCCGGGAAGACGCGACCGACCCGGCGGTGCGTGCGGTCCGCCGCCGGCCTGCCGCCGGCGGCGGCCGCCCCGGCTGAAGGGTGCCGGAGCCGCCCGGCCAGCCGGGAGCGTTCAGGCCCTGGGCCGCTGCCCGGGCACGAGGCTGAGCAGGCGCAGCGCCCGTTCCTTCTCGAATTCCAGCGCACGGGCCGGCAGCGGGCGGATCCGCCCGATCCGGCGGCCGAGTTCGGCTACCTCCACCCGTACCCCTGGCTCGGTCAGGACCCGCAGGCCGAACGCCAGCGCGGCGGGGCTGATGTCGTATCGCTGCTCGATCTGGAGGGCGAGTGCCACCGCGGCGAGGTCGTCATCGCTGAACTGCCGATGGCCCGCACTGAGGTGGGCGGTGGGGCCGGTGGCGGCGAGGGCGGCGGGACCGGTCACGGGTACGGGGGCGGTCCGGGCAGCGCGGCTGCCGGCCGCGGCGGTGGCTGGCCGCCGGCTCCTGGCGGGCCTGCGGGCGGGCGCCGGTTCGCGGACCGGCGGGAGCAGGCCGAGAAGATCGCGGTAGCGCAGCATCCGCGGCGAGGTGCCGAGCCGCTGGGCGGCCTCCGTGATGCGCATAGGTGAAATCTAACATTGTTATGTCAGATTCGGCCGCCGGCGCGTGCGCTGGTGGCCTTCCGTCCCTTACGGTCGTTGTGTTGCGCCCGGCGAGCACCGGCCGAGGCACACCAGTCCCACTGAGACCAGCAGCCCAACATGAGGAGTGCACATGCCCACGGAACTGCCTGCGTTCAAGGTCGCTGACCTTTCGCTCGCGGAGTTCGGCCGCAAGGAGATCACGCTCGCCGAGCACGAGATGCCGGGTCTGATGGCGGTCCGGGAGGAGTATGCGCGGGCGCGGCCGCTGCGGGGTGCCCGGATCACCGGATCGCTGCACATGACCATCCAGACAGCGGTGCTGATCGAGACTCTGGTCGCGCTTGGTGCGCAGGTGCGGTGGGCGAGCTGCAACATCTTCTCCACCCAGGACCACGCGGCTGCGGCGGTGGCGGTCGGGCCGGACGGGACCCCCGACGACCCCAAGGGCATCCCCGTCTTCGCCTGGAAGGGCGAGACCCTCCAGGAGTACTGGTGGTGCACCGGCCAGGCGCTGACCTGGGCGGGTGAGGACGGCCCGAACATGATCCTCGACGACGGCGGGGACGCCACGCTGCTGGTGCACAAGGGTGCCGCATACGAGAAGGCGGGCGCGGTCCCTGCCGCCACCGAGGACGACCCGGAGGAAATGGCCATCATCCTGGCGCTGCTGCGCGAGAGCCTGGCCGCTGACCCGGCCCGGTTCACCCGGATGGGGGCAGGGATCATCGGTGTCACCGAGGAGACCACCACCGGCGTGCACCGGCTCTATGACATGGCCAGGGAGGGCACCCTGCTCTTCCCTGCCATCAATGTCAACGACTCGGTCACCAAGTCCAAGTTCGACAACAAGTACGGCTGCCGGCACTCCCTCATCGACGGCATCAAGCGGGCCACCGACGTGCTCATCGGCGGGAAGGTCGCGGTCGTCTGCGGGTACGGCGACGTGGGCAAGGGCTGTGCGGAGTCACTGCGTGGCCAGGGCGCGCGGGTGATCATCACCGAGATCGACCCCATCTGCGCCCTCCAGGCCGCGATGGACGGTTACCAGGTGACCACCCTGGAAGAGGTGGTCGCCAGCGCGGACATCTTCGTCACCGCGACCGGCAACTGCGACGTCATCACCGCCGAGCACATGAGCGCGATGAAGCACCAGGCGATCGTCGGCAACATCGGGCACTTCGACAACGAGATCGACATGGCCGGCCTGGCCCGCATCCCCGGCGTCGCCAAGGTGACCATCAAGCCCCAGGTGGACGAGTGGCAGTTCGCCGACGGGCACTGCGTGATCGTGCTCTCCGAGGGGCGCCTGCTCAACCTGGGGAACGCGACCGGCCACCCGAGTTTCGTTATGTCGAATTCGTTCACTAACCAGGTGATCGCGCAGGTCGAGATGTACACCAGGCCCGGGGATTACCCGGTCGGCGTGCACACCCTGCCCAAGCATCTCGACGAGAAGGTGGCGAGGCTGCACCTGGACGCGCTGGGTGTCAAGCTCACCGAGCTGACCAAGGAGCAGGCCAGCTACCTCGGGATCCCGGTGGAGGGCCCGTACAAGGCCGAGCACTACCGCTACTGACCATGTCCGTCAGCGAGGGTTCGCCCTCCGACATTGCCGATGCCGGGCTCGCTGAGGCCGGGCGGGCCCGGATCGGCTGGGCTCAGCGCAGCATGCCGGTACTGCGGCTGATCACCGGCACCTTTGCCAGCGAGCGGCCGCTGTCGGGCCTGACGGTCGCGGCCTGCCTGCACGTGACGGCGGAGACGGCATGCCTGGTCCAGGCGCTGCGGGCGGGTGGGGCGAGTGTGTTCCTGGCCGCCTCCAACCCGCTGTCCACCCAGGACGAAGTTGCCGCCGCGCTCGCCGCCGATGGCGTGGCGGTCTTCGCCCGGGCGGGGGTGGACCGGCTCACCTACGACGAGCACATCCACAACGCGCTCGACTCAGGACCCGACCTGGTCGTGGACGACGGCGGCGACCTGGTGAACACGCTGCACGCACAGCGCCCCGAACTGCTGGCCGCGGTACGGGGTGGCTGTGAGTCCACCGTCACCGGCGTGATCCGGCTGCGGCGGATGGCTGAGGAGGGGGCGCTGGCGTTCCCGGCCGTGGCGGCCGACGCGACGACGACCAAGCGCATGTTCGACAGCACCTGCGGGACCGGGCAGTCGGTCATCGACGGCGTCCTGCGGGCCACCAACATCCTGCTGGCCGGCCGGGTGGTGGTGGTGGCGGGTTTCGGGGACTGCGGGCGTGGCATCGCGGAGGCTGCCCGAGGGCTCGGCGCCCAGGTCATCGTTACCGAGGTCAACCCGGTGCGGGCACTGGACGCGGTGCTGCGCGGGTTCCGGGTCCTGCCCATGGCGCAGGCCGCGCCGGTGGGCGAGCTGTTCATCACTGCCACCGGATCGCGCGATGTGATCGCGGCCGGGCACCTGCCAGCCCTGCGCGATGGCGCGATCCTTGCCAACGCCGGGCATTTCGACGTCGAAATCGATGTCCGCGCGCTCACCGACACGGCGGTCAAGCTCACCAGGGAAGTGCGCCCGCACACCGATGAGTACCTGCTCCCCGACGGCCGCCGGCTGCTGCTCCTCGCGGAAGGCCGGGTGGTGAACCTGGTTGCCGCGGAAGGCAACCCGCCTCAGGTCATGGATGTGACCTTCGCCAGCCAGGCGCTCGTGCTCAGCTGGCTGGCCCGCGCCGAGGCCCTGCCGGTCGGCGTGCATGCCGTGCCGCCCGCCATCGACGAGCAGATCGCGCGCCTGACCCTGGAGTCCTCCGGGACGCGGATCGATGCCCTGACCCCCGCCCAGCAGGAATACCTGAGGTCCTGGCGGCACAGGTCCTGACGGCACAGGTCCTGACGGCACAGGTCCTGGCGGCACAGGTCCTGGCGGCCCGGCTCCCTCAGTGCGGACCGCGTCGATGTCATGGCAGCCGGGACTGGCTCCGGGGCTGCCCGGGCACCGGCCGGGGGTCGGCGGCGCCCGCGCGCGGGCCGGCCTTCGTCTTCGTCTCAGCGCGGGGGTAGCGGTGGATCCGGTGCTCCCTGGCCCGGGTGAGGACGACCATTGCCGTCCCGCCTCCGAGCAGGATCATCCAGAAGTTGACCAGCCGGTAGGCGAACACGGCGGTCAGGGCCCTGGACGTATCCATGCCCGTCGCCACCAGCGCGGCGGTGAGGGTCACTTCGACGAGGCCGAACCCGCCCGGCGTGATCCCGGTACTGCCTGCCGCCGCGCCAGCGCCGTAGGCCAGGATGACGCCGCGCCAGGGCACCGGCCCGCCGGTGGCGAGGATTGCACAGGCCAGGCAGGCACAATCGGCCAGCCAGTTCAAGACGGCCAGCCCGAACACCTCGGCCGAACGCGCCCATCCGAGTCTGATGCTGGCCAGCCGGGTGAGGAACTCATCGAGGGCGGCCGGATCGATCCCCGGCGTGCGGACCAGGCGCCGCGCGAGGCGGACGGTCCGGGCGACGGCCTCGTTGGCGACAGCTCGCGCCCGCGGGTAGCGCAGCGCCAGCAGGACGATGACGGCGGGCAGGCCGAAAACGGCAGCGCCGGCGAAGCCGATCGCGGTGGCCAGCGGCGCCCTGCCGGCCGCGCCGCCCGCGATCAGGATGAGCGCGAGCGCCGACGATGACGCGATCGCCGAGACGGCCAGCGCCCAGCCGGTGAGCGCTGGGTCGAGGCCCCTGCGGCGGAACTGCCGGTAGGAGAAAACGGCAGCCAGTTGCGCGCCGGCGAACGGCACGGACATGGACAGCGCGTTTCCCGCATAGGTGATCGCCATCACCGACCCGAAACTGGCCTGGTGCCCGTCCGCGCGCAGCAGCCGCCGGCGGCTGAGCCCGAAGGCGGTGAGCGACACGCATTCGCAGAGGACGGCGAGCAGGAACCAGCCAAGATCGAGCTGGCCCAGCGAGGCGAGCGACCGGAGCAAGGTGTGCCGGCCGATCACCACCGCCCCGCCCACCACGGCGGCCGCCAGCACTGCCGCCGCCACACGCGTCCGCCGGCGGGCATGTCGGCGGGCGGGTGGCTCCTGGTGCATGGCGACATCCTCGGCAGGCAAGCCCGGACCCATCCCGGTAGGGCTACTGAGGCGGAACGAATCCCCCCGCGGCTGGCGTGGGGGGGTCAGCCGGTGCGGGCGGGTTAGCGGGCTTGGCCGGCTGACCAGGCCCCGGTAGTTCCCTTTCCCAGGCAGCGCTCTTCCATTCGGGGGCCGGATCCGACGTCGGCGCGGACCACCGGGACGCTGACGGGACCGGGGTGGGCGCGGGCGGCTGGCCGGCCGGCGCAGCGGCGGGCTGAGGCCACAGGGCGAGCGTGGCGGGGGGGGCCCACGGGGGGGGGGCGGGGGGGGGGGCCCACAAGGGGGGGGGGGGGGGGGGGGGGCACAGG
>OFHG01000828.1_pt1 | contig 11658 bp, 10 predicted proteins | sample 1521931 | NCBI WGS metagenome assembly OFHG01 (sample SAMEA2468438, study PRJEB22500) | soil metagenome | biome: Glassland; feature: Farmland; material: Clay | place: Australia | collected 2013-01-31 | depth 0.55 m
CGGGACCCGCGAGCTGTTCGCGCGGCTCGAGGGTGTCGGCGAGCCGGGCGCCGCGGCCGCGCGCCTGCTCGAGCGCTTCTCGCTCCCGGCCGACAAGCCGAGCGGCGAGCTGTCGGTCGGCAACCGGCAGCGGCTCAACGTCGCCCTCTCGCTCCTCGGCGGCCCGCGCGTCCTGCTCCTCGACGAGCCGACCGCCTCGCTCGACCCGGGCCAGCGGCGCCGCGTCTGGGAGGTCGTGAACGAGCTCCGTGCCACGGGCGGCGCCGTCTGTTTCGCGACGCAGAACGTCGAGGAGATCGGGGAGCACTCCGACCGCGTGCTCGTCCTCCAGACCGGTCGTGTCGTCTACGCGGGTGACCCCGCCGGCTACGCGGCGGCCGCGGCGGAGGTGTTCGGTTGAGCTCCGGAGCGACGGCCGTCTGGCTGCTCTTTCAGAAGGACCTGAGGATCCTCCGCCGCTCGCCGCTCCTCAGGTAGGCCTCCATCTCCTCCTTGAGGACCGGCGTCAGGTCTTCGAAGACGTCCGTGAAGAGCGTCTCCAGGGCCGGCGGCGGCGCCTTCTCGACCTCGCGGATCGTGTCCGTGATCAGCGAGTCCAGCTCCTTGCGCAGGGCGTCCTCCTTCTCCGCGGACCAGAGGCCCTTGAGCTCGAGGTACTTCCGCATGCGCTCGATGGGATCCTTGCGCTGCCATTCCCCGACCTCCGTCTTCGAACGGTACCGGGTCGGGTCATCGCTCGAGGAGTGCGGTCCCATACGGTACGTCACCGCCTCGATGAGCGTCGGACCGCCCCCGGTCCGAGCCTTGTCCACCGCGGCCTTCGTCGCGGCATAGACGGCCAGAAGGTCGTTCCCGTCCACGCGAACGCCCTCGAAGCCGTACGCCAGGGCCTTCTGGGCCAGGGTCTTCGCCGCGGTCTGCCGGGACAACGGCAGGGAAATCGCGTACTGGTTGTTCTTGCAGAAGAAGATGGTCGGCGTCTTGAACACGCCCGCGAAGTTCATCCCGACGTGGAAGTCGTTCCCGCTCGTCGCGCCGTCCCCGAAGTAGGCGAGCGTGACGACGGACTCGCCCCGGAGCTTCGCGGCCCAGGCGGCGCCGACCGCATGGGGGATCTGGGTGCCGACCGGGCTGGACGCGGAGACGAAGTTGATGGACTTCCACCCGAAGTGGTTGGGCATCTGGCGGCCCTTGTTCACGTCCAGGCTGTTCCCGTACTCGAGGGCGATCAGGAGCTTCAGGTCGAGGCCTCGCGTGAGGGCGCACCCTGGTTCCCGGTACGCGGGGAAGATCCAGTCCTCCTTGGCGAGCGCGAGCGTGCTGCCCACCTGGCACGCCTCCTCGCCCTCGCTCGGAACGTAGAAGCCGATCCGGCCCTGCCGCTGCAGGGAGAGCATCCGCGAGTCCAGCACCCGCACGAGGACGAGGTTCCGGTAGCCCCGGAGCAACGTCTCCTCGGGGAGCTTGGGCTCGAGCTTGGAGTTGTACGTGCCGTCGACGTCGATGATCTGCAGCAGGTCCTCCTTCACCATGCCGTCACCCTCCTTCCGGGCCGCGGCGTTCCCGCAGGACCCGCTCGAGGAAGAACTCCCCCGCGCGATACGAGGACCGGACGAGCGGCCCGGCCGCGACGTAGGCGAAGCCCAGGGCCTCCCCGTCCGCGCGCAGCGCGTCGAAGGCCTCCGGGGAGACGTACTCCCGGACGGGGAGGTGCCACTCGCTCGGGCGCAGGTACTGGCCGAGGGTGAGCAGGTCCACGCCGTCCGCGCGCAGGTCGCGCATCGCCTCGAGGACCTCCTCGCGCGTCTCGCCGAGGCCGAGCATCAGGGAGGACTTCGTGAAGAGCCCGGGCCGCATCGCCTTCGCGCCGCGGAGCACGGCCAGGCTCTGCTCGTAGCCCGCGCGGCGGTCCCGGGCGACGCCCTGGAGGCGGCGCACGGTCTCGAGGTTGTGGTCGAGGACGTCGGGCCCGGCGTCGACGACCGTCCGCACGGCGTCCAGGTCGCCCTGGAAGTCGGGGATGAGCGCCTCCACGAGGATGTCCGGGCTGCGGGCCTTGATCTCGCGGATCGTGTCCGCGAAGTGGGACGCCCCGCCGTCGGGGAGGTCGTCGCGGTCCACGGACGTCAGGACGACGTACGTGAGGCCGAGGTCCGCGAGGGCCTCCGCGACCTTCCGCGGCTCGTCGACGTCCAGCGCGCCGTGCGGGTTGCCCGACTTCACCGCGCAGAAGCGGCAGCCGCGGGTGCAGAGGTCGCCCAAGAGCATGATCGTCGCGGTCCCGCCGCCCCAGCACTCCCACACGTTGGGGCAGTGGGCCTCCTCGCACACGGTGTGGAGGTTGAGGGTCCGGAGGAGGCCCTTGAGGTGCGCGTAGCTCTCCCCGCCCGGGGGACGCACCCGCAGCCACTCCGGCTTCCTCTCCGCGAGCATCGTCCTCATGCAAGCGCCTGGACCTTATTAGCTCTGACTCTTCGAGCGCGCCTCAGCCGAACCGGAAGCCGACGCCGTAGGATCCGCGCGGGTAGGACCACCGGATCGCGCCCTTGCCGATGTGCTTGCACACGACGGTGCAGGCGCCGAGCTCGATGCAGCCCTCCGTGTTGTACACGAGCTCGTCCTTCTCGAGCCGGTACACCTTCGTCGGGCAGACGAAGAGGCACGGTTTGCCCTCGCAGGTGCGGCAGATCTGCGTGTCGACCGTGATGAAGGGCTCCTCGTCGAACTCGAACCGGTCGAGGCCCACGCGGTCGTCCGCGCTGAGGAGCTTCGAGGCGTCGGGCTTGGGGGGTTCCGACATGGGGTCGCTGCGCGGATGCAGGGTCCCGCTAATAAAAGGTTGGCCCCTCCCGGGGGGGCTCGGAGACGCTATTCTCACGCGCGGAAACGGCGCCCAAAGGTTCTAGTGGGCCCTCCCGTCGTGCACGGGCGGTCGGAACGACCCGCCGGCCCTTTCCCGGAGGCAGCATGCCCGAGCACCCCAAGAAGCCCGCCGAGAACCCGGACGCGCCGGCGCGGCCCGGGACCTCGTGGGGGCTCCTGGCCCCGAACCTCGAGACGGACCTTGCCGCCGGCCGCTTCCGCCTAGCCGACCAGCGCCTCCTCATCTTCCGGCCCGAGGCCTTCGTGGACCTCCAGAAGCACCTGGAGGGGACCGTGGGCCTCTCCTCGAAAGGGTTCCTCTACCTCGCAGGGGAGACGAGCGGCCGGGAGGACCACTCCCTGTTCCGCGACTCCGTGGTACCGTCGTCCGGCCCCGAGGCCGAGGCCGCCCTCCTGGACCGGTCCATCGCGCCGCTGTCCCTCCTGGGCTGGGGCCGCTTCCGCGTGGCCCCGGCGGGGAGCGACGCCCAGCGGTACCGCGTGATCCTGGAGAACAGCCCGATCGCGGAGGCCTACGGCGGGTCGAAGAGGCCCGTGTGCCACCTGCTCGCGGGCTGGATCGCCGGCACGGCGGAGCGCGCCCTCGGCCGGGACTTCCTCTGCGAGGAGATGACCTGCCAGTCCCAGGGCAGGCCGCGGTGCGAGTTCGAGCTCCGGCCCATGCCCTCTCCCTGAACGCCGCGTCACAAAGGCTTTTACTCCCCCTGCTTTTCCGCCTCGGGTCACGGTACGATGGCGGAGCATTTTGACGCGGTGGTCGTGGGCGCAGGGCCCGCGGGCTCCGCCGCGGCGCTCGCCCTCGCGCGAAAGAAGTTCTCCGTCCTGCTGGTCGAGCGCGGCCGCGCGCCGGGTTCCAAGAACGTCTTCGGCGGACGGATCTACGCGTGGCCGCTGTTCGACCTGGTCCCTGACTGGGCGAAGGACTGCCCCATGGAGCGCCTCGTGACCAAGGAGAGCCTCGCCTTCCTGACACCGGAGGCGTCCCTCGGGATCTCGTTCGACTCTCCCCGACTCGCGGAGGGGAAGGCGGCGAGCTTCACGGCCCTCCGGCCCAGGTTCGACGCCTGGCTGGCGAAGAAGGCGGAGGAGGCGGGCGCCATGCTCGTCACCGGGATCCGGATCGACGACCTCTGGCGCGAGGGCGGGAAGGTGAAGGGCGTCTTCGTCGCGCCCGACGACCGCGTGTCTGCGGACCTCGTCATCATCGCGGAGGGCGCGGCATCGACCCTCGTCCGGAAGGCGGGGCTCAAGGCGGACCTCGAGCCGCGCGAGGTGAGCGTGGGCGTCAAGGAGACCGTCGAGCTCCCCGCGGAGACCATCCAGGAGCGCTTCGGCCTCGCGGAGAAGGAGGGCGCCGCCGCCATCTACGCCGGGTACGCGTCCCTGGGCCTGCGCGGCGGAGGCTTCCTGTACACGAACAAGGCGTCCCTCTCCCTTGGCCTCGCCACGTCGTCCGAGGACCTCGCGCGGAAGAAGCTCGAGGTCCAGGACGTCCAGACCAAGTTCCGCATGCATCCCGCGGTCCAGAAGCTCGTGAAGGGCGGCAAGCTCGTCGAGTACAGCGCCCACCTCGTGCCCGAGCTCGGGAAGGGGATGATGCCCCGGCTGACCGCCGACGGCGTCCTCGTCGCGGGCGACAGCGCGGGGTTCCTGATCAACAACGGCTACACCTTCCGGGGCGTGGACCTGGCCATGGCCTCCGGGATGGCCGCCGCCGACGCCGCGGAGGCCGCGCGCGCCGCGGGCGGCATGAGCGCCGCGAACCTGGCGTCCTACGAGCGCTTCCTCCGCGCGCGCAACGTGCTCACGGACCTGGAGGCCTTCTCGCGCACGCCGCTCTTCCTGAAGAACGAGCGCCTCTTCGACGTGTACCCGCGGCTCCTGGTCGACCTCGCGGAGCGCGTCTACCGCGTCGACGGGACGGCGCGGGAGCGCCTCATCGGCAGCGTCCTCAAGGGGACGAACGCGTCGGGCGTCTCGAAGCTGTCCCTGCTCATGGACCTGGTCCGGGGAGCGCGATCGATGTGACCGCGCACGGCGGCAAGCGGGGCCCGAGGATGGCCGTCTGCATCAAGCAGGTCCCGAAGGCGCAGGAGCTCCAGGTGGACCCGGTGACGAAGACCCTCAAACGCGTCGGGGTCCCGAGCGAGATCAACCCGCCCGACCAGAACGCGCTCGAGATGGCGATCTCCCTGAGGGAGAAGCACGGCGGCGAGATCGTCGTCCTCTCCATGGGGCCGACCTCCTTCGACGAGAGCCTCGAGCGGGCCATCGCGATGGGGGCGGACCGCGCCTACCTGATCTCCGACCGCAACCTCGGCGGCTCGGACACGGTGCCCACGGCGCTCACGTTGACCCGGGCGATCGAGAAGGTGGGGGAGGTGGACCTCGTCCTGTGCGGCGAGGAGACCACGGACGCGTCCACGGGCCACGTGGGCCCGGGGATCGCGGGGCACATGGGCATCCCGCAGATCACGTACTGCTCCGCCGTCTCCCTCGTCGACGGCCGCGTCCGCGGCGTGCGGATGATCGAGGACGGGGCGGAGACCTGGGAGGCGCCGATGCCCGCCGTGGTCACCGTGGACTTCGGCTGCAACAAGCCGCGGCAGCCCACCCTCACCGGGAAGATCCGGGTGAAGCGCGGGGGCCTCGTCACCCACTGGAGCGCCGCGGATCTCGGGCTCGAGCCGTCCCAGATCGGCCTGAAGGGCTCGCCCACCATCGTCGCGAAGGTCGACACAGTCCAGCTCCCCAGCCGCGAAGGCAAGATCTTCGCGGAGGAGCCGGCGATCGCGGTCTCCCTCCTCCTGGACGCGCTGCGCAAGGACAAGGTGATCCCGTGAGCCACGGGCACCCGGCGCCGCCGCCCATGGAGGCCCACAGGGGCGTGTGGGTGTTCCTCGAGGCTCGCAACGGCGCGCTGCGGGACGTGAGCCTGCAGCTGATCGGCGAGGCCCGCCGCATCGCGGACAAGCGGGGGACGGAGCTCACCGGAATCCTGCCCGGATGGAAGGTCGAACCCCTCGCGCGCCAGGCGATCGAATGCGGCTGCGACCGCGTGATCCTCGTCGAGGACCCGCGCCTCGAGTTCTACACGTCGCGGCCGTACACGAAGGTCCTCGCGACCCTCCGGTGGCGGCGCAACCCGGAGGCGATCCTCTTCGGGGCGTCCAAGAACGGCAGGGACCTGGGCGGCCGCCTCCATGCCGCGATCGACACCGGCCTGGCGGCGGACTGCGTACGCTTCGACGTCACGGAGGAAGGCTTCCTGGACATGATCCGCCCCGCGTTCGGCGGGAAGAGCCTGGCGCACATCCACTGCGAGAAGCACCGGCCCCAGATGGCCTCCGCGCGGTGGAACGTGTTCCCCATGCCCACGCGCGACCCGGCGCGGTCCGGGGAGGTCGTCCGCGAGACGGTCCCGCTCGAGGACGCGGACTTCGACACGAAGATCGTGGACTTCAAGCCGACGGAGAGCCGCGAGACCAAGAAGATCGACGACGCGCGCATCCTCGTGTCCGGGGGCTTCGGCCTCGGCGACCCGAAGAACTTCGCGCTCCTCGACGAGCTCGCGGCCCTCCTGGGCGGGGCCGTCGCCTCGTCCCGCAAGCCCGTGGACCTGGGCTGGGTGCCCAAGGCGCTCCAGGTCGGGCAGACCGGGAAGACCGTGCGGCCGGACCTCTACATCGCCGTCGGGATCAGCGGCGCGGTGCAGCACCTCGCGGGCATGCAGGAGTCCGCGAAGATCGTCGCGGTGAACAGCGACCCGAAGGCCGCCATCTTCGAGGTCGCGGACTACGGCATCGTCGGCGACCTGTTCCAGGTCCTCCCGGAGATGATCCGCCAGCTCAAGGCGTTCCGGGCTCAGGCGCGGGCGGCGCCCCCTCCGGAAGCAGCTCCGTCAGGGCGACCCGGCGGAGGGTGACGCCGAACACGGTCTGGAAGTGGACGATCACGGAGGCCTTGGCGTCCTCCAGGTCGACCGGGTGGCCGAGGACCTTCTCCATGGACGTCATGATCGTGCCCGCGTGCCCGCACGGGCGGATCCGGAGGAAGGACGCGAGGTCCGTGCTCACGTTGTGCGCGAACCCGTGGAACGTGACGCTCTGCTGGACCGCGAGACCGAGGGAGGCGATCTTCTTGCCGCCCACCCAGACGCCGCGCTCCGGGCCCTCGCGGGACGCCTCGATCCCGAAGTCCGCGCAGGTGCGGATCAGGACCTCCTCGAGGTCCGTGACGAGCCGCTTCACCTCGAGGCGGTCGGGCAGCTTCAGGATCGGGTAGCCGACGAGCTGGCCCGGGCCGTGGAACGTCGCCTCGCCGCCCCGCTCCACCCGGAACACGGGCAGGGTCCGGTCGAGCACGTCCGCGTCCGTCCCGCGGCGGCCCAGGGTGACCACGGGGTCGTGCTCCACCAGGATGAGGCCGTCCGGGATCCGGTCGTCCGCGCGGCGCGCCGCGAGCGCCTTCTGGATCGCCCACGTCTTCCCGTACTCGGAGCGCCCGAGGTCCAGGAGCCACGCGTCGCGGAACACGACCACATGCGTGTCGGCACCGTGGGTGGTCTCGAGCATCGGCCGCGGCCCCGTCACCGGTTCAGGACGTGGATCGCCTGGCCGATCGCCGCCTCCGCGGTCTCCATGATGCCCTCGGGCAGCGTGGGGTGCGGGTGGACCGTGAGGGCGATGTCCTCGACCGTGGCGCCCATCTCGATGGCCAGCGCGAGCTCGCTGATCAGGTTGCTCGCCTCCGGCCCGACGATGGCCGCCCCCAGGAGGACCTTCGACTCGGGGTCCGAGATGAGCTTGACGAAGCCGTCGGACTCGCCCTGGGTCAGGGCGCGGCCGATCGCGCCGAAGGGGACCTTGGCCACCTTGACCGCCCTCCGTTCCGCGGCCGCTTGGTGCTCCATGAGGCCCACGGTCGCAATCTCCGGGTCCGTGAAGACCGCGGAGGGCATCGCGCGGTAGTCGACCTCGACGTTCTCGCCGCCGATGACCTCGGCGGCGGTCAGGCCCTCCATGGTCGCCTTGTGCGCCAGGAACGGCTGTCCGACCACGTCCCCGATCGCGAAGACGTGCGGGTTCGACGTGCGGAGCTGCGAGTCGACGGTCACGTAGCCCTTCGGGCTCGTCTGGACGCCGGCCTTGTCCGCGGCCAGCCCGTCCGTGTTCGGCCGTCGGCCGACCGTCACGAGGACGACGTCCGCGCGGACCGTGAGCGGCCCCTCCGGCGTCTCCGCCTCGACGACCGCCTGCCCGCCCTCCTCCCGCCACGACTTGCCCTGGGACTTCGTGTGCGTCTCGACCCCGAGCTTCCGCAGGTGCCGCTCGACGACGCGGACGACCTCGGGGTCCATCCCGGGCAGGAGCTGCTCGAGGAGCTCGACCACGACGACCTTCGTGCCGAGCTTGGCGTAGAACGTGCCGATCTCCAGGCCGGAGATCCCGCCGCCGATGACGAGCATGGCCTTCGGGACCGCGGGGAGCTCGAGGGCCTCCTTCGTGCTGAGGATCCGCTTCCCGTCGAACCGGAACGCGGGGAGGTCCGAGGGCCGCCCGCCCGTCGCGATGATCGCGTCGCCGAACTCGACGTCCTCGGTGCGGCCGTCCGGGTAGCGCGTGCGGACCGTCTTCGCGTCCACGAAGGACGCCTCCGCGAACGCGACCTCGACGCCGTTCCCCTTCTCCAGGGTGGCGACCCCGTTCACGAGCTTGTCCACGACAGACTGCTTCCACGCCTGGAGGCGGGCCATGTCCACCTTCGCGGGTCCCGCGTCGATGCCCCACTCGGCCGCGCGCTCGATTGTCTTCACCAGGCTCGCGGCATGGATGAGCGCCTTGCTCGGGATGCATCCGTAGTTCAGGCACTCCCCGCCGAGCTTGTGCCGCTCGACGAGGAGGACCTTCTTGCCCAGCTGGGCCGCGCGGATGGCGGCCGGATACCCTCCGGGGCCGCCGCCGATGACGACCACGTCGACCGTTCGCGCCACGGCTGGGTCGAAGGTACGCCCTGACTTTATGCCTTTGGGCCGCGGCGCGTGCGTCCGCTGCGGCTCACGGGCTGCCCGGAGGCGGCGGAGACGGGGGCGGCGGCGTCGCGGGCGGCTGCGTCCCGGGCGGGGCCATCGCGGGCCGGTGCCGACGGCGCATCACGAGCAGCGCCGCGACGATGACCACCACGGCCACGATCAGGAGGACGCCGAGGTAGGGCGGCTGCGCGAAGAAGTCCACGAGGGCGTTGCCGTGCGTGGGCACCACCTGGTAGGTCGTCTCGGTCTGCCCGATCTTCTGCTGCGCGGTCGAGGGGCTCGTGTTCTTGAGCTCGAAGGCGGGGTAGCTCGTCGTCCCCGCACACACGACCAGCTGGTACCCGACGACCATGCCCGCGCCCGAGGCGGGGAAGTCCGGCGCGTACACCGCGGCATAGCCGAGCGGCACCCCCAGGGGCATCGACGAGGACGACGGGCACTCGTACGAGGCGTCCGTGATCAGGTACGTGGGATGCACGCTGCCGTCGGAGAGGCTCTCCGCAGAGGCGATCGCGCGGAAATTCGCGTCCAGGGGGACCCGGTAGTCCGTCACCACGCCGTCGTTCACGATGTAGCTCGGCCCGAGCAGGATGGACACCTTCGAGAGGTCGATCGGGAAGGAGCTCAGGCCCGTCACGGTGAGGCCGGTGTTCTGGAAGGCCTGCGTGAGGTTGTCGAAGAAGGACGCCTCGTCGGCGCTGCTGAGGCCCTGCACGTTGATCGTCCCGGACAGGGTCGCACCCACCGTAGCGGTCGTGTTGGCCCACCAGGTCTTGTTGTCCGTGATCGGGAAGTTGAAGTAGTCCCACGCGGGGCTGAAGAGCATCCGGACCTGGTGCTGGGTGTTCGCGGTCAGGGAGAACGTCGGGTTCTCGTACGTCACGGTCACCGTGCACGCGGTCGCGTTCGTGCTCTCGTACGGGATGTGGTAGCCCGAGAAGGCGATGTCCGCCTGGAAGGTCGAGTTGTCCACCACGCTCACGTACGCGAGGTTCGAGACCTGCAGCCGGCTCGTGCCCGAGGACGTCGCCAGGATCGTGGCGTCGAGGTTCGCGGCCACCGTGCCGGCGCCCGTCGGGACCGTGGGCGGCAGGCAGAGACCGTACGACATCGAGCCCGTGTAGGTCCCCGCCTGGGGCGGGCTCGCGAGGGGGAAGTTCGCCGGGAGGTCCAGCTTCACGCCCTCCGCGGCCTGGGAGGCGAGCGTGTAGTACGACGACGTCACCTGGGAGACCGTGTCGACCTGCCAGGAGTCGAGGGAGCCCGTCACGTTGAGTTCCTGGATGCTCTGGAGCCCGTACGCGCTCGGGTTGCTCTCCACCAGCTTGAGGTACGTCTCCGCCGTGGCGCCGAGGTCGTAGTACACGCCGTAGCCGACGGACTGTCCCTGCGTCCACGTGGGCACGGGCGCGGGGGCCACGGGCGTGGCCGCGGCCGGCACCGCGAGCGCGGACAGGGCGATGGCCAAGGCGACGACGAACGGGAACAGACCCTTCAAGAGCCGCATTGCATCTCTCCGGTCTCCCGTCGTATTCCTCGCAGGTTATTTATGAATTGCTTTGCAAATCCCTCGAGAGGCCGGCCCCTGCGCGAGGAATCACGCAGAAGGAGCCTCTTTTGTGCATTCCGGGCCGGGCGTCCGCCGTCGCCTGGGACCGTCAGCCGAGGCCGACGAACAGCATGGCCGGGTGCTCGAGGTAGTTCCGCACCGACTGCACGAAGGCCGCCCCGACGTGACCGTCGATCACGCGGTGGTCGAAGGAGCACGAGACGTACATCATGTCGCGGATCACGACGTGGTCGTCGCGCACCACGGGCCGCTTCTCGATCTTGTGGACGCCCAGGATCGCGACCTCGGGCCAGTTGATGATCGGCGTCGCGAGGATGCCGCCCTCCTTGCCGAGCGAGGTGATCGTGAACGTCGATCCCTGGACGTCCTGAAGGGAGAGCTTCTTGTCACGCGCCGCGGCCGCGAGCCGCTCCACCTCCGACGCGAGGCCCCAGAGGTCCTTCTGGTCGGCGTCATGGACGACGGTCACGTTGAGGCCCTCCTCCGTGGCCGTCGCGATCCCCAGGTTGTAGTAGTGCTTGACCACGATCTCCTGGCGCTCGTCGTCCACGGACGCGCTGAGCGTCGGGAACTCCTTGAGGGCCGCGATGCAGGCCTTGATGACGAACGGGAGGTACGTGAGCTTGACGCCCTTCTTGGCGCCCGCCTCGTTCAGCCGCTCCCGCAGCTGCACGAGGTGGCTCATGTCCACCTCCTCCACGTACGTGAAGTGCGCCGCCGTGGACTTCGACTTCGCCATCTTGTCGTAGATGCGCTTGCGCAGTCCGTGGATCGGGATGCGCTCCTCGCCGGCCGTGGGCGCGAGGGGGACCGCGGGTTTCGGCGCGGCCGCGGGAGACGCCGCCGGTCCGCGGGAGGCGCCGCGGACGTCGGCTTCCGTGATGCGGCCGCCGGGTCCCGTGCCTCGCACCGAAGACAGGTCGAGGCCGAGCTCGCGCGCGAGCCGCCGTACCGCGGGGGCGGCGAGGGCCTCGCCGCGGGGAGCCGCTGGCGGGGCGGGGGGCGCGGTGGCCTTCGGCGGGGCGGGCGCGGGAGCCGGTGCCGTGGGACGGGACGGCGCGGCGGTCTCGCCCGCCTCCTCGAACACGACGATGGTGGCTCCCACCTTGACGATCTCGCCCTCCTTGCCGCGGCGTTCCAGCACCTTCCCCGTCACCGGGGACGGGATCTGGAC
>OFHG01000830.1_pt1 | contig 11656 bp, 9 predicted proteins | sample 1521931 | NCBI WGS metagenome assembly OFHG01 (sample SAMEA2468438, study PRJEB22500) | soil metagenome | biome: Glassland; feature: Farmland; material: Clay | place: Australia | collected 2013-01-31 | depth 0.55 m
CCAAGCTCGATCGGCGCGAGCAGCGCGCGCGGCGTGGCCGGGTCAGGCCGCGGGTCAGCGTGGAGGACCGTGTGCTGAAAATCGCGGCTCCGGCCGGGTCGCGTTTCAAGGGCTACGAGACCTACCTGCTGCAGAACCTTGTGATGTCGGTGCGGACGATCCGCTACCTGCGCGAACACTGGGTCACGCGCGACGGCGCGTCTCGGAGGCGTGGCAGCTTGTGCCTTTATTCTCTGGATGTCGCAGATCTTACCAAAAGGCATCGACTGGCAGATGACTTTCCGTCCCGCGTCTCTAGCCATTGTCCAGGGATACTCACCTTATAATACCGCCCTGACAGAAGCACCTTATGCCGGCGCCCCTTGGGGATTGCTACCTTTAATCCCATTAGCATTATTGCCCGAGCAGATAGGGCGCAGCTTTCTATTCGCAATCAGCCTGGCAGCATTTGGTTACTCTGCCTATCGGTTAGGCGCCAAACCGGTTGCAATGCTTGCATTTCTGATCTCACCCCCGATTCTACACTGCTTATTAAACGCTAACCTGGATTGGATGCCTCTCTTGGGTTATATCATGCCACCTCAGTTTGGCCTGTTCTTCCTATCCATTAAGCCCCAGATGGGTAGTGTGGTAGCCGTGTTTTGGTTAATCGAGGCCTGGCGTCAAGGGGGGTGGCGGCGAGTTTTATGGATCTTTGGACCTTTTACCCTGGCGTTATTACTCTCGCTTGCCTTGTATGGCTTCTGGCCGCTCAACATCTTGAAAGCGAGCACATACACTACCTGGTGGAACGCCAGCCTGTGGCCGGCGTCAATCCCTGTAGGATTGGTGCTGGCATTGGCTGCTATTCGCCGTAATAAAGTTAATTACGCTATGGCAGCTTCCCCTTGCCTTTCCCCTCATGTTCTTTTACATTCGTGGTCGGCTGCCTTGGTCTCTATCGTATCTTTAACTCCTGAAACAATTGCTGCGGTCGTGGGATTGTGGGTATGGGTGATCCTGAGGGCTCTGAGTTAATCAAATGGCGAAACACCGCTTTGTACAAGCTGTTTTGAAATTTCCGATGATGTATCTTCAGATTGGGTGGAAAAAGGGAGCGGAATAGCCACTATAGGCGCAAGTTGGTAATTCATTGATGGCAAGAGAAGATCAATCTGTCTCAGATGGATGTCAGTGCGGAATGAACGTGAACATGAAAATTAGAGCACAGAGCCTTCGAAATGTTTCTGGACTTATAAAGCTTCTAAATAATCCAATCTATATATACGGCCTGTTCGTATTCATTTTTATTCTACTCGTAGGGGCAGTGTGGATATGGTTGCCAGAAGGTTGGGATTGGCCAAGATATTTTCGTCCTGCGATTCTTGAAATGATTTCAGGGCAGTCCCCCTATACTATTCAAGGCTATTTTAATCCCCCTTGGACTCTTATTCCATTGTTACCTTTGCTGTTATTACCGGAAAAATTAGCTTGTGCTTTATTAACCGTTATTGGAATCATGGTTTTCGCTTTGATTGGATACAAATTTCATGCAAAACCTTTGGCTTTAGCAGCTTTTCTGCTTTCACCTTATGTATTGTATGGTGCATTCAGCACCAATATTGATTGGCTGGCAGCTTTTGGATTATTACTTCCTCCTGAAATTGGGTTATTCTTCGTACTAACAAAGCCTCAAATTGGCGCAGCAGTAGCTATATATTGGTTGTTTGAAACATGGAAGTCAGGAGGTTGGCGAAATATAATCCGGGTTTTTTCTCCGGTCATGATTGCATTCCTGATTTCATTCCTAGTATATGGTTTTTGGCCTTCAAACGCGATATGGCGAGTCGACCACGGGACGAATATGAGTTTGTGGCCAACTTCAATACCAATCGGATTGGTAGTACTTTCTCTGGCGATAAGGAAAAAAGAGAAGAGATTCGCGATTTCCGCATCACCTTTTCTTTCGCCGTATATCTCTCCTCATTCATGGGCGACAGCATTAATTGGATTATTACCCATGCAAACTGAAATGATTTTGGCGGTTATCGGCTCGTGGATCGTATATATTTATTTCGGACTTACTTAGAAACCCGAATTACTCAGGTTTGCAGATGGCTCCTCAGTTTCTCTATAAAGGCTTCTTAGATCTGTGGCTTATAACAGCGAATCTTATCAGACCTTGATGATCGAAGAAGCATCGCATTGATGGATCCGGTCCAACTGGTTCGAGATACCCAATCTATCTAAAAAAAACCGCCGAGCGTATAATCTCTTACTGAACAAGATCAACGCCCCAAACATTGCAAAACCGAATAACATTCGCTTACCCGGAAGAATCGATGGGATATCAAGGTTCAATGCGTCTTAATTCAAGGTCCATCCTGAAGATCGCGGCCGCAATACTAGTCGCTGTTATTTTAGCCGGATTGTATTGGTATGGCGCATCTCTACAAATGACGCACGTCAATACAAACATGGGGGAAGTTGATCAGAGCGCGTATATGCGCTACGCAAGCGATTTATACAAATCGGGCTACACCTATATTGGGGATCGAAATCGCATGCCGGTTTACCCTTTCTTGCAGTCGCTGTTCTATAACCCCAAATTGCAACCGGAGGTATTTTTTCAACAAGGCAAATTACGCAACTTGATTCTATCGATGCTCATCCTGGCTGCCCTGGCCCTAATCTTCTTTCTTAACTTCAAAGCACTGCATGCCCTTAATTCCATTTTGATCATTGCCTTCACCGTTTTCATCTTCAAAGCTGGCTGGTTCCAGGCGGAACTGCTGTTCTACTTCCTGAACTTTATTATGTTCTACTTGATGTGGCGCTTGCTTCAGCGACCATCGTACCTGCTCGCTATCCTGACAGGGGCAGTGGCTGGTCTGGCGCATCTCACCAAGGCTTCCATTCTTCCGGGACTGGTCATCTGGCTGCTGGTCGCCAGCCTTCAGTACTTGTGGAATGCGCTCCGCCTAAACCACCTGAGAGAGAAAGGCACCATAGTATTTTTAACGAAATCACACCTGGCAGTTGTGCCTTTGGTTGGGCTTCTTTTTCTGGCAACCGTATTCCCCTATATACAGACCAGCAAGCGTGTCTTTGGCAGTTACTTTTACAACGTCAATTCCACATTTTACATGTGGTACGACTCTTGGAAGGAGGCCACAAAGGGAACGAAAGCCCACGGCGATCGCGTGGGCTGGCCGGATATGCCGCCTGATGAGATCCCCAGCATATCCAAATATTTGCATGAACACACCCCGGCCCAGATTGGGCTGCGATTTGTGAACGGTGCGAAGGTGGTGATTGATCAGGTCGTTCATTCATATGGCTACTTCAAGTACATCGCGTTTTATACAAGCTTACTGCTTCTGGTGGGCGCGTGGCAGTGGAAACGCACCTGGAAGCTGATCCAGACCAATCCCTTTATGGTTTTATTCGCAATCATTTACTTTGTCGCCTATATCTTGCTTTACTTTTGGTACGCCCCTATTGTTTCCGGCAACCGCCTGATCCTGGCGCAATTCATCCCGTTGCTCTTTGCAATATCTGCAGGTTTGCACGCGCTGCTGAACGATAGCCGGATCAAGATAGCCGGATTGCAAATGGAGACGCTGACAGCCATAAACCTGGTAGTTTTATGCATCCTGGCCGGTGATATTTGCTTTATCCTAACGGTAGGGGTGGGCCATATGATTGGGGGAACATGAACCAGGATAAAATGCCCTTCCTGAAAATCATTGCCGCGATCCTGGTCACTGGCGTTCTAGCCGGATTATATTGGCACGGCGCAACTTTACAAATGACCGAGGTAAACACCGGCGCTGGTTATATTGACCAGGATGCCTACATTCAATACGCCATAAACCTGTATGAATCGCACTACACTTATATCGGGGATCACAACCGCATGCCGGTCTACCCGTTTCTGCAGTCTCTTTTTTACCGTTCCGGGCTGCGCAAGCGCATTTTTTTTCAAGAAGGCAAGCTTCGCAATTTAATCCTGTCCCTGCCCCTCCTGGCGATCCTGGCTTTTATCTTTTTCCGCCGCTTCAAGCCACTGCACGCGTTTAATTCCGTTCTGATCATGGCTTTCACCATCTTTATCTTTAAAGCCGGCTGGTTCCAGGCGGAACTGCTGTTCTATTTCCTGAACTTCATCATGTTCTACTTAATGTTGCGTCTCCTCCAGCATCCGTCTTACCTGCTCGCCATCCTGGCGGGCCTGACTGCAGGGATCGCGCACTTGACGAAGGCCTCCATCCTACCCGGGCTGGTCATCTGGTTGTTGGTTGCCGGTCTCCAGCACCTGTGGTTGGCCTTCAAGAATCGCAGCCAATTGTCCAAAGGCATGGCATCCTTTTTGTCGAAAGGGCGGATTTGGGCGGTCCCGATCACCGGCCTGGTTTTCCTGGCCACTATATTCCCATACATCCAGATCAGCAAGCGCGTCTTCGGAAGCTATTTTTACAATGTCAATTCAACGTTTTACATCTGGTATGACTCGTGGGAACAAGCAACCAACGGCACGAAAGCTCACGGAGACCGGGTCGGTTGGCCGGATATGCCTCCCGAGGAGGTTCCTTCGATGTCCAAATACCTGCGCGAGCACACACCAGCCCAGATCGTGATGCGCTTCGAGAACGGCGCCCGAGCTGTAATGGACCAGGTTATCCATTCTTACGGCTATTTCAAGTACATCGCTTTCTATGCAAGCGTGTTGTTGCTGGGGTTGATCTGGAAACGGAAGCGGGCCTGGGAATTAATTCAGACCAATCTATTTCTGCTCCTGTTTGCTTTGCTTTATTTTGTCGCCTATTTCTTACTTTATTTTTGGTACGCCCCGATCACCTCGGATAATCGCCTGATCCTGGCTCAGTTCATCCCCTTATTCTTTGCCGTTTCAGTCGGTTTGCACGCCCTGTTGAGGGAAACGCCCATCAAGATCGGCAAATTAAATTTACAGACACTATCGGCCATCAACCTGGCGGTTTTATGCGTGCTCCCGGGAGACATTTACTTAATCTTGACCATGCGCATAGGACAAATGATCGGGGGAAAATGAGCAAAAACAAGCTGAACCAATTTCTTTTAGAATTTGCCTGGCAGATAGGTCCGCCATTGACCTACGGCGTATTAATGCTGCGCTTTTTCCCTTATTGGCGAGATATCTGGATCTCCTTCGATGAAGGTTACAACCTAATGAAAGCAATGATGGTCGTTAAGGGCTTTACTTTATACAGCCAGATCTGGAGCGACCAGCCGCCTTTGTTAACTTATTTACTGGCATGGATGTACCGCCTGAATGGCTACAGTATCTACTCCAGCCGTTTGCTTATCCTGGCTTTTTCTTGCGTGATGGTGTGGTCCATCGTGCAATTTTTACGACTGGCGTGGGGTAACATGCCAGCCCTGCTGGCGGTGATAATTTTATTTTTAGTCCCTTATTTTCCCACGCTGAGCGCAGCCGTGATGGTTGGTCAGCCATCGCTTGCCATGGCGTCCGTATCTCTGTTATTTTTAGCAGTCTGGCACCGCAGGCGCCAGCAGATATTCCTGGCGCTTTCCGCACTGGTGTTCTGCCTTTCAATCTTGACCAAATTGTTCACAGCCTCGCTGGCCCTGGTCTTTGTTGTTGGGCTAGTGGCCTCAGAATACTTCGGAGCCGAGAAAGATGAGGGACTCTTTCGATTGCTTTACCCGGCACTGCTTTGGTCGGTGGTATTCACAGCCTTTACCCTGGTCGCGGGCATCCTGCTGACAGGGACACAAACCATTTCCCAGCTCATCCAGCCCCACCTGGCTGCCTCCCAGGCCAGTGTGTATCCTCCCAACGAACAACTTCTCCCGATAACCTATTACCTGCAGGATGCCTGGCCCATTCTACTTCTTGCGCTGGTAGGGACGGCGCTGGTCTTTCAACATCGGCGCTGGTTGATGCTTTACCCGCTGGCGTGGATGCTATCCTCTTTTGTGGAACTTTCGGTGTTAAAACCAGTTTGGTATCACCACCAATTGTTGATCACCATCCCGGCTGCCATGTTAGCCGCCGTAGCTTCCGGTGAAATCTTCCAGGTTCTACTACAAGGTTGGCATACACCTTTTGAGTTCAAAAGGAACTGGCTCCTGTTAGCAGGCGGCCTGCTCAGCGTTGTATTGGTTATTGCGTTTCGAGTGCCCGATGTCTACAACCTCTTCCAGCAGCAAGCCAATGCCGACACCACCCAGAGACATCCATTCGAAGACAAGCTTTTGAAGAAAATCAACCAATATGCACCTCAAACCAATTGGATGGTGACGGATATGCCTATGTTCGCTTTTCGAGCTGACTTGAAGGTCCCACCCAACCTAGTGGTGATTTCCTGGAAACGCCTGGCAGCCGGCGACCTTGATGAAGAGGAAATCCTGAATACGCTGCAGAGCTTGAAGCCCGAACAGGTTTTATTTGGCCGATTTCAGTTTAATGCATTGAACAAGTACCTGGCTGAAAACTACGATCTGATCCTGGAAAGGGACAACGAAAAGACCAGGCTTTACATCCGAAAAGATTTAAGGAATTGACGCAATAGAGATATTCTTACGCTTCAGTTACAATACGGCATCATGTCCAAAAAAGTTGCTGCCGCGCTCTACTTCAGCTTATGTGCACTGGAAGGCTTTTGGCCTCTATTCCTTTTGTGGAACCCTAATCATTCAGGATCTGCATTTCTGGGCTTCTCTCCGCTGAGATTGGCCCTGGTTACATCTATTACACTCGCTATCGCTTTTCTAGCCATATTAGCCGCCAGGGAGTGGTTGGCAAAAGCCAATCAGGGCATCCGGATTGAAAGATTGCTTGCCCATCGTTTCATGATCCTTTTGGCGTTTTCCCTTTTTGCGGCCAGTTTGGTGGGGATATACCTCTTGGTATTATCACCGTTGCGGGTTGAACGCCTTTACGGCTACTTCCAACGCTGGGGATCTGTAATAGGTTGGGGGATGTTAATTCCGGTTCAATTTTTTGGCATGGCGTTATTTCTAAAGAATCCTGCATACTGGGCTGGGGCCTGGCGAGATTTTTTAAAGGACGAACGGACACAGAAATTCCGCTCCGCCCTAAACTCCCCGGCTGCTGGTTTGCTCCTGTTAGCAATTTCTTTCCTCATCGCGCTGACCAAAGTGTACTATGGCCGTTTTGTGGACGAAGGAGATAATCTTTCCGTCGGATGGCTGCTATCGCATGGGTCTATCCTCTACCGAGACGTTTTTTCACATCATTTTCCGCTCCCATATTACTGGGTGGCTGCCGTCGTGCGAATATTTGGCAACTCATTTGTAGCCGCCAGAATATCCGTTATGTTGCTGCAAGTTGGGTTGTTTGCCGTGGGTATGTTCATCACCCGCTTCTATCTGGTGATGGGTCTGACTTCCCTGGCCTGGAATCTAATCAACCAATTTCAGCGCGGTCAGGAAGTACTTTACGTCACCTTTGAAAGTATTATGATGGTAGTCGTCTTTACCCTGATTTTTTCCTTTTTGATTAAAAAATCGACGGTGAAGACCTATACCCTGGCGCTGACCGGCCTTCTCCTGGCCTTTAGCATCCTCACAGATCCATTAATGGTTTATCCTGCCCTGGTGGCGTTTGCCGCGCTATTCCTTTCGGGGATTGGGCAGAACACATCTCGCCGCCTGGGGGGAGGGTTTAGCAGAATACTGCCTGCTGGAATTGCTGCAGCGTTAATCCTGGGAATCTATGCCTTATATCTGGTAGGAACGGGAACCATCCAAGAATTCTACCGGGATACGATTTGGTTTAATGCAGAAATCTATGCAAAATACGAAAACGCAGATCCCAATCGCACCAGCCAAATCGTCCAGAATCTCGCCAGTGGTTTGAACATCCTGGACCCCAGGTTTTTCCAACAAACTTCCCCTTTCATCACCCTGGATACGAACCGTTCAATCGGCCTGGCAGATGAAATCGGCTATTCAACCTGGATTTTTTCAAGCTTCCTTTTCCGCCTATCGATCCTGGCCTGTGTTGCAGCATTGGTCCTGCAGCGCAAAGCCGCGGCTGGAATATTTTTGTACATTTTCTCAGCTGCACTATTGGTGCGTGAAAACACCGGCTTGTATACGACGGGCTTTACACTTGTGAGCCTCTTTGCCGGTATCTTTTTGCTCGTCGAACTACGTCGCCCTGAATTACTCTCAAAAAATTTATCTGATCAGGGTCGCGCAGCCTCACTTGCTCGTAATATAGCACCGTCGGCCTGGTTCGGCTTAATCCTCGTAATCGGTGGAATGCAGTTCTTTGCCGCGTTCCGCGGCGGCTATTTTCTTATTGATAACTGGGATGCGCTGATGGATAGGCGGCATGTGACCATGTATGAAAAATTAGGCGACGAAATTCACGCATTGACGTGCAACCAAAAGGACGTTCAAATTCTTTATTACCCCACTAACCCCATCGTCTACTTCGTAACCGAGATTCCACCCGCTTCCAAATATGGCTTTATGTACCCCTGGGTAGCTGAGATTGGGCAACAAAAATTAATTGATGAGTTGAGACACAACCCAGCAGCGGTTATATTAATTAACACGAGCCGGAAAGAGGGAACACCCCAAGGTGTTACAACTTATCTGGCGGAAACAATCCGATTTCTTCACCAGGACTACGTATATCTGGGAGCAAATAAATGGATGTTCCCCCCAACTTGCCAATCTCTGCTCAGTTAAACCAGGACAATATCCATCCATCCAGGTAGATGAGAACGGTCAATAAACGTTTCTATCGGTCAAATTGATCACCATGCTACCTTACAGTTTATTTTGCTTTCCTAACTATTAACGAAATTTCTCTTTATAATTGCCCTAATTTGTCTGAGCGCTGGACATCCTTTTTCGAACACCATCAGGAAGGACAACAGACAGTCTTGAAACCTTGGGACATTAACGGAGGAAGCAAGCGATGACCCAGAAGACGATTGGATATGTCGAACTCGAATGGACCTGCAAGCGCTGTGGAACGCGCAACCCGGGCACATCAAAAACTTGCCAGAACTGCGGTGCTCCAATGGAAGCATCGGGACAGTTCGAATTGCCCAGTGAGCAAAAGTTGGTCACAGACCAGGTTAAAATTGAGCAGGCCGAACAAGGGCCTGATCTGCATTGTCCGTATTGCGGGGCGCGCAATCCAGCAGCGACACAGGCCTGCTCGCAATGCGGTGCCAACTTGAAGGAAGCCAGCCAGCGCCAGGCTGGGCAGATGCTGGGTGCTTACCAGGAAGGAATGGCTCGCGATGTAGCATGTCCTTCCTGCAATTCTCCCAACCCTCCTGATGCTGCCTTCTGCATCAACTGTGGGGCAAATTTGAGCAAAACGGCCCAGGCTTCTCGAAGACCAGCTGCGTCTGAATACGCTTCTCGGCGACGTCTCGCACCTCTGGGCGTGATCATCTTAGCCCTAATCTGTCTGGCTGGTTTCGCTTTCCTCTATCTTGGGTCGCGTACACAGGCGATGAATGGCCAGGTGCAGTCAATACACTGGGAAAGGCGGATCGAAATACTAGCTTTCGGACCTGTCCAACACGAAGATTGGAAAGACCAGATTCCAACCGATGCAGTCGTTGGCACATGTACACAACAATATCGCCTCACTCAATCCGAAGCCGCGCCCGGTGCAGAAGAGGTGTGTGGGACGCCCTATACGCTGGACACTGGCAGTGGACTCGGAAAAGTGGTGCAGGATTGTGAATACAAGATATACGATGCCCGGTGCAGCTACACTCAACAAGAATGGACCAGCGTCAAAGAGGCTGTCGCCCAGGGAGGCGATCTGGCTCCACAATGGCCGGCGGTTTCCCTTCAGACGGGACAGCGCGAGGGTGAGCGCCAGGAGAGTTATGTGGTACAGTTCGATGTGAACGGCAAAGTCTATCGCTATGTGACGGATGATTCAAAGGAGTTTGCCTCCTTTGCACCCGGTAGCCAGTGGATCCTGAAGATTAACGCCTTGGGCGGCGTACAATCCGCCACCCCGAAATAATTGCTCGTGGGAGATTGATCCATGCCAGCAAACATAGATCTCACCCCTGACATTATTATCTGCGGAGCAGGTATCGCCGGAATCAGCGCGGCATATTACCTGGCTGTTCGCCGGGGGATTCGCGACGTGTTGCTGATTGATGAGCGCCCTCCCCTCAGCCTGACCAGCGATAAATCCACAGAATGCTATCGTAATTGGTGGCCAGGACCGGATGGGGCAATGGTCGCCTTGATGAATCACAGTATCGACCTGCTGGAGGATTTGGCTGAGCAAAGTGGCAATATCTTTCACCTAAACCGGCGGGGATATCTGTATCTGACCGCCGACCCAGACAAGCTGTCCGGAATGCTAAGCGAGGCGCAAGAAATTTCCGCACTTGGCGCCGGACCACTACGCCTTTACGAGGGTAAACTAGAAGACCCCGTTTACCAACCCGCGTCCCCATCGAATTACCGTGTGCAACCCGACGGCGCAGATCTGATCCTGGATGCCACACTGTTGCAGCGCTGCTACCCTGGCTTATCAGAGGAGATAGTTGCCGGGCTGCACATCCGGCGAGCCGGGTGGCTTAGCGCCCAGCAACTGGGCAGCTACATGCTGGATGAGGCTCGCCAGGCCGGGGTCCGCCTGCTGCACGCCCGAGTTCAGGGGGTGGAAACAGGCGCAGGGCGGGTTCAAGCTGTGTGACTCGAGGATGGCAGGCGCATCCAGACCGGTAATTTCGTAAATGCAGCCGGTCCGATGCTGAAAGAAGTCGGACGGATGTTGGGCGTGGAACTGCCGGTGTTTTGCGAGCTGCACCAGAAAGTGGCGTTCAACGACCAGTTGAGCGTCATCCCTCGTCAGGCTCCCTTGCTAATCTGGATGGACGCGCAGCATTTGCCCTGGACAGAGGAGGAACACCAGCTGCTCACAGAGGATCCACAAACCAGGTGGCTAACCGGGGAACTTCCCTCCAGTGTACATACTCGCCCCGAAGGTGAGGGGGAGAGTCGCTACCTGTTAATGCTATGGGAATACCGCATTCAGGTGATGGACCCCGTATGGCCTCTACCGCTTGACCCTTATTATCCCGATGTGGCGTTACGCGGCCTAACAGCCATGCTACCCGGGCTGCGTGTGTATTTCGATCGCACCCCGCGCCCGCGCCAGGACGGTGGCTATTATACAAAAACCAGGGAAAACCGGCCCTTAATCGGTCCTTTGCCGGTGCGAGGCGCCTATGTAATCGGCGCTTTATCCGGTTACGGAGTGATGGCAGCCTGCGCCGCCGGGGAGTTGCTATCACTGCACCTTACAGGAAGACAGCTTCCCGATTACGCTCCAGCTTTCGCCTTAGAGCGTTATCAAGATCCAGCTTATCTAGACAAGTTCCAATCAGCCGACCGAGGTCAGCTATAACCAAAGTCGCCACGTCAATCCAAAACCGATTTTAGGCTTGCACTCATCCAGGAGTCCCCCCAGCTGCCTGCAACTGCTCAGACACCAAGTGGACCACCCGGCCTAGAGTGAACGGCCGCTTCAAGATAGCTGCCCAATCCCCCAAGCGAACTACCTCTTTGTTTAACTCAACCGCTCCCCCCAGGAGTATGATCGGCATATTCATGCGAGCCAGCCGGGCCAGGCCCTCATCAATAG